>Ga0180008_1001033_pt1 | contig 19030 bp, 18 predicted proteins | sample MM_PW_MetaG_FD_121121 | JGI IMG/M metagenome (GOLD analysis project Ga0180008, IMG submission 121121) | Groundwater microbial communities from the Aspo Hard Rock Laboratory (HRL) deep subsurface site, Sweden - MM_PW_MetaG | ecosystem: Environmental > Aquatic > Deep subsurface > Groundwater...
CGGTGCCATGTCGTGGTTGTAACGGGGGCTGTCGAGGACGTCGCTGCCGGCGTCGAGTTCATACAGGCCGTCGCGTTCTATGACTTGCGATCTGTTCTGTTGCATGGCCGCTCCACGGTTTTTCGAATTATTGTTGCTCATCCGGCGTTCAACGCTGGATGGCCGCAGTACCGCATGGACAACATGACATCACGGACCCGGCCAGCCGGCAGCGCACTCAATTATCGTGCCGCAAGCCGTCGCTTCATCCGTACCGCTTATATAACTGGCTGATGTTTATCAGCTTTATTTTCTCTACCGAAGAGCCCTACGGTACTTTCAACGTTACTCAGGCCAAATAACGCAGAAGTTGCCCGAACAATCAGGACTCAATCTGGTGCAATACAATTATTTTTATTACTGCCCGCCGTCAAGAGGCAACTCTCAAGCGTCTGATTTGCAATAGAAAATGTTGTTCATATTGGGAACCTGTCAAGTGCGTCAAAATGGTGATAGCGCGCTACATTTTGGTGAAATCAAGTTTTTATTATTAAAAATCAATTACTTGAAATAGAAATAGGCTTATAAAAAATAATCTTGATCATTCTAAAAACTCGGGCTAGTTTCTATTCCTGTCACCCATGACAAGAATAAATCTTGCACGGTGAGCAGCACTACAACACTTAGAACTGGCATAAGCCGGTCAAGCCTCTGAGGAACTCGGCATGTCTCTGTTGATCCGTGGCGCTACCGTTGTTACCCATGATGAAAGTTATAAAGCCGATGTCTTGTGCGCAGATGCTCTAATCCGCGCCATTGGCACTAACCTGAATGTTCCCGCCGGCACCGAGATACTCGATGGCAGCGGCCAATACCTGATGCCTGGCGGTATCGACCCCCATACCCATATGCAACTGCCCTTCATGGGCACGGTGGCCAGCGAGGACTTCTTCAGCGGCACGGCAGCAGGCCTGGCAGGCGGGACCACCTCGATCATCGACTTCGTGATTCCCAACCCGCAGCAGTCGTTGATGGAGGCCTTTCACCAGTGGCGCGGCTGGGCCGAGAAGTCGGCAGCCGACTACGGGTTTCATGTGGCGATTACCTGGTGGAGCGAGCAGGTGCGCGAGGAAATGGCGGAGCTAGTGACCCATCACGGCATCAACAGCTTCAAGCACTTCATGGCCTACAAGCACGCGATCATGGCCGCCGACGACACCCTGGTCGCCAGCTTCGAACGCTGCCTGGAACTGGGCGCGGTGCCCACCGTGCATGCCGAGAACGGCGAGTTGGTCTACCACCTGCAACGCAAGTTGCTGGCCCAGGGCATCACCGGGCCCGAGGCCCATCCGCTGTCCCGCCCCTCGCAAGTGGAAGGCGAAGCCGCCAGCCGCGCGATCCGCATTGCCGAAACCATCGGCACGCCGCTGTACCTGGTACATGTGTCCACCCAGGAAGCCCTTGACGAAATCACCTACGCCCGCGCCAAGGGCCAGGCGGTCTATGGCGAAGTCCTGGCCGGGCACCTGCTGCTGGACGACAGCGTGTACCAGCACCCCGACTGGCAGACTGCAGCGGGCTACGTGATGAGTCCGCCCTTCCGCCCCCGCGGGCATCAAGAGGCGCTGTGGCGTGGCCTGCAGTCGGGCAACCTGCACACCACCGCCACCGACCACTGTTGTTTCTGCGCCGAGCAAAAGGCCGCCGGGCGTGACGATTTCAGCAAGATCCCCAATGGCACCGCGGGTATCGAAGACCGCATGGCACTGCTATGGGACGAAGGGGTCAACACTGGGCGCCTGTCGATGCAGGAATTTGTCGCACTGACCTCCACCAACACCGCGAAAATCTTCAACCTCTACCCACGCAAAGGCGCGATCCGGGTCGGTGCCGATGCCGACCTGGTGCTGTGGGACCCCCAGGGCACGCGGACCCTCTCGGCCAAGACCCACCATCAGCAGGTGGACTTCAACATCTTCGAAGGCAAAACCGTACGCGGCGTGCCCAGCCACACCATCAGCCGGGGCAAGCTGGTCTGGGTCGATGGCGATCTGCGGGCCGAACGTGGTGCGGGGCGTTATGTCGAGCGGCCGGCGTACCCGGCTGTGTTCGAGCAGTTGCGCAAGCGCGCGGAGCATTCCAGGCCCGCCGCTGTGAACCGCTGAGGCCCCTATCGCCGGCAAGCCGGCTCCTACAGTTTGACCGCATTCAACTGTAGGAGCTGGCTTGCCGGCGATAAGGCCAACCCAGGCAACACAAAAACCAATGCCCATCAGAGGCAGCACCTCAATCACCGTGAGGCCACGACCGTGATCCAGACCCTGAACCACCTTCCCCACCCCCATGAAGACGGAGCAACCCTCGCCAGCCACTTCACCGACCTGGCCCCGCCGCTCAATGCCCGCCAGGCCCACCTGGAAGCCTCGCGTTGCCTGTATTGCTACGACGCCCCCTGCGTCAACGCGTGCCCCAGCGAGATCGATATCCCGTCATTCATCCGCAATATCCACACCGACAACGTCCAGGGCGCGGCGCAAAAGATTCTCTCGGCCAACATTCTCGGCGGCAGTTGCGCACGGGTCTGCCCGACTGAAATCCTCTGCCAGCAAGCCTGTGTGCGCAACCACAGCGAAGAATGCGCACCGGTCCTGATCGGCCTGCTGCAACGCTACGCCATCGACAACGCGCACTTTGACCAACACCCCTTCCAGCGCGCCGCGTCTACCGGCAAGCGCATCGCCGTGGTCGGTGCCGGGCCGGCAGGTTTGTCCTGCGCCCATCGCAGTGCCTTGCATGGGCATGACGTGGTGATTTTCGAAGCCCGGGAAAAGGCCGGTGGCCTCAATGAATACGGGATCGCCAAATACAAACTGGTGGATGACTTCGCTCAACAGGAACTGGATTTCCTCCTGCAGATCGGCGGCATCGAAATCCGCCACGGCCAGCGCCTGGGTGACAACCTGAGCCTGAACGACCTGCACCAGCAATTCGATGCGGTCTTCCTCGGCCTGGGCCTGGCCGCCAGCAAACAGCTGGGCCTGCCCCACGAGGACGCCCCCGGCCTGCTCGCCGCTACCGACTACATCCGCGAACTGCGCCAGGCCGATGATCTCAGCCAACTGCCCCTGGCCGACCGCTGCATCGTGCTCGGTGCCGGTAACACCGCCATCGACATGGCCGTGCAAATGGCCCGCCTGGGCGCACGCGACGTCAACCTGGTGTACCGCCGCGGCCTTGCCGACATGGGCGCCACCGACCATGAGCAGGCTATCGCCAAGGCCAACCAGGTACGCCTGCTGACCTGGGCCCAACCCGAAGCCGTGTTGCTGGATGACCAAGGCCAGGTGCGCGGCATGCGCTTTGCCCGCACACGCCTGGAAAACGCTCGCCTGCAAACCACCGGCGAAACCTTCGAGCTGGCAGCGGATGCAATCTTCAAGGCCATCGGCCAAGGCTTCGATGGCCAGGCTTTGCACGACCCACTGGCCCAGCAACTGCAGCGCCAGGGCGAGCGGATCTTTGTCGATGCGCAGCTGCAAACCAGCATCCCGGGCGTGTATGCCGGAGGCGATTGCATCAGCCTCGGGCAGGACCTCACCGTCCAGGCCGTACAACACGGCAAGCTGGCCGCCGAGGCCATGCACGCTCAACTCATGCTCAATGTGGAAGCTGCGTAAATGGCCGATCTATCGATTGTGTTCGCCGGTATCAAAGCCCCCAACCCGTTCTGGCTGGCCTCTGCGCCGCCCACCGACAAAGCCTACAACGTGGTGCGCGCCTTCGAGGCCGGCTGGGGTGGCGTGGTCTGGAAAACCCTGGGCGAGGACCCGGCGGCGGTCAACGTCTCGTCCCGTTACTCAGCGCACTTTGGCGCCAACCGTGAAGTGCTGGGCATCAACAACATCGAGCTGATTACCGACCGCTCCCTGGAAATCAACCTGCGGGAAATCACCCAGGTGAAAAAGGACTGGCCGGATCGTGCCCTGATCGTGTCGCTGATGGTGCCGTGCGTCGAAGAATCGTGGAAGAACATCCTGCCGCAGGTAGAAGCCACCGGTTGCGACGGCATCGAGCTGAACTTCGGCTGCCCCCACGGTATGCCCGAACGGGGCATGGGCGCGGCGGTAGGCCAGGTGCCGGAGTATGTAGAACAGGTGACCCGCTGGTGCAAGACCTATTGCTCGCTGCCGGTGATCGTCAAGCTCACACCCAACATCACCGATATTCGCGTGGCCGCTCGAGCCGCCTATCGCGGGGGCGCCGATGCGGTGTCGCTGATCAACACCATCAACTCCATCACCAGTGTGGATCTGGAACGCATGGTCGCCCTGCCGATGGTCGGCACCCAGAGCACCCACGGCGGCTACTGCGGCTCGGCGGTCAAGCCAATTGCCTTGAACATGGTCGCCGAAATCGCCCGTGATCCCCAGACCCAGGGCCTGCCGATCTGTGGGATTGGCGGCATCGGCAGTTGGCGCGATGCCGCAGAGTTCGTGGCCCTGGGCTGCGGCGCAGTGCAGGTGTGTACGGCGGCGATGCTGCACGGCTTTCGGATTGTCGACGAGATGAAGGATGGCCTGTCGCGGTGGATGGACAGCCAGGGCTACAGCAACCTGCAGGATTTTTCTGGGCGCGCCGTAGGCAACACCACAGACTGGAAATACCTGGACATCAACTACCAAGTGATCGCCAAGATTGACCAGGCCGCCTGTATTGGTTGCGGGCGCTGCCACATTGCCTGCGAGGACACCTCGCACCAGGCCATTGCCAGCCTCAAGCAGGCCGACGGCACCCACCTGTACCAAGTGATCGACGACGAATGCGTGGGCTGCAACCTGTGCCAGATCACCTGCCCGGTGGCGGATTGCATCGAGATGGTGCCGATGGACACGGGCAAGCCGTTTTTGAATTGGACTCAGGATCCGCGCAACCCTTACCGCGAGGCGGTGTAGCCTTTTAAATCGCTATCGCAGGCAAGCCAGCTCCCACATTCGATCGGGTTCACACAATCAAAATGTGGGAGCTGGCTTGCCTGCGATGAGGCCCTCAGCCTCACCACAAACTCAGGGCTCCAAGCCAATCCCCCGCAGAATCACACGGGTCACCGTCTGCACCGCTCGCTCGAACTGCATATCCGACAACGGCTGATGGTCATTGAGGATCATCACCTGGTGATCAAAGTCGGCATAGTGCTGGGTCGACGCCCAGATCATATACAGCAGGCTCGAGGGCTCTACCGCAAGGATGCGTTTGTCTTCCACCCACTGGCGGATTTTCGCTTCCTTCATCTTGGCCCAGTCGTACAGGCTCGCGTCCAGCGCTTCACCGAGGGTCGGCGCGCCGTGGATGATTTCGTTGGCCCAGACTTTCGAGCCATAGGGACGGCTGCGCGAATGCTGCATCTTTGCGCGGATGTAGCTGCTGAGGACTACGCGCGGGTCATCAAACATCTCGAAGCACAATGCATCCTGCTTCCACACTTCCAGCAGGTCGAACAGCACCGCACTGTACAACTCGCTTTTGGTGCTGAAGTAGTAATGCAGGTTGGAGCGTGGCAGTTGCGCCTGTTCGGCAATGTCGGCCATGGCGGTGCTGCCATAGCCCTTTTCGGCGAAAACCTTTTCCGCCGCCAGCAGAATCTTCTCGACGTTGACCCGACGGATACCGATCTTGTGATTGCCCATAGGGGCTCCCTGACCACGACATGCCTGGAAGACTACCATCCGCTCTAGATCGGGGCGACAGCCTGAGGCGAAACTTCGTACACTGCCCGCTCCTCCCATTGATAGGTAGTGCACGATGTTGATCAAGAAAACCCTGACGACGGTGACCTTGCTGGCCTCGCTGCTGGGGGCTTCGGCAGCCTTTGCCCACGCCCACCTGAAAACCACCATGCCGGCAGTCGACAGCACCGTCGCCGCGCCCGCTGACCTGCGCCTGGTGTTCTCTGAAGGTATCGAAGCCACGTTCACCAAGGTTTCCCTGAGCAAGGACGGCACCGAAGTAGCGGTCAAGGGCCTGGAAACCCCGGACGCGGACAAGAAAACCCTGGTCGTGACCCCAGCCGCACCGCTGGGCGCCGGGACCTATAAGGTCGAGTGGCAGGCCGTCTCGGTCGATACCCACAAAAGCGCAGGCAGCTACAGCTTCAAGGTCGGCCAATAACCCATGGCAACCCTGCTGGTGCTGTGCCGTTTCCTGCATTTTATGGTTGTGCTGCTGATGTTCGGGGCCTGTGTGTTCAGGCCCGTGTTATTGGGCACACGCCCGCAGCCGGTCCTGGACCGCCAGCTGTCGCGCTTCACCCGGCTGCTGGCCTGGCTGGCCCTGGGCTCTGGCGTGAGCTGGCTGTTGTTGATCAGTGCCAGTATGGCCGGCAGTGAACTGGCGGCGCTGGATCTGCCAACGGTACGGTTGGTGTTGGCCAAGACCTTGTTCGGCCAGGTCTGGAGCCTGCACCTGTTGCTCAATGGCTTGCTGATCCTGAGCCTGTTGACGCCTTGGCATCACTTGCGCCTGCTGCTCAGTGCGCTGTTGCTGGCAACCCTGGCTCCCGTAGGGCACGGCGCGATGCTCAGTGGCCTGAGCGGGCAATTGCTGATGTTCAACCAGATGGTGCACCTGCTCTGCGTCGGCGCCTGGCTCGGCGGGTTGCTGCTGTTGGTGTTGATCCTGCGGCAAGCGGCCCTCTACCCACTGGAGACGATTCTTCGGCGCTTCAGCGGGGTCGGTTACCTGTTGGTGGCCGGGTTGCTGGTCACCGGGCTGATCAATATCCGTGTGCTGACCGGGCAGTTCTGGCCCACCCCGCTGTTCAGCGGTTTTGCCTTGATCCTGTTGATCAAGGTGCTGCTGGTCGCAGGAATGCTGGGCCTGGCCTTGCTCAATCGGCTGCGGATCAAGGATTGCCCGCAGCGCGTGGGCCAATTGCAGGCCAGCGTGAAGCTTGAATGGTTGCTGGGGCTGGCCGCCGTGGCTGCAGTGTCGCTATTGGGCACCCTGCCACCGATGCTCACGCCCCCCTAAACTAGGAGCCGGCTTGCCGGCGATGAGGCCATCAAGACTTGCGCTGACCTCAAACTGGCGCCTACAAGGGGTCAGGGCGGGCTGTTTTTCAAGCGGCCCGCCGTGTCGATGCTGACCACCACCGACAACCCCGGTCGCAGGCGTTCGCTCTGCTCCTGATCCGGGTCCACCGTAATGCGCACCGGCACCCGCTGCGCGATCTTGACGAAGTTGCCGGTGGCGTTGTCCGCCTGCAACAGGCTGAACTCGGCGCCCGTGGCCGGCGAGATGCGTTGCACCGTGCCGTGGAACTTGCGGTGGTTCAGGGCATCGACGGTAAACGTCACCGGCTGGCCCACCTGCACGTTGTCCATCTGGGTCTCTTTCATATTGGCGATCACCCACAGTTGGTTCGGCACCAGTGCCATCAACTGCGCCCCGGAGTTGACGTAGGCCCCCAGGCGCACGCCAATCTGCCCCAGTTGGCCATCCCGCGGCGCCAGCACGCGGGTGTTGGACAGGTCGATCCGCGCCAGTTCCACCGCCGCCTCGGCGCTGGCGACGGCAGCTTCCAGTGAGCCGCGGTTGACGATCACGGTCTGCAAATCCTGGCGCGCGATTTCCAGGCTGGCCTGGGCCTGGGCGACCGCGGCAACCGTCTGCGCGTTGGCGGCGCGGGTCACGTCCAGCTCGCGGCGGGACACCGAGCCATCGCTGATCAGCTCTTCGTTGCGACGCAGGTCGGCGGTGCTTTTACGCGCCTGGGCCTGGCTGTCGACCAGGGCGGCCTGGCGCAACTTAATGGTCGCCTCGGCGCTGTTGCGCTGTTGCGCTGTTGCACCACGTTGGCCAGGGATGCCCGCTGCACCGCCAATTGTGCCTGGGCCTGGTCCAGGCGCTGCTTGTAGATGCGGTCGTCGAGACGCACCAGCAAATCCCCGGCCTTGACGTACTGGAAGTCCTGCACCGGCACCTCGAACACATAACCGCTCAGCTGCGGGCCGATGATCGTCACCTGGCCGCGCACCAGCGCGTTTTCGGTGGTTTCCACAGCACTGCTAAATGGCGGCAATTGCCAGGCATACAACACGATCAACACGCCGACGATCGCAATCGCGGCAAAGCCCAGGGACGAAATGATGCGCACGCCCAGCGAGCGTTGTGCGGTGACCGTGGCTCCGGGGGGCGTGGTGCCTTCCGGGGTGGCAGCAATGGCATTGGTGGTCGTGGTGGTAGCCGTAGGTTCGGTCATGAAGGAAGTGCGCCGCTAGGTTGAACGGAAGGTGCTGCACTGGCGGCAGCTTTCAGGGTGGTACATCTGAGCCACAGGCTGCGGCTGAAAATCCACAACATGGTCAGCATCGCGATGATCGCGATCAGCATGAACACATCGTTGTAGGCCATCACGTTTGCTTCACGGGTGGCAGCCGTGGCCAGGCTGCGAATCCCCATCAAGTGTTGCAGTTGCGGGTCGGCAATCACCGAGCCGTAGGCCGAGCCGCCGCTCTGCACCCTGGCCGCCACGCGCGGGTCCAGCAGCGTCAGGTGTTCGACAATCCTGCTGGAGTGGAACTTCTCACGCACGCTCTGGAATGTACCGAGCAAGGCCGCGCCCATCAGCCCGCCAAGGTTCTGGCAGATACCGAACAGCACCGAAAAACTCACGAGGTTGCGCGGGTTGGTCAGCACATTGCGCATGCCCAGGACCATGGTCGGCCCGAGGAAGAACGTACCGCCAAAGCCCAGCAAAAACTGGCTCAGGTACATGTTCTGCGGCCGGGTCAGGTTGCTGGAGAAGCTGTCTATCACGGAGCCGGTGGCCATCAGGGCCAGGGAAATCACCAGCGGCATCAGCAAGTGCGCCGGGTTGATGGTCAGGGCGCTGACCACCAGGCCACTGATCGCCCCCAGCAGCATCACCAGGTACAAGGTGCGCATCTGCTCGCTGCTCATGTTCAACGCCTGCAAAAAGCCCACTGCGCCGGTGGACTGCTCGGACAGCACCATGCGGATCAGGATCACCGCCAGGGCCAGGCGGATCATCACTCCGCCGCCCAGCCAGCGGGTCATCAGCAACGGGTTGGTGCGGTTATGCTCGATGGCCAGCCCAGCCATGATCAACACCAGCGAACAGGCTGACGCAATGCCAATCCACGGTGCTTCCAGCCACCAATCGATACGCCCCAGGGACAGCACCGCGCAAAGCAACGCCACACCCGAGGCGAGCAAGGCGAAGGTCAGGAAGTCGAGTTTTTCAAAGGTCTTGAAGCGGTCGCCCGGCGGCAACTTGAGCAGGAACACACAGCCCAGGCAGGTCAGTGCCATGCCCAGCTCAAACAGATACAGGCCGCGCCACTCGGCAATTTGCAGCAGGTCCTCGGAGAACAGTCGTGCCAGGGGCAAGGCCAATTGCGCAGTACCCAAGCCCAGCACCAGCGCCTTGAGGCGCCACTTCGCGGGGAACGCCTGCACCATATAGTACAAACCCAGGGAACTGAGGGCCGCGCCCACCATACCGTGGGCCGCCCGCACGGCAATCGCGGAACTCAGATCATTGACGAACAAGTGGCCGAAGGTCACCAGCGCGTACAGCATCAGGAACACTTCGGTAAACGCGCGCAGGCCGAACTGTTGGCGGAACTTCACCAGCAGCAGGTTCATCGAGACGTTGGTCATCACATAGGCTGCGGGCAGCCAGGCCATTTCGGCAGTGGTCGCGCCCAATGCCCCTTGCAGATAAGGCAGGTTGGCGATCACCAGCGCATTGCCCAGGCCACCGGTGAGGGCCACCAGTACGCCGACCAGAGCAAAGGCCCAGCGTTTGAGCGGGGGATGATCGGGAGTGGACGGCGACCCCGGCAAATTCGGGCGTTCGTGGGGTTGCCAGGCGTGAGGGGCGTATTTATCCATTCGTGACCTTGATGACCGACGCACAAGGCCGGTAAAACCATGACTCAGAGAGTAGTAGACCTGAGCTAAGTTCATCTTGTCACTTTTGTAGGCGCTGGCTTGCCCGCAATGGCATCACCTCGATCAATCAGTTACACCGAGGTGATGCCATCGCCGGCAAGCCGGCTCCTACGAAGAAGCGTCAGATCCAGCCGAGCCAGCTCCAATAGGTAGCGGCGAAGACCAGCATCAACAGGTAGCCGATCAAGGTCACCAGCAGGCCCACCTTGGCAAACTGCCGTGCGGTAAAGGTGCCAGTGCCCAGGCACACCATGTTCTGCGGCGCGTTGATCGGCAGGATAAAGCCGTAACTGACCACAAACCCCAACAGCATGGTCATGCCCAACCGGCTGAAATCTCCCGGCAGGGTTTGCAGCACGGCAATCAGGATCGGCAGCAAGGCCGAGGTCAACGCGGTGGCGCTGGCAAAGCCCAGGTGGATCACAATCAGGAATGCGCCAAGGATCGCAAACACGCCCAGCGGCCCCAGTTGATCCAGGCCGGTATGCCCCACCACCTGCGCGCCCAGCCATTGCCCGGCCTGGGTGGTCAGCAATGCCGTGCCCAGGCTGATGCCCACGCCGAACACAATCACCGTGCCCCACGGAATGCGCGACTGCACGTCCTTCCAGGTCATGACCCCAATCCCCGGCAGCAGCAGCAAGACCAGGCCGGCGTAAGTGGTAGAGGTGGTGTCGAAGCTGTGCAGGCGCCCTTCCGTGGCCCAGGCCAGCAGCAGCAATACCGAGACCGTCAGCAAGCGTTTCTGCGGCCCGGTCATGGGGCCGATATCGGCCAGGGATTGCGCCACCGCTTCCTTGCCGCCGGGAATGCTGTTGCTTTCCGGTGGCAGCAACTTGAGCACGAGGAACAGCAGCACCGCCGACATGATCAGCGCCCACGGCGCCCCGGCGATCAGCCAGTCGATCCACGACACACGCAGGCCAAGCATCTTGTCCATAAAACCCACGGTCAGAAGGTTCTGCGCCGCAGCGGTCTGGATCCCGACGTTCCAGATACTGGTGCCCTGGGCCACGACTATCATGATCCCGGCAGCGATATTCGAGCGCTTGTCCACGCCAAACGCGGCAATCACCCCCATCATGATCGGCACCACGCAAGCACTGCGGGCCGTGGCGCTGGGCACTACCAGGCTGAGCAGGAGGGTGACCGCAATCGCTCCCACCAGAATCCCGCGGGTGCTGGTGCCAACCCGGGTCAGGGTGACCAGGGCGATGCGCCGGTCCAGGCCGGTGTGGGTCATGGCCGCAGCAATGAACAACGCACCGGCCACCAGGGCCAGGGCCGGGTTGGCAAAGCCGGTGAGCGCCATGCTGATGGCCGGGCTGGAACCGATCAGGTGCGTCGGGTCCTGCAGGGACGGTGCGGTCCCCAGCAGAAAGGCCATCAACGAGGTAATCATGATCGCACTGGCCTCGTAGGACACCGCTTCGGTGATCCACACCACCACGGCAAAGGCCAGGATCGCCAGCATCTGCTGGCCGGCGACCGGCAAGTCGGCGGGCAGTGGCAACAGCAGTACGCCGACCATCACCAGCACGGCGATCACCAGGCCCATGGGCAGTTTGAAGGAAACAGCAGGTGTTGCGGGGGCACTCATGGAAATCTCCGGCGGCCATGACAATCAAGGCCAGCAGCATGAGGCAAAGCGTCGCGGCGGGTCTTGACAGGTATCAAGGCACAGGCAGTTTTGACCTGCCGGGGTCTCCAGCCCAGGGATCGGGCTTAGGCGCGACGGCGTTGTAGCGGATGCGCACGGACTTTAGGATCGCGTCCCACACGGCCATGGCTTCGTAGTCGGTGAGCGAAGGGTTGACCGGGGCGGGTGTGGCAGGTCTCTGCCAAAGCGGTAGGTCGTAGCCTTTACGGGCAAATTCGGGAAGGGCCCAGCGCACCAGGTCCTCGGGTTCGTCGGGGTCAACCGGCTCCGCTTTCATGCCGCCTGCCGACAGCCGAAAGTTCATGCTTGGACGGGCCAGGGAGGGATTGTCGCGATAGTTCTCGGCCCCGAACAGTATTTGACGGTGGGTATCGTCACTGAAACCAATCAAGGATTCTTCCGCCGACATTCCGGCAAGCGTGATTTTGTTCGATCGCAGGTTTTCATAATCCCCGGCAAGGAAAACCCGCGCCCCTTCCTCGCCCCGGGTCTTTATGCTTTGGGTCTGACTAGGTGACAGCGCGTTGACATACACCTCCAACGACACATCAGAGGCAGGTGGACTGAACTCGAAGCTGGCAATTTCTTGATCGTGATGGCTTCGGATTACGATAGGTCCAAGCGCAAACCCCGCGCCTGCGTTTTCGGGGGACACTTTGAAGATTTCACTCGCCAGCTTGAGTAGGCGGGCTTCCACGGGGCGGGTATTGCCTTTAAATGAGTCGGCACGAAGCATGACGTAGACATCATCAATCAGAAGGTGGAGTTCGTGAACAAAGGTCTGGCGCCGGGTTTTACGCATGTAGTACTGCAACATGACACTTTGCTGTGTCTCAGCTGTGGCTGAAACCAGCATGGGAACACCGTTCATCTCATCATTCTTGACTGCCGCGATACGACCGGCGCGTTCGCGCAAGGCCGCATCAAAACGTTGCTGCGTCACACCCTCGCCCCACACACGCACCTCAACGGATGAATGATCAGCCCCCAGCCCGTAGTAGAGCTTCACATCCCCGCCTCCACTCCAGCTTGCAGGCAAGTCGATCAGGCCACGGCCCAGCGCCCAGGTGCGCATGTTGCTGGTCAGTTCGTACACGGTGTGTTTCTCCTGTTCACTGGGTTGTTTGAAAGCGGCGCAACCGCTGAGAAGCCCGAACGCCAGGCTCATTGCAAACGCGATCAGTTCACGCATAGGGGCCTCTTGGCGGTCGCCGCAATCTTGATCAGGGAGTAGAGGGTGAATTGCTGTGTTAACGGATTGGCGTAGGACGCCTCATGATCGAAGCCGGGTGCCTTGATTTGCTGGCGGATCGAGTCGTAACGCGCCCGCTTGACCGGCGCGCTGCCGGAACTTACCGGAACGGTGCCGTCACCCGATCCATCTTGCATTTGGCAATGCAGTTCCCAATAGCTGGTCTGCACGGTCTTGACCACCCCATCGGGATCTCCCCGTGGAGGTGGCACGGCTTCGGCTCGCCCCCCCACATACAACGGGCTGCGCCCATCGTCGCGCACCTCATGCATCTGCAAGCTGGACACGGTGAAGGCATCAGGGCTGGAGGCGTAGGGACCATTGAGGCGCGACCCGCGCAGCATTTTCCAGGTGATGGATTCGAAGCTGGGGTGTTTTTCGTCGCTACCGTAGTAGACATAGGTTTGGGGGTGGTATGCACCAGCAATGCACAAGTGGAAGCTTTTTGCTTTTTTTATATTTTTCGCAAATGTCTCCCACGTAATCGGATCCCCACCCTTCGGCGCCAACCACTCCTCACGCAGCAACCCCCACCAACGGTCACGCTGTAGGTAAATCTCATCGTAAGGATCTTTGACCGGCTGGCGTGGCATGGCTGAAACACCCCGCTCATCGACCAGCCTCAACCAACCCGGCGCATACTCTTGGGTGGGCAGTAATTGCAGGGCGCCGGGCGCCTGTGCAAACACGGCAGTCACTTCCTGGCCGCTCGGACCAATGACCGCACCGGCAATAGGGTCCTCGTCGCTCATGCCCACTTTGCAACGACGATAAGCGACCGGTGCGCCCGTGGCTGGCATCACGCCGTGGACCACACCGGCAATTTTGTCCGCCATGCCCGGCAGTTGCGCACATCGCCTTGCCACCAGCCCGCCCATGGAATGCGTCACCAGAATGACCTGCTGACAATTGCGACCGTACTGCCGCATCAGCTCATCAATGCGCTCGGCCAGCCTTGACGCAGCAAGTTCGTTGGAGTCCAGCCAGTTGTAGCCGCAGGCGTGCACCGGCATGCGGTAACCGGATCGCGCCAGTAACTCATCGGAAACCAGCGGCGGCAACTGACGGCCCAGGTCGGCGCCCAGCCCAGGCATGGCGATGGGTATTTCGGGTTTCAACTTGGTGATATGAATCGGCTCAGGCCCGACGGCCAGGGTATGCAGGTGCTCGGGCTTGATATCGAATTGTGGCCATTTGTGAGGCAGGAACTCACTATTGAGGGTTTCCTCCAGCCAAAGCAGAAACCCGTGATAACTGGTTTCGCTGACCTCGCCCCAACCGCGCTCTTTGTAGCGTTTGGCCAAGGCCAAGGCTGCACTCTTCTTGTCCTGCTCAGGCTTGACGAGGACCGTGCCTACGGCACGCTTGGGTACCGCACCGTCTTCATCAACCTGCGCACGCAGCGGATGCAGGATTTTTTGACGCTCGCCTGCCGTTTTGAATACCCAGTTTTTCGCCAACCACATATTCTTGCCCAGGAACCCCGCATCCAATCGCCAGACGGGAACCGCTTTTTTGTTTTTGTTTTTCTTTTCCTTCTCCTCCTCCGGCTTACTCTTCAAATTCGACCCCATGATCCCCGGCACAAAAATCACCGGCAGTATCCCGTCCGGCGGCAACATGCAAATCACCGGGTCAGTGATATGGCTGGGGGTCAGGGTCCAGGTATGCACCGGGTTGCCCCTGGCGTTATAGGACAAAGGCGCCACACGACGCTTCAAGGGGTTATCAACCATGGAGACTCTCCGCTATAGAGCCATTCCAGTGGGGTACCCACTCAGGTTGTTCGCCCAGGATGATCTGGCCGCGCAGGCGGGTGGTATTGGGCACGATGGATCGATAAGTCTCGACAGGAAGATAGGCACAAGGCCGGGAGACGCTCATAGGGGGTCCTTTTATTCTGCGACTGAGGATTGCTTTCCCCTCGACAAACGCAACGAAGGAAAAGAATCCGGGGCACAGAAATAAAACGGCGGCACACTATTGCGCCGCAACCCTTGCAAGGGGGAATCAGGAACGAAAAGGAAGCATCATCCAGCCAATCAACCAGCGTCTTACAGCGACATCCTATTCTTCAGGGAGGCACACCCAGCGAGCGCTGGGGTGCCCAAAAAGGCGACTGCTACGCAGCCCAATGCGTTGGTTACCCGGTGAGCGCCTACAGGGGTTGGAAGGCGTTGAATAGCATCCCGGCTGCCACCACGACACACAGGCTGGCAAAGCCGATTTGCAAGGCCCGCGCCGGCACCCGCGCACTCAGGCGCCGACCGGCAAGCATGCCGACGATGCTGGCACCAATAAACATCCAGCCCAGGGTGTCGATCACCACCCCGGCATGGAACGCACCGACCACGCCAATCAGGGAGATAAGGCTGATCACCATCAGCGAAGTGGCGACAATCCCACGCATCTGTACATCGGTCAGTTGCTTGAACGCCGGCACGATCAGAAAGCCGCCGCCCACGCCCAGCAAGCCGGACACCGCGCCGGTTACCGCGCCCAGGGCGGCCAGGGTCGCGGTGCATTTGGCGGTCCAGGAAAAACGCCCGGTCTGCTGGTCGAGCATGCAGTTCTTTTGCCCCCAGGACGCGGCGCCATGGTCGCTGGGGCCGGCCTCGACCTTCTCGCGCCGCAGCATGCGCCAGGCCACCAGCACCATCAGCGCGCTGAACAGGCCCATCAGGATCTTGTCCGGCAGTTGATGGGCGAAGAACACCCCCAACGGTGAGAACAGCGCGCCGAGCAACGCGATCAGCAACGCCGCGCGGTAACGCACCAGGCCATGGCGAAACCCATCCAGCGCCCCCACAGCCGCCGCCGCGCCTACCGCAAACAACGACACCGGCGCCGCTTCAGTCATGGTCAAGCCCAGCCCCAGCACCAACGCCGGGACCCCGAGAATCCCGCCCCCGGCACCGGTCAAGCCCATGACCAGGCCCATCATCACGCCAAAAAAACTTGCCAGCAGCATAGGCTTATCTCACTCCACCCTGGCCAGGCGGGTCAGCCATTCGCGCCCCTTGAGCATGCCGTTCCAGTAGAACCACGGCAGCAGCGTCGCCTTCAAGAACCACGCCGAGCGCCGTGCCACGGTTGGGTCCAGGGGAAAGGTCGGCAACAGCCGGCCGCCATAACCGAACTCGGCCAGCACCACCTTGCCCTTCTCTACCGTCAGCGGGCAGGAGCCATAGCCGTCGTACTTGAGCGGCAACGGCGCCTGTTTGCGCAGGGCCAGCAGATTCTCGGCCACCACCACGATTTGCTTACGCACTGCCGCAGCCGTCTTGGCGTTGCTGGTAGAACACACATCGCCGAGGGCGAAGATGTGCGGGTAACGCACCTGTTGCAGGCTGTGGGGGTCGACCTCACACCAGCCGGCGGCGTCGGCCAGCAGGCTGTGGCGGATAAAGTCCGGGGCCACTTGCGGCGGCACGACGTGCAGCATGTCGAAGGTTTTTTCCTCGACGCGCACAGTGCCCTCGGCATCCTTGACCTCGAACCAGGCCTTGCGCGCCGGGCCATCGACCTTGATCAGGTTGGCATTGAAGGCCAATCGCGCGCCGTATTTCTCGACGTAGTTCATCAACGGCGGGACGAAGGTCGCCACGCCAAACAACGCGGCGCCGGCCAGGTTGAATTCGACGTCGATGTTGTCCAGGTCACCTTGCTTGAGCCAATGATCGCAAGACAGGTACATGGCCTTTTGCGGCGCCCCCGCACATTTGATCGGCATGGCCGGCTGGGTGAAGATCGCCTTGCCGCCCTTGAGCTGCTGCACCAATTGCCAGGTGTAGGCCGCGTGCTGGTAGCTGTAGTTGGAGGTGACGCCGTTATGGCCCAGGGTCTGCTCCAGGCCTTCGATTTTCTCCCAGGCCAGGCGCAGGCCGGGGCAGACGATGAGGTTGTTCCACGTCACGCGCTGGCCGCTGTCGAGCAGCAGGGCCTGCTCGTCGGGCAGCAACTGGCTGACTGCCGCCTGGACCCAGGTCACGCCGTCGGGCAGTACCCGGGCCATGGGCCGCATGGTCTTGCGGATGTCATGGGCGCCGCCGCCCACCAGGGTCCAGGCGGGCTGATAGTAATGCTCGGCGCTGGGTTCGATCAGGATGATATTGAGCTGCGGGTCGCGCTTGAGCAGGCTGGCCAGCAGGCCGATGCCTGCCGAGCCGCCGCCGATGACCACGATGTCGCCACTGATGGTCGGTCCCCAGTGTTGGTCGTTCATAGTCCTGGCCTTTCTTATTGAAACAATGCACACAAGGGTCGCTGCCGTATGGCGTCACGCCCAGCTTTTTATCACCGCCCCACAGTACAGCCCGGAGAGGGTTTTCATCACTTGAATCACTTCGTGGCTGGCCAACCCGTAAAAGATGTACTTGCTTTCACGACGGGTCGCCACCAACCCCTCGTCACGCAGGATCCCCAGTTGCTGGGACAACGTCGGCTGGCGCACGCCGGTCATGGTTTCCAGCTCCCCGACATTGCGCTCGCCCTGGGTCAGCTGGCAGAGGATCAACAACCGGTCCTCATTGGCCAGGGCCTTGAGCAAGGTGCAAGCCTTGGACGCAGACGCTCGCAACCGGGCGACTTCACCTTCACTCAAACAGGATTCCATTTGCCTCGGTCCTTTGTCTCACTTAAGCTCAAAACATTATGTTTAAACGTAAAGTGAATATCACGCCTTTTTTTAACCATCAGGGACCGCCGTCATGCCTGCGCTGATTCAACCCTTCCTGGACGAGGCCTCGTCGACCTGGACCTACATCGTCTATGAAGCAGACGGCGGCCCGTGTGCCATTGTTGACTCGGTACTCAATTACGACCCGGCGTCCGGGCGCACCGACACGCGCCAGGCTGAGCAGTTGGTCGCGTTTGTCCAAGCCCATCGCCTGCAGGTGCAATGGCTGCTGGAAACCCACGCCCACGCCGATCACCTGTCCGCCGCGCCCTACCTGCGCCGTACCCTGGGTGGCAAGATTGCCATCGGCCAGTCCATCAGCCAGGTGCAGGGCGTATTCAAGAATCTGTTCAACCTGGAGCCGGCGTTTCGTGCCGACGGTTCGCAGTTCGACCACCTGTTCGCCCCCGACGAGGTGTTCCACATCGGCAACCTCAAGGCCCAGGCCCTGCATGTGCCCGGCCATACCCCGGCGGACATGGCCTACCTGATCGACGACCGCTTGATCCTGGTCGGCGACACCCTGTTCATGCCCGACGTCGGCACCGCCCGCTGCGACTTCCCTGGCGGCGATGCGCACCAGTTGTATGGCTCGATGCGCAAGTTGCTGGCTTTTCCCGGCGACACGCAGCTGTATGTATGCCACGACTACCCGCCGCAAGGCCGTGAGGCCAAGTGCCTGACCACCGTGGCCGAGCAACGCGCGGGCAACATTCATGTGCATGACGGGGTGGATGAGGCGGCGTTTGTGCAGATGCGCACCAAGCGGGATGCCGGGCTTGGGATGCCGACCCTGTTGTTGCCGGCGATCCAGGTGAACGTGCGGGCGGGGAATATGCCACCGGCGGAAGACAATGGCGTGACCTACCTGAAGATCCCCCTCAACCAACTGTGAAACACAGACCTTTGTAGGAGCTGTCAGCCCAGGTTGATGCCATTGGCCGGCAGCGGTAGTGCCGTCTTGTAGCGCACCTGCTTGAGCGCAAAGCTCGACCGGATGTTCGCCACCCCCGGTACCTTGGTCAGGAAATCCATCATAAAGCGCTCCAGCGACTGGATGGTCGGCACCAGCACCCGGATCAGGTAGTCGGGATCGCCGGCCATCAGGTAGCACTCCATCACCTCCGGCCGGTCGGAAATCGCCCCCTCGAACTGTTGCAACGCCAGTTCGTTCTGTTTTTCCAGGCTGACATGGATAAACACATTGACGTGCAGCCCCAGCAAATCAGCGTCCAACAAGGTGACCTGGTCACGGATCAGGCCCAGTTCCTCCATGGCCTTGACCCGGTTGAAACACGGCGTGGGCGACAGGTTGACCGAACGTGCGAGGTCGGCATTGGTGATGCGGGCGTTCTCCTGAAGGCTGTTGAGAATCCCGATATCGATACGGTCCAGCTTGCGCATGAGACAAAACCACCTGTTTATTATGTTTATGCAGATTTTTTATCCGCAAATGATCTCAGGCGCAACCAAACAGAGATAAATA
>Ga0180008_1001034_pt1 | contig 19029 bp, 20 predicted proteins | sample MM_PW_MetaG_FD_121121 | JGI IMG/M metagenome (GOLD analysis project Ga0180008, IMG submission 121121) | Groundwater microbial communities from the Aspo Hard Rock Laboratory (HRL) deep subsurface site, Sweden - MM_PW_MetaG | ecosystem: Environmental > Aquatic > Deep subsurface > Groundwater...
CTATCCAATAAAAAATGCATGGAAAAAATTTAAATATTTTAAGGCTGAACGAGAGCAGGAAATTAATGGAGAAAAAGTAAAAGTTAAGATATTAAAAGACGAGAAACTTTTTCTTTATTTTGTATTTTTAGAGTTGTATCATAGTTCAGAATCATTGGGAGGAATTGCAAGAGAACAGACTAAATTCGGGAAAATTTCAGGAAAAGCATCACAAACACCTTTAATTGAGGAAACTATTCCTCCAGGAATTCCAGGAAATATTCAGATAGAAAATCAAGATGCAATAAACATACCAGAAGAAATGAAGGAGGAAGAATATGAGTTTGCTTAATTTAAGTTGGTTTAAAAAAATGGAGGAAGATTCTGACTTTGATTCGAAATTTGCCATAATAAGATTGACAAATCCTGCTATTAATAGTTTTGTTAATGATCAGTTTAATAAAAAGATAAGCATATTCAAAAGCTGGAGGCATTATAAGAATGATATTCCAAAAATGGAAATTCCTTTTACTAAAATTGATGCAATAAATGTTAGGGATGTTTTAAAAATTCCAATTATAGAAGAAAGGTTAATTACAAATTTTGATTTTGAACAGGAGGAAAATTTTGGAGAAGTGAAAATTCCCCAAAGAATGTAGAATATGAAAATACACCCTTTATTGTTGCATGGAAGATTCCTTTTTATAGTTGATGATTGTGTTAATTGTATGATATACAAAAAATTTATAGATAGAGTAAATGCAGAATTAAGGTTTGATAAAAGGGTTGAAATAATAAACTGCACAAATTATCATAATTTTGGAATCATAGAAAATCCTATAATAAGACTTTTCAAAGATTATGTAAATAATGAATATCCAGTTTTATTCATAAACGGCAGGAGAAAAGATGGAACTAATACGAGGATTGAGGCAGAGACATGGTTAAGAGCAAGACTTCATAATGACTTTGAAGAGCCAAGATATAACGGATTTATGTTTAATAAACAATGCGAGTATGTAAGCAAGGGTTTATTAAGAAAAAAAATTTTATGTAATTAGGAGGTAAAAATGTTTGGAAAAAATAAAAGACCCTCAGGATGGGATTGTCATGAAAAAGAAGATGGAACAACTCAATGCCAGAGATTTGAAGTAAATGAAAAAGGAGAGAAAATGGCTACAGGAACAGAATTTGGAGTTGGAGCAGATCCGAGTACTGGTTGTCAGCCTTATTATAGAGGAGACATTACTATCTTGGATGACGACGAGAAAAAAATTAAAAAGATAGTAGATAAAAAGATTTCATCCTGTAAACAGGGGCTATAGAATGTGGAAATGGATAATTGGAACAATAATAGGAGTGATAATCTTAATGATAATAATTAAAATTTCAACAAGGAAAAGCAATAGTAGTTATGATGGATTAAGCAGTTCATTGGAATCTATAAAAAGAAGATTTGACAGCGTATGTAAAAAAATTGGAATAAGGAGCGGATGTTAAGATGGTAAAAGATGATGGAAAAGATGTTGGATTAGCATTAGATTTTATTACAGGAATACAACATGCTATACATTCAGAACATCATTTATTAAGGACATTTGTAAATACAAAAGATAAAGTATTTTTAGAATTAGCTAAATATATAAGAGAAATTAGGAGCGAGATAATGTATAAAGTTATACCAGAAAAGAAAGGAGAAAATTATTGTTCGACCAAACATTTATCTGCATTTGCACAATCATTGGAAGAATTAGGAAATAGATTTTTAGAAGAAGGAGATATAGAAACTTCAAAATTATGTTTCAAATATATGTCAGATGTTGAAGCGTCAATTATTTTAATAAACCAGAAAGGAGGTAAAAACTAATGGGAATTTTTGGAAATAGAAGAATTGTACATCCAATAAGAGAACCAATACCTCAACAACCAAAGAGAGAGGATAATGATTGCGAAATTAAAGTTAAGAGGGATAAATCTGGAAGAATAATAGGAATGACTAAAAAAGGAAAATGCACTAAGGAAGATATGATAGTATTTGCAAGAGAAAATGGAATTTCTCCAGAATCTTTAGAGGGTGAATAATGACTCGCAGAAAGCCATTTAAAAAATGTGTATTAAAAGAAATGTCAGAAGGCTTGACAAGAAAACAAGCCATAAAAATCTGTAAGATTAAATTCAAAAAAGGAGAACATGGTAAAAATTATATGCCCTAATAAAGAATGCAGAAAGATAATAATTGAATCGGAAAATCTGGAAAAATTAAAAAATAAATTAATAGAATTATGGATCCAGTGTCCCTACTGCGGGAATCAGTTTAAAAATCCATTCATATTACAATGATAGATGAATTTGACATATTTATCTTTACTTCAATTCACAATGCATACAAAAATAAAAATTTTGTAAATACTTGGGAAATGTCTAAAGAATATGCTAGAAGGATTAAAGAGAGAAATGCTGATAAGGTATATGGAAGGATGAAAGCCAGATTAAATCATTATGTTTTCAGAGACAAAATATTCTTTATAGAAGAAGATAAAAAAGGAAAAAAAACCTATCATATGCATCTTAATAATTTTAATATAGTAAAACATAAATTTCCTGATGGATATGGAAAGGCAGTTTTGATAAGAATAGGATGACTAAAAAATTTTTATAGAAAACATTTATAAACCTCAAATCTATATTTAAACTATAAAAAATGAAAAATAAAAATTTATTTTTAGGATTATTAGTTTTGGCAGTATCGTTATTCAGCATATCTTTAATTAATGGAGCAGTTAATGGGACTGTAGCTTTTGTAACTCCTGTAAATGGCACTGCCATAAATGGTGTTTTTAGTTTTAATGTTACAAATGTTACATTTCAAAGGATGGTAAATTGTTCATTTTATGCAAGAAGTTTAGGGAATACAGCAAATACAACTTGGTTTTATTTAGCAACTTTTAAGAATGATAGTTTAACCAATGTAAATGGAACTGGAAATAACTCTATAATGTTTGAAGATGGAAGTGATTACCAGCTTAATGCAACCTGTTATAATTCTTCGACAGATATAGCTAGTACTTATGTAACAATAATCATAGATAATTATGTGCCTACTTCTCCATCAAGTCCATTTCCAACAGATTCGACTGTAATAACAACTTCAGGGACTAGAACTTTTACGCAGACAATTAATGACTCAAGCACAGTTTCATGCTCCTATAATATATATAGAAATTACGCATCTGCAGGTAACGATTATACTGGAAATACCACATCAACTATTTCTGGAAATAATTGCTCATTCACTAAAGCATTTACTACAAGTGCAGATAATGGTAAATGGTGCTGGACTCAAATAGCTTCTGATGAAAGAAATACCACACAGTCTACTGAAAACTGCATATCAGTTGGAATAACACCTGTTTCAGGAGGTATCCCTCCAGGATCTGGTATAGATGAGAGTGGGAATATTATATTTGGAGGAGAAAATAGTAATTTAACTTGGATTATAGTAGGAATTATTGTAGCTGTATTAATTGTTATTATATTAATATCATGGGGATATTTGAGAGGTTAATCATATTCATGGAGTTGAGGTAAAGGGTACTTAAACTCCTCATCAATTAGTAATTAAAATAAGATACAACGACTGAAGCAAGTTGAAAGTTGAGGCTGTTCAATAGCGTGAAGTGTTGGTTTCTTATTCTAAAGAAAACTGATGAAACCCTACTTACAAGGGAGGTTAAAAAAAATCAAAAGATGGATACTTTATCAATTATTATATTAAGTGTTCTTGGATTAGTTGGATTAGTATTTTCAATAGCTGGATTTAGAAGGGATGTATTCAAGAGAAAGGGTACTATGAAAATTGTTGCTATTATTGCAGGCTTAGCTTTTGTAGCTTATTCTCTAGTAGGTTTAGGTTTTCAATTTGACCTTTATACATTACCAGAGCAAATTGCTCCTGGATTCTTAGCAGTAACAGGTACTTCTGGAGGAAATGTCATAATTACTGGATCAGGAGGTGGTGGAAGTAGTGTAAGCAGTGTAATTACATATCAGCCAACTGCTAGTTATTCTGCTTTGAATAAATATGATGCAACTAAATCAATTGGTGGTACTGCTTATTATCAGTTAAATGCTGGAAAATTTACAACTACTGCACAGACTAACGTCAATGAAGGCGAAAGCATTGGTTATTGGGTTTCTAATTCCTCTTATTACATTAAGCCAGTTATTGTCGGAAGGGCATTAGCAGGGGTAAATACTGTTCAGGCTTTAGGTTATGAAAACCAGACAGGTACTGTAACTTTGTATGATCAGACTGGGAAAGCTTCTACTACTGAAGGCTTGTCTAATGTTTCTCTTGGAGCAAATGGTCAGGCAAACATAGAAGTTTGTTATCAGGGTACTGCAAAGAAATCTGGAGGACCTTTCGGAGGAATAGTTGTTGCTGAATTCAATTCTACAATAGCTTCACTTCTTTGTACTGGAGATAATTTGTTATCTACTAATCCTTACCATATAACCTACACTGTTGCTAGATTGGATAATACATTCAAGACTTGGGCTTATGCACCAAGCATAGATGATGGTTCTGGAGATGTTAAATGCTTCAATTGCCAGTTCTTGAATGGAGCTAGTGCTGTTGGTGCTGATGGTGGTGAATCAGATACTGGACCTTTCTACAGATTTTCATTCTATCCAGCAAATTACTATCTTACAAATGATGGTACTATAGCTTTGGATGTTGAAAAATTTGAAAATCAAGATACTACTAGAGCAGGTTTAGGAAGATCAACTGCTAGAGCATTTTGGGGTTAGAGTTAATTAATTTTTTCTTTCTTTTCTTTTCTTTTTTTAAGTTAGTGTGAGAACTCTCTACTACAAAATTTTTATAGAAAGTATTTATAAATGAAGAAATCATATAATTTTATGGTATTAACTAAAACACAGAAGAGAAACTGGGTTATAGGAATTTCTGTTTTTCTAGTTATAATTTTATTTATTGTATTTTTGAATGTTATGGATAATGGAGAAGGTAGTCCTTTTCTTTCAGTAACTTCATTGATAATAACTTCTGTAGATTTTTTAGATAGAATTTCTAATGTTGATGATTTAGATAATTCTTTTTTTATAATTTCTGCAAAAGTTGGGAGGGGTGCAGACGAGGTGGTTGGTTCTGTTTCTGATGCAACATTTAACCAAAAATTAAGGGGTGCAGGAAATGAAGATTGGAAAACTGATTTTGATTTGACTTTTTCGGCAGATATAGTTAAAGAAGAAGCCATATATCAAATAAAGCCTCAATCTGGAATTGGAAAGGATTTTAAAGAATTTTCTATTCAAGTGCAGAAAGATCCTGGTGCGACTGGTTCAACACCCCCTTGTGTTGGTGAAGAAATATTATTTGATCATAATTTTTTAGGTGGAGATAGATTTTGTATTGTTGCAAATACTATTGGTAGATTTGGAGATTTAGAGCAACCCACCATTCAAACTGACGTAGGATTTGAAATGAAAAGATTAGGTTCAACTGTAACTGGAATACTTTCTAATATTGGTACAGACTCTGGAACAAAGGAATTAAAAGTGGGAGGAGAACTAGTTGGAAAAGTAAGATTAACTCAAGTTTCAGAAAGTGCTGGAGCAAAACCTCCTGATGAAGATAATTTTAAACCAGTATTTATTCCAGGAAATAATGGTTGGAAATTACTTTTGGACTCTGAAGTAGAGACTTATAAAAATTCAAGAGATTCATTAGAAGATTCAAATATAGATTACCATGATTTTGATGATGGTTGTCCTTCTCCTGTAGTTTATGGTGCAAGTCAATATAATTCTTGTATAAAAAATAATTTAGATAATTTTATAAAAAATGTAGTTTCAAAACAAAAAGTTATAAAAACAAATGTTAGAGTTTTGACCGATGGAAAAACTTTCTTAGTTGATAGAACAAGCGAGAGTAATGGAAAAGTAAGGTATATTCCAACCGAAGAACAATTAACAAATCCAGAAATACTTTTAGAAGTCCAGGCATCTTGGATAGGAGTAAGGACACTAGTTTCAGAACCAGAGATAACTGGATTAGAATGTCCAGACTTTACACAGAATGGAGAAATTTTAGTAAATGTTAAAAATAAAGGAGATGTTAGTAGTAGATTTGGAGTTAAATTAGATGATTGTGGAAGTTTTAGTCAAACAGTAGAACCAGCAACTAAAACAATTAGTTCTCAATCAACAATACCTTTTGTTATCCAAATAGATAGTCAAGGGCTTTTAAAAACTGAGATTTGTACAGTTACAGCCTTTAATACAGAACTTCCTCAAACACTAAAGGATACAGAGACTATTTCATGTACCTCTAAAGAGATAACTTTATGCGATAATGGAGAGCAATTATTAACACTTCAAGATGGAAAAGATTGTGTTAAAGAATGCAAGGATGGAATTTACCCAAAAATACCAAAATTTTGTTGTGATAAACAAGGTGTTGAGTCTTTTGTAAATCCAGAGAATAGTTTTTTAAATTATAGATGTAAGGGTAATGAAACTCCTCCTTTTCTTAATTGTCAAAGTTGCGATGAATATGCTAGAAGTGTTTTACTTGGTTGGGCTTTTGAAAATCAAAAATGTGAACCAAAGAGAGTATTAACTATACCAACTCAAAATAATCTTATTTGTGCTTTTTCTTTTGTAAAAATATTATTAGTTCCAATAGTTTTAATATTAGGGATTCTTTTTAGTTTCAACTTTTTTCAGACTTCAAAACAATTAAAAATAAAGAATAGAGGCATAGCTTTCTTAATAGCCTTAATTATAGGAGTAATTTTGGCTATATCCCTCTGGTTTTTATTCTGGTTAGGATTAATTTTATTTGTTCTATTAATTGCTATGTGGATAGCATTGAAGGTGGTATTATGAGATGGCAAAAAAATGCAAACAGGGTTTTAGAAATGTTGGCAATAAATGTGTTAGGATTGCTCAAAGAGTAGCAAGGGATTTTATTAATCAATCTAACAGGAATGTAAGATACATAATAATTGCAACATCTATTATTTTAGCATTTCTTTTTGTTGTAAATCCAGATATAAGAGTTCCAGTTGGAATAAATTTAATATTTTTAGGAATTTCATATTTTATTTATAGTTCTAGGGAATATCAAGATGACTTAATTGGAATTCCTAACTTTTTTAGCATAAACACTTTAATAGCCATAGGGTTTGGCATTATATTTACAGTTGGTTTTTTTGTTGTAACAGCGTTCATTCCATTTTTTAGCCTAGCATTTCCCCAGTTACCTTCCAGTATAGGATCAAAATTACAGTGGTTTTTTATTGTGATAATTGCTCCAATAACTGAAACATGCTTTTTTATGGGGGCAATTTATGCATTCTTTAGAAATTTTAATCCAAGATATAAATGGATTTGGATATTATTATTATCCTTAGTTTTCAGCTTATTTCATTTAGGGGCAATAATTTTTGGATTTTATACATTAAATCCTGCAGAAGGACTAATAGAATTCACAAATAATATTTCTGCATTTTCAACAGCATTCTTATTTAGTATTGTAGCAATGATTTTTGCTCTTCGCAGAGGAATCCAAAAAGCTAACTGGATGTTTATTGCAGTATTTCATTTAGGACTGAATTTTATATCATTTTCATTGTCAGTTATCAGTTTTATAAAATAGATTAACTACAAAAATTTTATAGAAAGAGTTTATAAATAATAAGATTTTCTTATATTCTTATGCAAACAACCAAAGTAAGTGTCAGAGGACAAATAGCAATCCCAAAAAAATTAAGGGAGCAAATGAGAATTAATGAAGGAGATCTGCTTGAAGTCTCATCAAAGACTAATCTTATAATATTAAAAAAAGTAAAAAATCAGATTAATGGAAAAGATATAGATTTATTATTTTGAAATTTGTATTAACTACAAAAATTTTATAGAAAATCCTTATAAACCTTAATCTATTATTAAAAACATGAAAAAGAAAGAAAAAAGATTAATTCTGACAATATCTTTAGTAATTGCAGGAGTAATCATCTTAGCTATATTAGGCATATCATTTTTATCAACAGTTCCAAATTTTGCTAAAATAGACTGTATTTATGGAGACATAAGCTCTTGTTCTTCTGATAGTTCTGCTAATTTAGCTTCAGCAGATGGTGTTTTCACTATTCCCATAGATGATCCAAGCAGTGGGGAAGATAGAAGAAATGCTTTATTAGATAGGGCTAGAAATTTTAATTCAGATTTAGATAATTTTTTAGATACTCATACTAAAGACAGCACTACTAAAGTAAAGACTGAATTTTCTCCAAATGATTTTCAAGATTGGGAGGGAATTCTACCTGTAAGTGCTGAAGGTTCAACAGGATTAGTTCTTTTGGTAGATAATGTTATAAGAGAAACTTTAGGTGAACAATTAATAATTATAGAAGGAGAAAGAACAGATACAAACGAAGCATTTAAAATTGCTGGTTTATGTATAGCATTGGATAGAACTTGCAGTGTGAATGATCCTTTCCCAGAAGATGATGCCATACTATCTTTTACTGACATAAAAATGTATTTTAAGGAAGGAGGATATAAGCTATCTGATAGTTGTAGTGAATTTAATGTTGGTTGTAATGGAAATGGTGGAGGTGAGAATGAAGAATGCAGAGTAATTGGAGAATTATGCGGTGAGGGATATGAAGGAGATTGCTGTGAGGGATTAGTATGCGATACTGGAGGGGATATTTGGGGAGGATGTGTCCCTTCTAAAAATAAAACATTTTATAGACTTGAAAACAATGCATGTAAAGAAATAAACATAAATGAACTTGAAAAACAGGAAAATGATTTTTTAACGCTTGAAGAATGCGAGGAGAATATTGGAAATATTAAAATTTTTCCTGTAATAATCTCCCTATTATCAATAATCATAATAGGAGGTATAATCTGGTTGTTTATAAGATTTAAATAGCTATAAAAATTTTAAATGGCAAATCAAGAGCAGATAGATATAGAGCAGTTGAAATCAAGAGGACTTTCTTGCTCTAAGTTGAAGTCTATGGAAAAAAGACAAAGAAATGACGCTAAATCTTTCAGGCAAGTAGGATTTACTAACATAGCAACTAATGAAGAGCAGATAGCAGATAAAATAAATAAATTAAGGAAAAAGGTTTGTCTTTTGAAATAGTTATCCAATAATAAGATAATATAAATATATTTTTATGAAAAAGAGAAAAAACATACTTTTGTTTATGGGAATTATCATCGGAGTAGTATTAGGTTTATATCTCCTAAACTATTTTGGAGCTTTTAATAAAATACCATTTTTATCTGTTTCAACATCCTTAGGATCAGAAGTTGTAGATCAAGGACAATCTCCTATTTATACTTGTCCTATTGGTGTTTCTTATTGTAGGGTTAAGGGAATCATTGAATGTAATAATTATAAAGGTGGAAATCCAGCAATTGTTTTTAGGGGAAATTCTGTATATGGGAAACAAGGATATCCTATTGCTTTTGCTATACCTGAAACAACAAATTTAAAATCTTATATTTATGATGGAAAACAAATATCAAATAACATATGCGATACTGGAAGTTCAACATATCTTTATTCAGTAGAAAATCCATTTGCTCAAATACATTGGAGAAATAATGAACTAATTATATGCTATCAATCATCAGGAGATATGTATGCTAGAGCATATGAACCTGGAGGAAATGCAGATTTGACTCAAGGATTATTATCTGGAGAATCATGTAATGAAAATAAAATAAGATGCGAAGGAGAGATTGGGGGATATTCATGTTTAGGGGATTTTTTAATAAACAATGTAAAAAAAGATTCATTATCTTATTCTTCTATAAGTACACCTGGAACAAGAGAAACATCTTGGTTTAATATAAATGTTGGAGATAAGGCAGAAGTTTTAGGAGGAGATTCAAGTTATACAAAATATGAAGCAATAAAAGAATATCAAATATGCTTTGATAACATCTGTTCTAGCGATGAAGGGTATGTTGAATGTATTGACAATAAACTAGGAGATTTTATTGCATGTGAAGGAGTTTATAAGTGTTCAAATGGAAAATGTGTACCTCCAATAGATTCAGTTGATATAAAAATTAAAGATGAATCTGGAAAAGAAAAATTAGGATTTATTTTAGATGAGAATATCAATATATTTGTTAAAATTGTTTCAGGGTTTAGCACAATGAATGTAAAACTTCAATTAAGAGATGGAAGCATAGAGGGGGATGTAATTTATGAAGAATCTAAATTATTAGGAATTGGTGAACTTAAAAAATTTGAAGTTTCTGGAATATCGGAAATTGGAACTTATTATGTTGTTTTAGAGATTGATGTTGGATTAACTGAAAAAGTTTATTATGGAAAAGAAACAGATGAAAAAAATAGTTTCAGAGTTTCACCTTCGGTTGTTTTAACTGCTACACTGCCATACTCTCCAACAACAGGAACAAATTTATTCACAAATTCACCTGTTTATATAGATTTAAGAGCAAAGGATGAAAATAACTATCCTATTCAGATAACAGATTATAATATTGATGTAAAACTTAACGGACAATCAATTTCAGATGCAGGTTATGTTCAGCCACTTCCAGAACCAGGATTATATAGATTTATTTATTCTTTTTTAGATTCTGGACTTATGACTGTAACAGCGACTATAGAAAAATTTGGTGTTGAATCTAAACCAGTTTCATTTGAGTCAGAAATTAAAGATTTAAAAGTAATAACCACTTTCACAAATATAGGATTGTTTAGGAGTATTTCTCCTTCAACTCAAAAAATAAAATTTGAAACAAAAAATCCATTTAATGATTATATTGATACATCAAATATCGTTAAAATTATCCCGCCTGGAGCTTCTACAGGAGTCGGAGACATTGATGTAAGCAGTTCAGTAATAAGAACAGACATTGGTAAATATGAATTCTCTCATAACTTTGATAAAATTGGAGGATATCAAATTAATATACAGAGTACTGCTTTAGGGTATCCAGTTGGAGATCAACCAGCATCAGGGACATTAACTGTAAATCCTGGAGGAGATCCAGATGAATGTGTAACATCTGCCGATTGTTTGACTAATGAGATTTGTGTAAATGGAAAATGCGATCCAATTAACCCTCCATATTATCTTTATATGATTTTGATAGGAATAATCATTTTATTAATCATACTAATCTTTGTAATAATAAAACTAAGAAAAAAGAAATCATCTGAGGTTGATATAGGTCTATGAAAAAAATATTAATGTTTTTAATTATAACCTTACTTATGATTAACTGCGTTTCTGCATTTATGCCTTTAACCCATAAATATATTCAGCAACAGGCTATTGAAAATCAAATAGATTCAGAAATGTATAGAGTATTGACAAAATATCCTAATTTAGCATATGCAGGAAATGTCTTAACAGACATTTCAGTTTTCTTTTATTATACTGCAAGGTCTAAATATTCTGCAACCCATAGCCCCAATTTTTGCAGAAGTTTATTGCAAAATGCAGATACTGAAGAAAAATTAGCATGTGCTGTTTCTGGATGCACTCATCAGCCACAGGATATAGTAGCCCATAACAAATTAGTTCCACATGCAATACTAAACTCTTTATTTGTAAATAATATTATACATGTTTTTTCAGAGCAAAAATTAGATAATTGGGTTGAAAGAAATAATCCTGGATTAAAAGATCAAGCAATGGCTCAATTAAATGATTATGATACCTGTATGCCTTTGTTCATAGATACCCTTATAGGAGACCCACAATATTCAGATATGAGCAGAACAGAACTCGAAGATATGTTTGCAAAATTTATTGCAGAGATTCAAAATTCACGAACAGGATACGATACTTCATTTAAAACAAAAAGTTTTTTTGTCAATCTAAAAACAATTCCATTTTCAATTTTAGCAATTTATTCATTGTTTATGTTAGGATTTTTATTTTTATCTATCTTAACTATAATCAAGATATGGAAAGGAGATAGAAGAATAAGAATATTTATTGCTTTATTTATATTCTTGCCAATTTTCTTGATTTTAGCATATTGGTTTATTGGAAATCTTTATGGAAGTGCTTTTAACAATTTTATTACAATAATAAAACCTTTCAGTGAATTAGTACCTATAGGTGGGAATCAGGAATATATTGATGAGGCTGTATCAAACACAAAGGCATTTTTGACTGAAGGAGAACAATGGTTATTTGACTCAGAAGCAAGTGGATTTACAGAATTGAATTCTGCAGATAGGCAAGTTTTAGTTTATGATTATATAATAGCATTTATTCTTTTAACATTATTCATATGGTTTTTATGGTTCATTTTCAAGAGAAATAAAATTAAGGTTCAAGATACATTCAATCTTTAACTACAAAAATTTTATAGAAAATCCTTATAAACCTTAATCTATTATTAAAAACATGAAAAAAAGAAAAAATATTTTGATTATAATTATGATTGGTATAGTTTTATTAATATCAGGGGTTATTGCATATTTTATTATTTCTGGTTCTGCAGGAATTGAAAGCATGATATCATTTAATAGGTATGATGCTAATGGAAACAAAATAACTGAACAACCATTATCTGTAGTTGCAGGTGTTCCTGGAACTAGTAATATTGATTTAACTGTGACTGTAACAAATACTGGAACAGAGTCACTATCATGTGAAATAAAATCCTTATCTCCAGAATCTTTTGACAATGCATTGATAAGGGATTCCCTGAGTGTAAATCCAGGAAAGAAGATTGCATGGACTTCTTCTTTAATACCAGTTGCACAATTTGAAAGCGAGACTATATCCACAGATTTTAAAGCAATAATTAGTTGTTCTTATAATACTGGAACAGAAATAATAACACTACCTGAAAAAACTGGAATTTTAAGTTTATTTATAAAGCCAGAAATAGGAACTGGTGATTTTAATGTTGAGATAAATCAAGGTGGAATAGGAAGCGAATTTTGTGGGGATAATATATGCCAATATGATGAAAATGCACAGAATTGCCCTAATGATTGTGCTATTGCAAACAATGTCAATTTTAGGACAACAGATTTAAGTTATGTTTCTGGAACCGCAGTAGGATATTCTGAAACATGTGGCTCAAAATTAAATGCTTACGGAAAAACATCAGGAGCATGTACTTCTTATAGTTGTGCAGAGGATGATTATCTAATGCTAGTTCCATCTAGTTCTGGAAGTCTTAAATTTTGGATAAAGGATGATGAAAATGTATGCATTTGTGATATTGGAAAGACAAGTGGATATCCAATGAGATATTCTGTTTCAGATTTAGATGCTGGGAAAATAGATACAACTTATACAAGCTTTGATTCTTCTAAGGAAATAAGTTGCTGATTAGTTAGATTTATAAGTGTAGAACACTTAGTTTTTAAAGAACTTTTCATAATAAAAAATATGAAAGGAGGTAAAAAAAGATAAAATGAAAATAATGTTTTTTTTGTTTGCTGTAATTCTTTTATCATCTAATTTTATCAGTGCAGTTTCTGTAGATCCCTATCAAATATTGGAACTTCCACAGCTTACTGCAAATCATACACTTGATTTAGAGGGTTTGCAGAGAACTTATTTGTATTGTTCATGGCATATTGATAGTATAGGGGAAGAAGCAGTTTTAATGAATTCAACAAAATGTCCTGCTACACAGCAAAGTTTTACATTTGAAGATTCACAGGTTTATTCTGTAAGAATTGATTACGCAAATATAGGGTATAGTGGGGGTGGAAACTGGGATATTGTAGAAATAGATAAAGATGGAGAATTAATTATTAATTATGATCTTAGCGTACCAGAACCACCTGAAGGTGTTTTTAATGCAATATTTAATAATATTATAGCAAAAATAAGAGGATGGTTATGTCAATTTTTTCCAGGATTAGGATTTTGTAGTTAGATTTATAAACTTTATTTTCTTTTATTTTTAGGGTTTAATATGATTAAAAGTTTATTCAAAGTTTTAATATTTTTTTTTGTTTTCTTGTTATTAATGGTAAACACATTATATGCATTAGAGACAAAAGAACCTATATTAATAGAAACCCATTATTTAAATACAACGATTTATGCAGAAAATAATCTTATTGCTATGCATCCTAAAGGAATAGCAACCAATGCTACAGGAACCTCAGATCCAGATACTTTTTATATTACAGATTCTTATAATAATGCTATTTGGGTGGTTAATTCTTCATTTTATAATAAAACAGCTAAATATACCACATTTACTGGAATAGGTAGCGGATTATCAGGTTATATAGATACAAATAATTCTGATTTTTGGTTTCATGATGAGAATGAGGATTTTGTATATCATCTAAATTCTAGTTTTAATAATCAAACTAATGGAATAAGTATTTTTAATTCTGCTGATGGATTATCAGTTAATACATCAAATATATTTTCAACCAAAATTGGATCTACGGATGCTATCTACAATAAAATCAGGGTTTTTAATCATTCTGGAACTAATATTTATAATATAACCTGCGATATAGGTGGTACTTGTCAGTATACAAGAGATATAAAACTATATAATAATGAATATTTTTATATAATGTATGGTGTAGGTTTGGGATATGCCTACATAAGGAGAGTAAATATAGATGGAACTGTTAATGATACACGATATAATATAACTTCTCTAGGAATTTTATCCACTTCAGATTTAAATTCTTTTGCTGTTTCTAGCTCCTATGATGTATGGGTTTTGAAGTATGGTACTGGTACTGGAGGAATAGTATATCATCTTAAATTAGAAGATACTGTTGCACCTATAATCAGCATTATAGTTCCAACAGCAAACAAAGTTTATAATACAGATGCTATGGTTTTAAACCTAACTGCTAATGAAAATTTAAGTACTTGTGTTTATAAATTTGATTATTTTGCTAATAATGTTTCTATGACTCAGTTTAATTCAACCTCCTATTATAAATCTGTTTCAGGTATAAATGAGGGAAATAGAACACTTACTTATTACTGTAATGATAGTTATGGAAATATGGCAACAAGTGAAACTAACATTACAATAGATATAACACCTCCAAATATAAAAATAACAACCCCTTCAAATGGAACAAACTCAACAAATAATAATTTAAACATAAACTATACTACCAATGATACGACAACAAATTTAAGTTCTTGCTGGTGGACAAATGATACAGGTATAACCAATTTTACTTTAACAGATTGCAACACGAACATAACAGATCAAACTTGGGGAGATGGAACAACTAATTTAATAATCTATGCAAATGACAGTGTTGGAAATGAAAACTTAACTTTTGTAACATTTACAATAGATACAACTCCTCCTGTGATAGACATAGAATTTCCTACATCTTTTGAAGCATTTACTTATAAAGACAACATAACAATAAATTTTACAAGAAGTGATGCATTAATGGGGATAGATACTTGTTGGTATTCCAATGAAAGTGGAAAGCAAAATTTCACTCTTGCTGATTCATCACTTGATAATATAACTGTAAGCGAGGAAGGAAGCGGAACATTCAGAGTTGATATATGGTGCAATGACTCATTGAATAATACTGCTACTTCTTACATTGATTATGTTGTCTCTTTGGATTCTCCAGCAGTCAGCTTAATCTATCCTACAAGCGGACAATGGTTTTCAAATGGAAAAAATATAACATTTAACTATACTTCTGAAGATGCAAATGGGGTTAATCATTGTGAGTTATATGGTAATTGGACAGGCACTTATTCTGGAAATCTAACTAATTTTCATAGTGCAGACACCAGCGTAAACCAAAATGAAGGAAATTTCTCGCAGGATATAAAAGAAGGAGTTTTTATCTGGAGTGTTTTTTGCAATGATACTACTGATGCAGGAGGTTTTTCTGGAAGTAATTTTACATTAGGAGTTGATGAAACATTCCCAGATATAAACATAACAGATCCAAGAAATATAACTTATAAAACAACAAGTCTTACTATAAACCATACAGAAAATGATACTAATTTAGGCAGTTGCTGGTGGAGTGATGACGAAGGAGCCACAAATAATACTTTGGCTAATTGTGTTAATACAACCTATACAGCTTCTCAGGGTTCAACCAACATAATAATATGGGTTAATGATTCTGCTAATAATCTAAATCAAAGCAATGCAACTTTTTTTGTAGATTCAATAAATCCATCAATAAAAATAAATGCATTATTCAGCAATAATAGCTATATAAATTATAACACATCAATTCATATTAATCTATCAATTACTGATACTAATTTGAATGTATGTTGGTATAATATCAATGGAACTAATACAACTTTTGTATGCGGGAATAACATAACTATATCCACTAATGAATCCAGACAAACAATTTATGTTTATGCAAATGATACTTTAAACAATATAAACAACAGCGAGAGTTACACTTTTATACCTGATGCTACATTTCCAGAAGTTAATATAACTGACATTACCACTACAGCGGGAAGCCAGACATTTACATTTGATTTTAATGCAACAGACACAAATCTTAATTCTTGCTGGTATTCTGTTTTTAATTCAACAGGAGGAATAGATCCAGCTACAAGTGAAAATACAAGCATAAGCTGTAATACTGCAGGAAATTCTGAAACAGTTTCATTGGAATCTGGAACTTTTAATCTGACAATTTATGCTAATGATTCAGCTAATAATGAATATAAAATGAGTCAGCAATTTACAATATCCACAATATCACCAACAATAATAGGAGGAGGAGGGGGAACACCAGAAGTAGTAAAAATTTCTGTAATTGGAATAAATGCAACAGAACTAAGCAATTTAATAAAAGAAATAGCATTTGCTGAAATAAATAGATTTTGCTTTGAAAAAAGCACTGGAGAACCATTAGCAATAGCAGTATTTGAGGGAAACTGCAAATTAACTCTAAATGATTTAAGGATTATCATGGTTAATATAGGTTCAAAGGGTTTTAATGTAGATGAGGAACAAATGATAGAATTTTTTAAATCATACAAGAAAAAAGAGTTTTTTCAGGGATTAGAAACTGAAGAAGATGTTATAAAATTTAGCTTATTCAGTTCAATTCTTGGAGAATTAGAACCATTTACTATTCTTCCATCTTCCATATCAAAACCAATCTTTTATGGATTTTTTTCTTTTTCAAAAGAGGATAATATAACTATCCAAAAAAAATTCACATCAAACAGAGCAATAAGATCCTGCAATATCTTAAATGCAAAACCAGATTTAAATGACAATTTTACTGTAAACTGCACAATAATTTCAGATAATACTTTTAACACAGATTTTATAATAAAAGATACTGAATTCTTTAATAAGGATTTTAGCGCAGAATTATCAATAATATCTTTAGATACTCCTGAACTTACAGAAATAAGACAGCTGAACATAGAATATAATGTTTTCAATTTCAAGAGCAAATTATTTGGAATTCCAATGTGGATGGCTATAATTTGGGTAACCCTAATATTTATAAGTATCATTATCTTGCTAATATCAAATAAATAAACGAAGGTGAAATATGAAAGAAAAAAAATTAATTTTTGCATTAAGTTTGATTTTATTAATTGTAATGTTATCAATAGGATTAATTAGTGCTTTACCAATATATGTTAAACCAAAGGATGCAGGTGGTTCTTTACAACCATCAACTTCTTTTAGCTATGCTTTTAATTTCACAAATAATTCAGATTGTTCAGTAGTCTTATTAACTAACACTTCTTCAATAACTATTGGTTCAGATGGAATAGGTTTTATTGATATAAATATATCATTATTAAATGATTCTATACCAAATTATTTATGCGAATATAGAAATGGAGTTTTGAGAAATACACATAGTTTAGCAGATGTTGTTTTTAATGATATCCGTGCTGATAATATTTATGCAAATGTAATAAGGAGTAAGGGAATATCCACTGGAGTAACTTATGTAATAGCTTCTGCTAATTCTAGCACAGAAGGAAAAGCTAATGCTGATTATGTTTGTGATGGAATTAATGATGAAGTTGAGATAAATAATGCTATAAATAAAGCATCTTTATTAGGTGGAGGAACAATTAAACTTTTAGAAGGGAATTTTTATATAAAAGACGACCCTATAATCCAAAAAGAATATATTTATTTAGAAGGACAAGGTCCAAAAGCAACCTTTATTCGTTCACATACTTCTCATACAATAATAGCAGATACTGGTTTAATAGTTTTGAATTCAACAACATCAAGTTATAATTATGGTGGAATTGAAAATCTTGCATTAATAGGTGATGGAACATCAGAATGGATGACATGGGGAACTGCAACAATTTATGGTATTGAAGTACCAGCAAATATATCAACAAATGTAGAATATTATTCCATAGACCATTGTTATATTGGTAATTTTAAAAGAGGCTGGTCAAGTGCTACTGCTGGTGAGCGATATTGTCCATTTACTAATTCTCAATTTTATTATAATGATGTTGGATTATATACTCAAGAACATCCAAATTTAAGAAATTTAGAATTTAGGACTAATGAATATGGGATTTATGGGAATGTATTATTTGATGCTGAAATTGTGGGATGTAAATTTGTTTATGGAAAATATGGAATACTACAATCTTCAGGAACAGGAGGTATATCTAATAATGTTATCTCAAATTCTGTTTTTGGAGGACTTACAAACACATCATTAGTATTAAATGCAAAAAATGTTGTTAATGGTAATGTTTTTATGACTCTATCTAATAATTCAGAAATAGGAATAGAACTTAGAGGAGAGAAAAATATAATATCCAACAATAAATGGGAAAATCAAGGAGCAGGATATGGTTGGACTATTGGCAATATTAATAATTTACATAGTTCAACAAGGGGAGAAACAACTATTATTTCAGATAATTGGTTTGAAAATAATGTAGGTCCAATTTTTAATAATACAGATATTAACCGAAGGTTTGAAGAAATGACAATATCTGGTAATTCCTTTTATCTTAAAAATCCTCTCATTCAACAACC
>Ga0180008_1001037_pt1 | contig 19019 bp, 15 predicted proteins | sample MM_PW_MetaG_FD_121121 | JGI IMG/M metagenome (GOLD analysis project Ga0180008, IMG submission 121121) | Groundwater microbial communities from the Aspo Hard Rock Laboratory (HRL) deep subsurface site, Sweden - MM_PW_MetaG | ecosystem: Environmental > Aquatic > Deep subsurface > Groundwater...
AACAATAGATCAAAACTGCCGTCTTTGAGTGCCTGACGTAAACCCGACTCAATTTTTTCTGCCAGTTGCGGATTTTTATTTGAAACAAAAAAATACACAGCGCCCGGATAATGCAGCAGCCAATCGGTTTCAATATGCAAGCCCTGCTCAGCAAAAAGCTGCTGCTCGGCTGCTATTTCCAGCACGCTACGTGGCACTGCATCCACTCTTTTATGCAGCAGCATCTGAAATAAACTCTGGTAACTGGATGCGTTCAACACTTTAAATTTATTGTGGTGCAGCACATCCGTATCCACCCAGTCATGCACCTGCGACATCATTTGTTGTTTCAGTGCCGCTTCATCTTTCAAAGCGCTGAATTTTGGCTGATCCTCGCTTCGAATAAGCAATAACCTGTAGCTGCCCAAACCTTTATAGATAGGAATACGTATAGGTAAAAAGCGTTTTTCACGCTCAATAGAGGTCATGGTCCACACTATATCCACTTCCACTCCGGTTTCCAGTAAATGCAAAGCCCGGCTTTTAGACACCCGCGCAGAGGTACTTTGCAAAGTGGCAGTGCTACCCGCTTTTTTCAAAGCAAGTTCAAGTAAAGCAATGGGATAGTTTGAGCGCTGATCGCCAGAATCTTCAATGGCAGGATAACGCACGGTGTCAGCAAAAGAGCTTAAAGGAAAAAACGTCAGGCAAAGCAGCAGATAAAAGCACGATCTGTACATCAGGCATATCCTGAAAAATGAACTGCTTAGAGTGTAATAGATAAATATAAAAATGGGGTCAGATCACATTGTTAACTGTTAACAATGTGATCTGACCCCATTTTAAGGTTTTAGTCTTCGAAGAAGGTATCGCGTAAAGCTACAGTGCGGTTAAACACCAAATGATCCGGCGTTGAATCTTTGTTGTCAGCACAGTAATAACCCTCACGCTCAAACTGGAAGGCTTTTTCTGCTTCGGCTGTTTTTAAGCTTGGCTCAACCCAACCTGTTTTCACTGTTAAAGAAGCCGGATTAATCACAGCTAAAAAGTCTTCTTCAGCAGCAGGGTTTGGTACAGTGAATAACTTGTCGTAAATACGGAATTCAGCAGGCACAGCTTGTGACGCTTCTACCCAGTGAATCACACCACGCACTTTACGGCCATCCGCCGGGTTCACACCTAAAGTCTCTGGGTCGTAAGAACAAATCAGTTCAACAATATCGCCAGCTTCGTTTTTAATCACTTCATCAGCACGAATAACATAAGCACCACGTAAGCGAACTTCGCCACCTGTCACCATACGTTTGTACTTTTTGTTGGCTTCTTCACGGAAGTCCGCGCGGTCTATATACAAAGTACGGCCAAACGGCACTTTACGGCTGCCCATGCTTTCTTCTTTTGGATGGTTATGAACCTCTAACCATTCCACATCGGCGGCGTTGTAGTTGCTGATGGTGACTTTTAACGGATCAATGACCGCCATAGCCCGTGGTGCATTGGCATCCAGATCTTCACGGATACAGGAGTCCAACGCGCTGATTTCGATCATATTGTCTTGTTTGGTGACACCAATACGTTTTGCGAATTCACGCAAAGACGCTGGCGTAAAACCACGGCGGCGTAAACCAGCAATAGTAGGCATACGTGGGTCATCCCAACCCGCTACATGACCACCTTCAACCAGGTTGTGCAGCTTACGTTTACTCATCACCTGATATTCAAGATTCAGACGGGAGAATTCGATTTGCTGTGGATGACAGGCAATAGTGATGTTGTCCAGAATCCAGTCGTATAAACGACGGTTGTCCTGGAACTCCAGCGTACATAACGAATGAGTAATACCTTCCAGCGCATCAGAAATACAGTGCGTGAAATCGTACATTGGGTAAATGCACCACTTATCACCGGTTTGATGGTGATGAGCAAACTTAACGCGGTAAATCACCGGATCCCGCATACACATAAAAGCGGAGCTCATATCAACTTTAGCGCGCAGCGAACACTCGCCCTCTTTAAAACCGCCGGCACGCATTTTTTCAAACAAGGCCAGGTTTTCTTCAGGTGAAGTGTCACGGGTTGGGCTGTTTTTACCAGGCTGAGTTAAATTGCCACGGTATTCACGCATTTGTTCGGCGTTTAAAAAACAAACATAAGCCAAACCTTTGTTAATCAGTTCAACAGCATAACCATACAAAGTATCAAAATAATCTGACGAATAACGCACATTGCCAGACCAGTGAAAGCCTAACCACTGCACGTCCTGCTGAATAGAATTTACAAAGTCGATGTCTTCTTTTTCAGGGTTGGTGTCGTCAAAACGTAAGTTACACTGGCCCTGATAATCTTCAGCGATGCCAAAGTTCAGACAAATAGACTTCGCATGACCAATGTGCAGATAACCATTAGGCTCTGGCGGGAAACGGGTCACAGTAGTGTTGTGTTTGCCTGAAGCCAGATCGGCATCGATGATCTGACGAATAAAGTTAGTTGGGCGATGTTCAACGTCCGCCATAAAATTCAAATCCTTATCTAAATGCACCGACAGCAAATTTGTCAGTTTGGACATATAAAATACTGCTGCATTATAACAGCTGAAATGCCGCTGACTACTGGAGTTTCAGACTTAAGCTTGCAGCATTTCCATATACACCAGCTCCCAGACATGGCCATCCAAATCCTGAAAACCATGAGCATACATAAAGCCATGATCTTGGGGCTGGTTGTAAGTTTTACCACCTGCCTTTACTGCCTTTTGCACCAGTTCATCCACTTCAGCTTTGCTGTGGCAACTTAAGCAGTTCAGCACTTCAGTCTGCTGATGACTGTTAATTAAAGGATTCGGGCTGAATGAAACAAACTTTTCGTTGGTTAAAAGCATCAGGTACAAGTCATCACTCAGCACAATACAACTGGCGGTATCATCACTAAACTGAGGATGAACACCAAAACCCAGTCGCAGAAAAAAGTCGGTGGAGGCTTTTAAATCGATAGCGGCTAAGTTAATAAATAATTTACGCTTCATGCGGTTTCCTTAAATCGGCATCAGCCGCCAGATTACCTGAAGCTGGTTCTGACGAAAAGGCAGATGTTCCGGCTCAGCAGGGCTGAAATAAATCCAGATTTTGCTGATGAATTTGGCTGTTGATTTGAAAAATACCCAACAAACTATGGAACAAATGATCATGGCTGAGCTTTTGTGTTGTTCTTTGCGCCATACATTCGGCTTTTAACTGCTGAGCGCTGGCATAAGCATCGGACATCCACCACAGCATAGGTACTTTGGTCTGGGCATCAGGCGCCATCCAGTAAGGCAAACCATGCAAATAGACGCCGTTTTCCCCCAACGACTCACCGTGATCAGACAGATACAACATGGCCGTCTGATAGCCCTGCTCGTCCTGTAAGGTCCGGATAATACGACTCAGCAGCTCGTCAGTCGCCACTATGCTGTTGTCATAAGCATTGATAATTTCAGCTTGCTGACAAAGTTGCAGTTGCTTGTTGGTACATTCTGGTAAAAAGTGCTTTTGGCTGGCAGAGCTACGTTTGAAATACTCAGGGCCATGACTGCCTAACTGATGTAAAACAATAAGCCGATCTGCGCTGTATTGTTTAGTGAGCTGAGCTTGCAATGCCTGCAATAAAATCTCGTCCTGACATTGCCCGTCTTCACATAACGGATTGGCGCTGTCGTTAAATAAAAACTCTGACGGCACTCTGTCACAAACCGTTTTACAGCCTGAATTATTATCAAACCAGCTGACAGCTATGCCACTGCGCTTAAGTATATCCAGTACATTGCTGGAGTTTTTTGCCACAGACTCGACATATTGATCGCGCCCCATAGCGGAAAACATACAAGGTACAGAATGTGCTGTGGCTGTGCCGCAGGAGCTGACATCGCGAAAACTGTACAGAGGTAACGCAGATAATGCGGGGTTAGTGGCTCTGTTATAGCCATTGAGCTGAAAATGATCCGCTCGCGCGGTTTCACCCAGAACCAGTACGACCAATCGTGGTTTTGCTGTTTTGGCTGCAACAGGCTGCACTGCATCAGTGCCAAGCTGTATAAATTGCTCGGGAAAGCGACTGTTTAACCATGAGCCGGAAAAGGATACAGCGGCCGATACAGGACTAACAGGCAAAGCCAGATGTTTAACATCTCTGAAATTACGGAAAAAAGGCGCAAGTTCTGTATAAGCTGAAGCGGCCAGGCTAAAAAGCGCAGCGAAAATCAGCACCAGACAGAGCAACCAATGCAGCAGAAACTGCCGCAGTGGCATCACCCGCACTTTGATCAGACTGCTGCACAGCAGCGGAAACAACATCACAGTGCTGACAGTCCAGAGCATAGTAATACTCAGCAATCCCCTCGCCTCTGCCGCATCCGTTTCCATAGCGTTTTGCAGCATAGAAGTGTCAATCACTATGCCAAAGCTGGTAATAAAGTAATAACTCACAGCACCTGCGGCAAATAACAACAGCATCACAGGTTTTTGAATCGCTCTGAAACTAACTAAAACTGTCAGCAAAAAGTTCAGTAAAAACAACAATAAAATCAAACAGAGCTGCAATTTAAACTGGCCGGGAACTTTAGCTTGAATACTGGACAAAAAGGGCCCATTGAGCAGCAAGGTCATACCAAGCGCAGAGATCAATGCAAACCATAATGGATGCCAGAGCTTTTGTAGCTGAACAGCACTTTGATTTACGCCCGCCACTGGTAATACAGAAATCCAAGACTCAGCCATTCTGGCGCCCTCCAACGGATAGGCCCGAAGCATCAAAACTAAGCCTTTGTAGCCGGATGTAATAAATGATGCTGCAAAGTGCCCAGCAAATAGCAGCGGTAGCAATATCATGAGAGAAAAAATGAGCGCCCCGGCTTTGTTGTACTGCACCTAGTAGTAAGCCTGTCGCCGCAGCAGCAATGAACGCTTTGAAGGCCCACTGCGGTTTAGTCTCGAGGAAAAAATAATAAAGCCCAAGCCAGGCAAAGCCTATGCTGGCGTGGCCTGCCGGAAAACATAGATGAGTGGGAGTGCCCTCTGGCCTTGGCTCGAGTAGCCCATAAAAAGGCATATCTCCGCCAAACTGAAGCAGATCCCATGGGCATTCCATAGGTAAAACATGCTTCAGCCATGAAACCACAGCAAAACAACTCAGGAGTGAATACAACAAAGTCGCCACAGCACGGCGTAGCACAGCAGATTTAGCGGCAGAACGCAGCCATACTCCGTAGCAGATCAACGCTACAACCAGCATCAGGTTTAAATCCCGCACTCTGTCATGTAAAACCTTCTGCATCAGCCAATGCTGCTGTAAAACCCAACGGCCCCCCTGCTGTTGATACAACCAGTCGGCCAATACAAAATCCAGTTCCAACTGGTAAAACAGATAAAACATCAGGCTCAAAATAAGCAAAGGCAGCAGCACTGTTTTTATTAAAGTGCCAGCATAAGAAGAAGTTAAAAGGGGCAAAATTTCTACTCCGGATAAGTCACTGCGGTTATAGCCTTCAAACTAAAGCTCAAAACTTAAGACATACTTAAAGAATAAAAACGGCAGAATCATTCTGCCGTTTTTATGAGATTGAATCAGTGTTGCCCGCAAAGAGCGGAGCTGGAGTTTTTCTGTTCTCTATATAAATAAGAAGGTAACTGCACTAAAGCCAAAGCCTGGTTTGTATCTGAAAGAGAAACAGTCTGAGCGCTTAAATCAAGCTTTTGCTGTTGTGGCTGATAAAACCCAGCGACACTTTCACCATCAGGTTTTAAGATCACTAACTCCTGCTGCTGTGGTTTTTGCTGCATCAAGGCAAAGTAATTTTCAAACTGCAATAACGCTCGGCCGGGGCTGGTGTTATCCAGAGTAAAATCACGACCTGTCATGGTATGGCAACTGGATATACCCATCATAGATAATAAGGTGGGCGCTAAATCAATCTGACTGGCAAGGGTTTTCAGCAGTTCTGGCTTTGTATCAGCTCCTAAAATCAGCCCCGGAATATGGAACTTTTCGACTGGGATCAGGTTGTCGCCGTACACTCTGTTGTCATGATCAGCCACTATTAAAAACAAGGTATCTTGCCAATAGTCGCTTTGTTTTGCCTTCTTGAAAAACTGCCCCATGGCCCAGTCGGCGTATTTCACCGCGTTATTGACTGTGGCTTTTGGCTCTTCGTTTAAATCGATGCGGCCATCCGGAAACTCAAAAGGCTCATGATTGCTGGAGGTGAAAATCAGACTGAAAAATGGCTTATCCTGCTGATGCAACGCCATTAATTGCTGATGCGCAGTAGTAAATACATCCTCATCGCTGGCGCCCCAACTGCCGGTAAACACCGGGTTTTGCATCTGGCTTTGATCCACAATCTGATCCACACCATTACCGGTAAAAAAACTGCGCATATTGTCAAAATGCGCTTCACCACCATAAACAAACTGTGTCTGGTAGCCCTGGGCTTTAAGGATTGACGCAAGCGTAGTGAAATGTTGCTGGCTATTGGATAACTTCACTGTGCTTTGTGCCGGCGTCGGCGGAAAACCAGCCACTACAGCTTCAATACCACGCACTGAACGGGTGCCTGTGGCATACAAATTTTCAAACCAAATGCCCTGTTGTTTTAATTGTTCAAGCTCCGGCGTGACGGCCAAACCACCTAAAGATTGTACAAAAGTAGCGCCTAAACTTTCCTGCAGCACTATCACCAAATTCAGTGGCCTCGCGCGCTTGATCATCGCCTGTTGCCAATGCGCTGTGGGGTAATGGGTGTTGGTAAACTGATAAGATTTCAGCCAGGGCCAGTCCAGACTTTGTTTAAGCATTTGTTCTGTTGGCAATTTGCCATAGATCTCACTGGAATGCGCTTCATGCTTCAGGTTATACAAAGCATACAGCACTGAATACCCAGAACTTAATACCAGCGAATTAACCATGGAGTCCGATGTGATAGCAAACATCGCCGGATTAGCAGGCCTGTGATCTGTGGTAGAACGAATACCGGCAAATAACAACATCAAGGCCAGACACCAAAGCCCAACAGTTTTGCCGACAGACCAGCTAATCAGACTGCATTTGCCAGAGCGAAAGATCCGCCGCATGAACCAGGTCAACACAAAAGTTGCCACAACACCTAAAACTAAAGGCAAACGAAAACCAAACCATAAAGTCGACAGCACTTCTTTTGGGTATTTCAGGTACTCGACAAAAAGCCGGTTCGGCCGCACATCGTATTGCAGAATAAAAGCAGGTGATGCCAGCTCCATAAACACCAGCAACACCAATGCTGCCAGACACCACAAATAACTAAACTGAAACCAGAACTTGCCTAAGCCTCGCACTGATGAGAGAGGAACAAGCAGCACAGGCACCACCAAGAGTAAACAAACCACAATAATATCGGCTCGCAGGCCCTGCACAAACAACTGCGTCAGCACATCAGTCTGGGCTACTCTGTCATATTGCCACAATACCAAAGCCAGCCTGCTCAGGCTCAACAACACCAAACCCAACACCGCAGTGCGGATTAAATAACGATAAGGGCCTAAGCAAAACAAATTGGAAAGGAAAGATGATTTTTCGGCGGTTACAGCAGACATAAACAGGCCTCAAGTTCTATTTGAGACCAGCATAAAAGTAGATACTTAAGGGAGGCTTAAGGCGGAAGGGAAACTAGCAGAGCCTCAGTTTGGCAGGGTGCCTTAGCTCACTCTCTGTTGCACTGCCACTTGTGGCAAGTGCAACCTATACAGCAACATAATCCAGTAACCATCAAAACTCATACTCCAGCGCAAAACGTAAGGTGCGATCGACTGTGTCGTTGTCGATGGCGACTATCACCGCCAGCTCCCATTTCAGCTGCTCTTGTTTATCAAATTTATGCACGCCCATTAAGCTTGGGCCTGCACCTTTGTAGTTTTCGCCGGCATATAATTCAATGGCTGGTTGTACTGCGGGTAACCAGCGGTAGCGGTATTGAGCGCGGAATTCGCCTTCCCATTCGGCGTCCAGTGTTTGGCCCCATTCATAAACTGCCAGGGCGTTTAACGTCAGACTGGTTGGGCCGAATTCTTTTTCCATTAATAGCCCAGTGGTGAATTCGTAGTTGTCCTGATTATTTTGCCGCTCCAGTTCAAACAACATGCCCCAGTCAGCGCTGTATTGGCCCTGCTCTGTCAGCATCCAGCGTAGTTCCAGCTCGTAGCCTGTCAGTTTGTAATCTTCAGGGCTGATGCGATCTGCAATCACATAAATTTCCAATGCTGCACGTTCAGCGACTGAAAAACCGTAACCCAGTTTTTGCCCCATTGTGTTGTTGTCAGGATGATCAGCCTGACGCTGGTAAAAGTAGCGGTATTCAAATTCACGCTCCAGCGGCTGCACATAAGGGTGATAGACCTTGTCCACCACTCGCCCATCCGCCAAAGCCTGCATGCTGCTGCACAGACAAACAAAACACAAAGCCTTCACCACCGCTTTTTTGCTGTAAAGCTTCATCTTTTTTTCTCCATCAAGCTGCAACACCAGAACAACACCGTAAAACACAACACATACAACAGAACTTGCGACAGACTGGGTGTGGCTTCATAACCCATCAGCGCCTGCAAAAAGAAACCCAATTCAGATTGCTCCGACAACAACTGTTCGGTTTGCCAAAGCTGTGGTCCAGCCACAAGCCAGTCGGACTGAATAAGTAAAGCCGATGTCATCATCACCTGACGAGCGCCTGATAAGGACAACAGCAAAGCGAAACTCTGGATACGCCACTGTTTCAGCTCGGTCAGCAAGTAATACCAAAGCACAGCTATGCTGGCCCCTATACCTACTCCCAAAGCTGAACCTAGCACCAGATCGGCCGGTGTATTTTCTGCCTGACCAGGTAACCAAATATATAACAATAAGTTACTGCCACTGATGCTAAACAGACAAGCGGCGGCAAAAGCTGAACTCAACAGCGCCCACTGGGCTTTCAGGGCCGACAAACAGAGCAACACAAAACAGCTCAGATACAAAAAGCTGTATAAAAGCTCCAACCCCAGACCATCCAGTTGCTCTGAGATCCATACCATCTGCAGGCTGATCAGGCTTAACATCAGCAACGAGGGAAAGGCAAAATACAAGGCAAAACTACGCCAGACACTTCTATGCCATACCAGCAAAGTCGCCAGCAACAAACAAAGCGGTAACAACTCGCGTAAAAACATCAGTACTGTATTAATAAGCATGATTCGCCTTATGCTGCAGCCACTCTGCTTCAGGCAGAGCTATTAACACCCCCTGAGCGCTGTCCGGATTGTATTCGCCAAAAAATTCGTACTTGCCAGGCTGCAAAGGCCCAACAAATAAGGTGGCTTTACCTTTACCTAAAATCACTTTTTCGCGGTTTAAGCTAAAGCTTTCAAACTCTTCAGGTGACGGATCCTGATTCAGCACCAGCAACTTTACTTTTTCACCAGCCGGTACGTACAGCACTGAGGGCAGAAACAGATGATCTTTAATCCGCAGCTCAAATACGCTTTGCTCCGCTACAACAGGCAGAGTCAGCAATAACAATGCGGTAATGGGCAATGCTTTTTTACTGTTTTTTCTTAACTGTCTTTTTTTCAACTCTATGTTTTTCAAAGGGGCAGTTCCACTGTCACTTTTAACCCACTGCTAAAATCAGAGGCCCCAAGGCTGATGCGGCCCTGATGCAAAACTACTATATCCCGTACTATAGCCAGGCCCAAACCTGAACCTATGGTGCCGGATTGGTGCCTGTCGCCCCCCACCCGATAAAAACGGTCAAATACTCTGCTGTATTCTTCCGGCGCTATACCAGGGCCATTATCCTGCACCACCAGCATGGCTTGCTGTTGATTAGTTGATAGTTCCAGCTGGATAGAGCCACCGACCGCACTGTATTTACTGGCATTACCCACCAGATTGCTGACTAATAAACGCAAAGCAAAAGCATCCCCTTTTAGTGACAAATGCTCAAGGCCCAATAGCTCTATTTGTTGCTGCTTTTTGTCAATGTGTGGATACCAGTCGGCCACGACCTGGCGGCATAACCCCGCTAAATCCAGCTGTTCTGTGCGGGCCTGAAAATGCTCTGGGTTGGTGCGGTTCAAAAGCATAATTTGTTCGATCAGCGCACTCATCCGTTCTACACCAGCCTGCAAGGCCAACATAGAACCTTCAGGGTCGCTAATGCCAGAGTGCTGCCACTGCTGCGATGCATTGTGCAAATTCACCTGCAATACGCTCAACGGAGTACGCAGCTCGTGCGCCACATCAGAGGCAAAACGTTTTTCCCGCTCAAAAGCATCAGCTAAACGGGCAAATAACTGATTGGTGGTTTTCAGCATCTGATCCAGCTCTGCCGGCACCTGGTCCAACTCGACCGGGCTTAAATCATTGGCTTTTTTAGACGACAACTGGGCAGAGAAACGTTTGATAGGCGACAAAGCTTTACTGACGACTAACCAAATCAATAAGGCCTGCAACGGCAAACTCAGCACTACAGGATAAATAGAGGCCGTTATCACTTCATCTGCCAGTTGCTGCCGCTGTTTCAGCGGTTGCGCCACTATCACAGTCAGTAGGTCGGTAGGCGTCTGACGAAACACCCGCCATCTTTTACCCGCAAAATTATGCTCACTAAAACCTTCGGCTTCCGACATCGAGGTTTCAGGCGCCAAAGCACTGCGATACACCAGCTCGCCTTTTTGCCAAACTTGCAGCGCCAATCCCAGCTCTTGCTGCGAACCGGCCTGATACTGCTGCGACAAACTGGACGCCAGCACCTGCAAATCCTGATCAAACAATGCTTCAGCCCTTATGGCGCTTTGTTTATAGCTTTGCAAAGCCGCAACAAAGCTTATCAGCGTAAAAAGCGCGATCAGCACTGTAACTAAGTAGCGGCGTAACGATCTCATAGCAGACTCATAGCTGGTTCATATAGTTAGGCTCATATCAGACTCATGCCGGGTTCACACTCACGCTATAACCAACTCCTCGCAGAGTTTTAATAAAATCTTTTGGCAACTTTTTCCGTAAGTTAGAGATATGCACTTCCAGCGCATTGCTGGCTACTTCTTCACCCCAGGCGTACAAACTGGCTTCGAGCTGCTCGCGGGTTTTTATCCGCCCAGCCGACTCCATCAATTCTTTTAGCAGCATATATTCGCGGCGGGACAAGCTAACAGATTCACCTTCAACCCGCACTAAATGCGCGCTGGTATCCAGTTCAACCTGTTGTAGTTTAATTAAGTGCGTAGCCGCTGTACCAAGCCGCCGCTCAATCACCCGTAAACGGGCGAATAATTCAGGCATAGCAAAAGGTTTAACCAGATAATCGTCAGCGCCTAAATCTAGACCACGGATCCTGTCATCCACCCCATCACGGGCCGTCAACACCAACACGGGCAAATGAGTGTCTTTTTGACGGCTTTGTTTTAAGACATCCAGACCGTCCATATCAGGCAGACCTAAATCCAGGATCACAGCATCGCAGTCTTTGGCTTTGATACTGCTTAAGGCATGTTGACCCAAACTTACGTGATTGACCGCAAAACCCTGACTGGACAACGCCAGCACCAGGCCTTTGGCTAAATCCAGATCATCTTCGACTAACAATAGCCTCATACATGCCCCTGTGTTCGAACCTGAATATAGATTGGGATAAACCCTAAAAAGCATCTGATTAAAATTTGATACGGGCGGGGGCAAGCCTCGCCCCTACACGTTTTGCAAATTAACGTTTTAGCTTTTTCGCTACTTTGGCTTCCAGTGCTGCGATTTCCTGCAACCGGCCTTGATCCGCTGTTGGGCGATCCGGACGAGGAGCTGCCTGTTTTGCCTTTTCAATGTAACTCATGGCTGCTTTATAGTCGCGCTCTTCAGTTAAAAATTCTGCATAAAAATAATTAGGATCAATACCTTGAGGGTTAATGCTCAGCGCTTTTTCCAGCATCTTTTTAGCATTTTTATCGCTACCAAAACCAATAGGCCAGCCTGGTACTTTGTAGTAAAGCACACCTAAACTGGTGTAAGCCGAACCTTGTAAGGCCTGACTATCAATTTTAAGCGCAGCTTCCAGGTCTGCTTTAGATTCTTCTGCCAGCGACATAGCACCCAAGCCACCTTTGACACCGGCATAACTGGATTTAATAATGCCACGCCAAATCAGGGCTTCGGCTTTGTCTGGATTAGCAGCAACCACTGCATTGGCTTGTTTCACCAGCTCTGGAAAGGCTTTTTCTTTCTGGTCTTCGCTCATACTGTAATTCACTTCAGCCCAGCGATCCTGCAAAGGTTTAATATCTTGCAGTACATCGGCCTGAGCAGCCAACGTCAGCAATAAGGCTGGGATTAAAGTGGCTAATTTAAAAGTGTTCTTGGATCTGTTCATATGTACCTCGTTAGTGGTTTTTGCCCACAGCAAATAATTCGATCAGTGTTAATTTACTTTTTAAACCCATATCCACCAAAGCGGGGAACACCCCATTCAGGCGAACAAAAATTCGTTCAGGCCAACCGAGAAAACGGCGAAGCTCATTCGACTTCAACTGCTTAATAAGCTGTTCTGCGACCCAGCTCGGGCTATCCATACTGTTGCCAAGCTGTTGATTGAGCTGCACAACATCGCTGGAGTTAATACTGGTTTCTGTGGCTCTTGGTGCAAAGTACTTTACCTGCATACCACTATCGGCCAGTTCACGCTGCAAAGCTTCGGTAAAACCACGCAAACCAAATTTGCTGGCGCAGTAACCAGTAAAACCCGGATGACCAATACTGCCGAAGGCTGAGCCGACGTTGACAATTTGTCCTTGGCGTTGACGCAACATTGGCAGAAAAATCTGGCATAGTTGCATAGGAACCAACAGGTTAATACTGATCAGATCGCTAAACTGCTGTTGCTGACATAAGCCAAACTGACTGATCCCTGCGTTATTAATCAGTACATCAATACCACCTTGCTGCTGACAAAACTGCAGTAAGCCCTGTTGCTCTGCTGTGCTGGTTAAATCACAGCAGTAGATCAAGGTTTCAGCTGCCAGTTGGTTTTGTAGTGCACGCAGTTTTTCAACAGAGCGACCGGTTAAAATCAACCGTGCACCCTCGCCGCTTAACTGTCTGGCGACTTCAGCACCTATGCCGCCCGTCGCGCCGGTCAGCAGTACAGTTTTGCCCGCTAACAAGCTCATGCTATCGCCTCCTCAACTACAACTTTTTTAGTCAGGCCATGCGGTTGTTCCAGGCTACGGAATACATCGCCGTATAAGTGAAAAAAGCGTTTGGCGCTATGGATAATCAGCGCCTGATCGGCCGGGTCTGTGATCTTATCCATCAGGCTTTCGAAGAACTTGATATGGTCCTGATCCAAAGCTCCATGGGAGTTCAGGTAACTAAAAGCTTTACGTGGTAACTGCAAAGTACCGGCTATTTTGCTGGCCGCTTGTTCTGCCAGGGCTATAGAGGTGCCTTCCAGCACCAGCACCATGCCAAAAAAGCACAAAGGATTCACACGGCGCACCGAATCATAGGCGTAAGACACCATCAGCTCAGTGGCAAAAGCCGGAGTACTGGCGCGGGCCTGTTCTTTGTCATAACCACAAGCTGCTATGTCGTTTAATACCCATTCCTGATGGCCTAATTCTTCTTCAATATATTCAGCCACAGCTTCACGTAACCATTCTTTGGATTCTGGTAACAAGGCACCCACCGACATCAACAGCGGTATTGTGTGTTTGACGTGGTGATAGGCCTGAGTAAGAAAAGCCACGTAGTGATCCAAGGTAAAGTCGCCTACGAAAGTACGGCGGATCATCGGAGCTTCCAGCAAATAAGCACGCTCTTGTTCGGTTGCATTAACCAGCGTTTGATAAAAACTCATAGGATTCTCCCGTTAGATCATTAGAAACAAATAAATCGTTGATTTCGCATTGGTATTTTTTAACTACTTCAGCACGGCGTGGCCGGCCATTGGCTGTTAAAGTGCCGTCGGCCACAGACAAAGGTTGAGTTAACAGCTGATAGGCTTTGATTTGCGCATAATCCGGTAACTGCTGGTTGATGTGAGCCAGATAAGCAGGCAACTGCGCTGCAGCTTTGGCATCAGCCAGATACAACAAAGCTGCACAATAAGGCTGAGCATCGCCCACCAGCACCGCCTGACGGATTAAACCGCTTTGGGTTAATAAAGCCTCTGGCCATTCAGGCGAGATGTTGCGACCGAGGCTTGAGATCAGTAAGTTTTTACGACGGCCCAGAATACGTAACCTGCCTTGTGTATCCAATTCACCTAAATCACCGGTAAAGACCTTGTCGCTTAGCGACGCCGCATCGCCCAGATAGCCCAGAAATGGCTGTTTCACTACAATCTCGCCATCGATAATTTCAATATCACGATGCGCTAAAGGCATGCCCACTAATTCCAGTTCTGTAGCCGTGCTTTGACGTGCATCCACACCGGATAAAGCCACTACAGAAGCGCATTCGCTCAGGCCATACCCCTGATACACAGGTAAGCCAAGACGTGCCGCCTGTTGCAATAAAGCTGCGGATACATGTGCACCACCTACAGCAATAAACTCCAGCGATCCTGGTGCTTGCCAGCCTTGAGCGCGCGCCATCACCAAGAGTTGCAGCAGTTCAGGCACTAAAATCAGGCTTTTTGGTGTTGTGCTGCTGATAAGCGCCAGCAAAGCCTGTGGATTACACAACTGACTACCACTAAAACCACGCAAAGAGTCCGGAGCTATCAGTACTTCGCCACCTGCTAATAAAGGTGCATAGATACCGGCGATATTTTCCAGCAAGGTGCTTAAAGGCAATAAACACAAATGCTTAGGCGCGTTTTGGCTGATGCGTTCCAGCAGGCTGTAGGCCACATCAAGCTGGCTTTGCGCCGATAAGCAGACGCCTTTTGGTTGCCCTGTTGAGCCCGAGGTAAAAGTAATTTTCTGACAAGTAGCAGGAATAGCGGCGCCAGGGCTTTGTAACTCGCGTCGATACAGCAATAAATCACCTACTTGTTCTAACAAGGTAAATTCTGCTGAGTTTTGTTCCTGATCTGAGATGTAAAAATCAGGCTCCAGCTGTGTCATGATATGAGCGAGCTGACTTTCAGATAAATAAGTGGGCAGCGGCACCAAAAGTAAATCTGCATCCAGACAAGCTAAATCCAACAAGGCCCACTGCGCTGAACTATTGGCCGCCAACGCGATACGCTGTGCGCCATAACCCAGCAATAGTTCCTGCCATATCGCCATTTGCCTTTTGATTTGAGCCTGTGAATAAGCCAAACCTGTCGCTAGATCTTTTAATACCGCTGTGGTTGGTAATTCAATACGCATCAGCAGTCTCCTTGTGGTAAACGAGCCACTAACTGATGCAACTGCGGCCAGTGCTGATGGGCTAAAGCTGTTAATTTTTCATCGCTGTGAATAAGGCGGGTCACGGCGGCTAAATCCATCACACAAACTTTTGGATTGGTGTCGTAATAACTGCCCCAGTTGGCTGCATCTTTGCCTAAAGCTTCAGCTTTTGCTGCGCCAAGTTCCGTCAGTTCAATGCCATGGCGGCTTAAAATACCACGCACCTGGGTAGTAGCTGCACATAACAAATAACGGTAATTCAGTTGGTCCAGCGCATAAGCCATCAGTACAAACAGCTGCAATAAGCTTTGTCTGTTGGATGCATACAAGTGACCAATTTCAATCAGTTGAGAACGTTCGGCCTGCATGCCGTAAGTAGCAAGTAATTGCTCAACAGGAGCAGGCAGGTAGTGTTCGATAAATAACTTTGTTTTAGCCGCGCTTGTTGCAGCACAACGTAAACCAAGCACGGCTTGCCATTCGCCCGCCCTGCTTACACCTAACAAATTGGGCATAAATTTATACACATCGGCCTGATAGGCTTTGGCAAAACCTGATGCAATAAACTGCTCAATGGAAGCACGCTGTACATCTGATGCTTTCACCAACTGCAGCAGCGCTTTGGCGTCAGCGTCTGATTGCTTTGGCAAGCTGACAGCAACAGACTGGTCGAACTGATAAGAAGACAACATAAGCACACTCCTGCATACCGAATTAGCAGGCAGTGTGAGCGAGGAAGCTTAAAGAAAACTTAAGGTTCCTTTAGTTTTAAACTATTTAGCTACTATTCATTCTGCCAAATCATTCAGTCACCCCATATCCACTAAAAAAAACAGATCCTAAAGATTTGGTCCCGGCCACCTAAATGAACGATTGCGCAGCAATAGCCTCCATTTTTAACACCATCAATAACCTATTATTTAACAATCACTTAAAAATAATAAATAAAATTCATTAACCTGATAGTTGATATTTATTCACTCTGCTAATACGCTTATGAAAGCGCTTTCACAACAATAAATGACCAGCACAGCTGTTCAAAAAACAAACTTCAATAGACAGGGAATAACAAATGAGAAAGATAGCGACAAGTATCGTCGTACTCTGGGCGGGCGTCACACTGACAAGCCTGCACGGATGTGGCGGTGGATCAAAAACAAAAACAGATTTAGGCACTGTTGATCCGACTCAGCCTACAAGTGGCTGGGTGATGGTATGGAGTGACGAATTCACGGCAACCAGCATCGACTCAAGTAAATGGACTCATGAGGTGAATTGCACCGGGGGCGGTAACAACGAGAAGCAGTGTTACACCGACGATGCAGAAAACTCCTTTATCGAAAACGGCATGCTGAATATTGTCGCACTCCCGGCAGGCGAAGGTGCTGAAAAACCTTATACTTCAGCCCGCCTTGTCACTCGCAACAAAGCAGACTTTAAATATGGCCGCTTTGAAATGCGCGCTAAATTACCTTTTGGTCAGGGAAGCTGGCCAGCATTCTGGATGATGCCAACAGATTCAGTGTATGGCGGCTGGCCCAGATCCGGTGAAATCGACATTATGGAAGCTGTTAACCTGAAAGTGACTAATGCTGATGGTGTAACAGAATCGAACACTCACGGCACTTTGCATTATGGCAAAGAATGGCCAAATAACTCCAACTCAGGCAAAAACTATCTGCTGCCTGGAGGTGCAAACCCAGCTGACGATTTCCATACCTATGCGGTGGAATGGCAACAAGGTGAGATCCGCTGGTATGTCGATAATTACCTTTTTGCCACCCAGCGTCAGTCTGACGTGCGTTTTAACGCCAAAGGCGAAGCTGTTGGTCTGAAGCATCGTGGCTGGTTTACCGAATACTTTGATCAAACAAGTGGCGAATTAGAAACGCATTGGGATACAGCGCCTTTTGATCAGGAATTTTTTATGATCCTGAATCTGGCTGTAGGGGGTAACTGGCCTGAAAACGTAAACAACCTGGGTATAGATGCCGCGGCATTTACCAATGGTCAGAGTTTTCAGATTGACTATGTGCGGGTGTATGAATGCGCTTCCAATCCGGCTACAGGTAAAGGCTGTGAAACCATCCGTCCCGGCTACGATAAACCGGATGATGGCTTAGTTGAAGGTAAAGCCCCTATCCCGTCACCGCCTTCGACAGGCATTCCGCAGAATCTGACTATTTTCGATGGTACTCCGAATCCAAATTGGGCGGCATGGGATTGTTGTGGTGGTTCAACACCTGCTCTGACAGCAGATGCAGAGCGAGGTGATGTGTATGAATTTTTAGTGGGTGCAACTCCTACAGTCAATGGTTTTGTCAGCCGCGCTGAGTTTATTAAAGACCCGGCAGGCAAACCTACTCCTTTCGACGCCTCGCCTATTATGGCTAGCGGCAGTATCAGCTTCGATATGCAGGTTGTATCAGCTCCGTCCAATGCGGCCTCTGTCTGGAAATTTAAAGTAGAAAGCGTAGGCGCCACTACAGCTGTGGAGCTAGATTTAACTGCAGGCGGTGCTGCCCCGGTGACAGGGCAATGGCAAAGCTACAGCTTTTCACTGAAAGCCTTGGCGGATGCCGGCTTAGATCTGGCTGCTATTGATGTACTGATGATTTATCCGGCTTGGGGCACAGGCGAAGGTGCAGTATACCGCGTCGACAAGGTTAAGATTGCTCAGCCAAATCAGAGCTTACCTAAGCTGGTGTTGTTTGAAGATGCTATTAACCCAGACTGGCCGTTGTGGGATTGTTGTGCAGGCTCTACCCCTACACAAGAAATAGACGACGCACCCCATGCCGCTGTGGCCGAATTTAAAATAGGAGCCACTCCTACAGTGATGGGTTTTATTACCCGTAGCGCCAATGGCGGTGCTAATACTCCTTTTGATGCCACTGCTTTAGTAGAGGGTGGTTTAATCCAATTCGAAATGAAAGTGGTGAATGCACCTTCCAGTCCGGACGCCAGCTGGAAATTCAAAGTAGAGTCCAACAATAGCGCAGAAGCTGTAGAACTGGATCTGAACGCCAGCGTGGAAGCGCACTCGCCGGTAACGGGCCAATGGCAAACATACAGTTATAAGTTGTCTGATTTGGCCGCCGCTGGTCTGGACCTGAGTGCCATCGATGTGATTATGATTTTCCCAGCATGGGGTACAGGCGATGGTGCAGTCTATCGTGTAGATAACGCAAAAATTTTCCACCCTGACGGCGATGCGCCATCAGCCAATGGTCTGACTCTCTTTGCTGATGCAGCAGCAGAACAATGGGCTATCTGGGATTGCTGTGGTGGCACAACCCCTACAGTAGAAGATGACGATGCCAACCACGGCAAGACAGCTGAGTTTGTAATAGGTGCAGCTCCAACTGTTATGGGTTTACTGGCTGACGATGATGTGTATTACGACGCATCTGCCCTGCTGGCCAGCGGTGTGGTGCGTTTTGAGATGAAAGTTATCAGCGCACCAAACAATGCTGATGCGGCCTGGCTATTCAAAATTGAAGCAGGTGATGCTTCCTCTGCTGTGGAACTGCCTCTCTCTGCCAGTCTGGAAGCTGCTACTCCTGTACCAGGCCAATGGCAAACCTACACTTTCCCGCTGCAAAGCTTGTTTGATAAAGGCCTCGATGTCAGCGCCATTGATGTGCTGATGGTTTTCCCTGCCTGGGGTTCAGG
>Ga0180008_1001039_pt1 | contig 18991 bp, 25 predicted proteins | sample MM_PW_MetaG_FD_121121 | JGI IMG/M metagenome (GOLD analysis project Ga0180008, IMG submission 121121) | Groundwater microbial communities from the Aspo Hard Rock Laboratory (HRL) deep subsurface site, Sweden - MM_PW_MetaG | ecosystem: Environmental > Aquatic > Deep subsurface > Groundwater...
AATAAAGTAACTTTTGAGTATCTTGTTGAAGAAAATAAACTCTTAAAGTTACAAATAAAACATTTTGTAGAAATAATTGAAAAGTTTGGAATAGGTGAAAAGGATAAAAATGAAACTAATGAAGAAACTTAAGATAGGTGGAGCAGAATATAAGGTAATACGTGGAAAAGAGACAGAAGAAGAATATGTAGGATATCATGACTATCATAGAGGTATAATCAAGATATCAAAAACACATAGTGGTGAAGTTAGAAATGATAGGTTGATTCTTGAGACTGTATTACATGAAGTTATTCATGCAGTAAGTTCTGTATGGTTGGATGATAGATTAACAGAAAAAGCTGTGACCAAACTATCACTTGCTTTATTTGCCTTTTTTGCTGATAATGATTTAATGTTACGCAGTAAAGAAATACCAAAGCAAGTAAAATACATGGGATTTATTTATGATTTGGTTTATCCAGTTCCAGACGGTATAGAAATTGATGTTGATTCTAGATTCAGTGTATCTAATACAAAAATATGTAAAATATATATAACATTTGATGATGATGATTGTGTATATTATATAAAGTCGTTACTTTTGAGAACTATATTAAAGATGGTTATAGATCTATATGGTGGATTTTCTGAAAGTGAAGTTGATGATATATATGATTCAAATTTCTACCAAGGATTATATCAGGCTATAGTTGATAATAAGATAGATGAATTAATATATAAAGGGTGCAATAAATGAGTGAGAATTTATACAGTAAAGGACAAAAAGTACTAAGTACTGAAGGTAAAGATAATTGGGATAAGATATTTAGCGATAATGCTAAAAAATTACTGAGAGATGGAATGAAAACTATTTTTAATACTGAAATTGATAGAAGACGTAAGATATGGGAGGATCAATAAATGAAAGCAACATGTTTTATAGGTGGTAGACTTAGAATAAACATACCAGTAGTTAGAAAAAATACTTATACTGTGTGGGTGCAAACTACAAGAAAAATTAACAGATATGGAAAGGAAATTACAACATTTATAAAAAGACATATAAAAAAGCACAATGTTGTATTAAGTGGTGAAATATATGAAGGATATGTGTGCTAAGTGTAAAAAACGAGATACATGCAAGAAGCTTTGTAAAAAGGCTGAAGAGTATGTAAATTCAGACCATGTTAGTCAGCAAGAGTGTATAGGTGCATTTTTTAATGGAAAGGATGTAAGTGAAGTTGCTACTTGGGATGATGTTAACTTAAATAACTCAACTGTTTTAAAAACTACTATATTAAAGTTATATTTTGATGATGGAAAATCTGTTATGGATATATATAGGATGTTGCCTTGTAGTTGGCAATATGTATCAGAAGTTATAATTAAATATAAAAAGAAGTCGCAAGTAAAAAAATGAGTATCAGTATTTAAAATCAACCACTTATAAGAAACCTACTCCAGTAGTAAAAGGGTAGCTATTTTAAATGCTTACATTGGAGTAATATGAGTGGTAGAATAAGTGATGCTGAAAGAGCACAAAGACTTCATGCTATAGATCAATATAATCAGGAAGGAAAAACTGATTATGAAATATCTAAGGATATGGGTGTTTCTATAGATGTAGTTAAACGCCTACAAGCTTATTTAAACAATCTCCAAAAAGCAGACATCTCACCAAAAGAATTAGCCGAAAAACGCTCTGAATTATATTTAGAGCTCACACAAGCTTCTGCCGAAGCTAGAAAACTATTTGACGATTATAAAATACCACTTACATGTCCAAGATGTAAAGGTGATTGTACTATTTCCTACTTTAATAAAAAAACAAGTAAAGAATATACAATAACTTGTGATGTATGTAAAGGTCTAGGTGAAATAGGTAGACCTTATGAAGCAAATAAGTTTTTTCAGTCATGGCTTGATTCTATAGAGAAAAAAGCCAAACTATATGGTTTAGATAATCAGAAAAATGATGCTATACTCCAACAATTCAACTTCCATTCAGATAAATATATTCCAGACATAAAACTAACAGGAAAAACTAGAGTTCTTAGTGAAAAATTAGCTGACAAACTTAAAGAAGATCATGAAAATAAAGTAAGAAAAAATGGCTAAATTTACGTCTATAGAAGAGGTACAAGAAAAAAAGGAAGAAGTAGCTAAGGAGTATGATGGCAAACTACCTAATTATCTTGAAGACTATTTTAGTGAAGAAGAAAATAAAATTAAACGTAATGAATTCTTTATAAATAGAGCTATAGCTAAACGCAAAACTACATATGAAGAAAGAAAAGAATTTGTAATAAAAAAAGAAGAAGAATTTTGGGAAGAAAATGACTTTGAAATAGTTAAAAAGAAAAAGACTGTAAGAGATGAAGTAGATCCTATATATAATGAGCCACTAAGAAATGAAGAGATACTTGAAGAAGAAAGAGATTTAACAGAAGAAGAAAGAAAAATACTTATAGCAATGTGTGAGAAGGATTTATATCTGTTTGCTATAAGATACTTTGCTCACTATTTAAAAAAACCAAGCTCAAGATTACATAAGTTTTTATATTCTACTATAACAAGAGAGTTTGAGAAGAAAAGAAATAAAGGATTTAAGGTAGCTATAGCAGCTCCACGTGGAAACGCAAAATCGACAATCATATCAGCTATTTATCCCTTATGGTGTATAGCTTATAATAAAAAGAATTTTATAATTGTTGTATCAGATACATCAGGACAAGCAGAAGATTTTCTATCAGATATAAAGAGAGAACTTGAGTCTAATGCTTTATTGCTTAGAGATTTCCCACATGTGGCAGGTAAGGGGCCAACTTGGAGAATAAATGAGATAATAACAACTAATAATATAAAAATTCTTGCTCTTGGTACTGGATCTAAAATTCGTGGTAGAAGATTTGGAATATATAGACCAGATCTATTAATATTTGACGATTTAGAAGGCCCAGATATGGTACGCTCAGAATCAGAGCGTGAGTTTATTAGATTCCAGTGGTTTAATAAAGATGCAATGCATGTTGGTGGTGAAGAAGGAACTTGTACTGACATGCTTGTTGTTGGTACTATCTTAGGTAAGGATGCTTTACTAACAGCAATATTAGATCCAACACAATACCCCGACTGGAGGGGGTATAGATTTAAAGCAGTTATAAACTTTTCTGACTCTGACCTTTGGGGTGAGTGGGAAAGACTCTATAAAGATAAGTTTGATGAAAATAGAGAAGATACTGCTATAAAGTTCTTTGAAGATAATAAAGAAGAAATGCTTGAAGGTACAGAAGTTTTATGGCCTGAAGGTGATCCATATTATGGTTTGATGATTAATAAAATATCAGACTATAGTGGTTTCTTAAGTGAAAAGCAAAGTGATCCACTAGATCCAACAAAAGTAGCTATATTATTTGAAGAATTAAGATTTGAAAACTTTCTCTCAAATCCTAATATTTTAAATATACTGAAAGACCAAAAGAATCCAAGGTATGGTGCTTTAGATCCATCATTAGGTAAAAAGTCTGGATCAGGGGATTACAGTTGTATACCAACTATTGTTCGTGATTTAAAAACTGGATATTTACTAGTAATAGGTATTGATTTAAAAAGACGTAAAGTTGATGATCAGATAGAAGCCATACTAAATAGCCACAAGAGATATCAATATACTTTATTTGCTGTAGAAACAAATGCTTTCCAACTTGTTATTGCTGATAACTTACGTAAAGTATCAAGAAGAGAAGGGTTATACGTTCCTATAAAAAATATAGATAATTATAGAGATAAAAAGATGAGAGTTGAATCTTATATACCATTATTAAAAGATGGTACTGTAATATTTGATTCTAATCTATATAATAGTAATCAACAGTATAGACTTGGTATTGAACAACTTACCACCTTTACTGGTGATGGTGATAGGCATGATGATTTTCCAGATGCTTTAGATATGGTAATTAGGATTGCAAGCGAGAGGAAATTTAAGAGAAGAACTAAGCAGAATAGATAAATCCAACAGACTTTAAAAATAAGTGCTTTAGTCTGTAGCATTCAAGGAGGAAATAAAATGGTATTTCAAAACAATTTCGTAGTATCAGTAAAGTGTGATGGTAAGATTTTAAGAGAATTTAAGGATAATAGTAATTTTGTAAACCTACCATTTGGTGTAGAATATTCAATATTATTAAAAAATTTAGATTCAAGGACAGCAGTTGTTTCTATTAGTATAGATGGTAAAGATATATTAGATAATTCAAGAATTATAATAAGAGGAAATAATAGTCTTGAACTTAAAGGATTTAAGAAAAATAATAAAGTAACTAATAAATTTAAATTCATAGAAAAAACTGATAGTATATCTAATCATCGTGGTGATAGGATTGATGATGGTATTATAAGAGTAGAATATACTTTTGAAAAACCAATTACCATATCAACAGTGTGGTATTCTATACAACCACTATATATAGAATATACCCCACCATATTGGTTTTATACTTATACAACTGGTACTGCACAAAATTGCAATGAACCTGTTGCATGTTGTTATAGTAATACAAATGATAATGGTATAACAGTAAAGGGGTCTGATAAAGTTGATCAGAGTTTTACTAAGGGGTATACAAATCAGTTAGAAGAAACATCTAATGTTATAACACTAATGCTTAGAGGATATAAAGATAATACTATAACTGGAAAAATAACTAAACCAGTTACAGTTAAAACTAAAATAAAATGTGAAACTTGTGGTACTAAAAATAAGTATATATACAAATATTGTACTAAGTGTGGTACATTTTTAAATAGGTAGGGGTTATATGCCAGAAAATAAAATTAAAGCTGCTGATAGAAGTCACCCACTATATGATGAAAATATTAATGATTGGGAATTATATAGATCTGCTGTAAAAGGTGGGGAAGATTTCATCAATGAAAGTAATTTATTTACACATCGCTTAGAAGATACAGAAGATTATGATGAAAGATTAGAACGAGCGTATTATCTAAACTTCTGTGATAGTATACCTAGTATTTATAATTCTTATATATTTAGAAATAACATAGAAAGACCGCCCGATACTGAACTAGAGCAATTTAGAAATAATACTGATGGTAAAGGTACTAGTATATCAGATTTTATAAAACTGGCTGGATACTATGCTTCTATATATGGTGTAATGCATATATTTGTAGATGTGCCTGAATCTAAAAAGAAAAAACCTACTGTTGCTGATTTAAAGAATGAAGGTATAGTACCTTATTGTACTATGATACATCCAACTAAGCTAAAAGATTTTAGTGTTGATGAATTTGGTAATTTTAGGTGGATAATACTAGAATATACATACTATAGAGATTTAGATCCAGGAGTGGAAAGAGTTGAAGAAACTCACTATAAGGTTATAACTACTGAAGAGTGGTGGATTGAAGATCAAAATGGTGATAAGATAAAATTTGAAGAAAAAGAAAGAAAGAGTGAAGGTAAAAATACATTAGGATTTATACCTATTATAACATTATATAGTAGAGACACTGGTGAAGATGATAAAATAGGAGAATCTTTACTAAAAGATATAGTAAGGATTAATAGAATTATAATGAACTGGTGCTCTTGTATAGATGAGCAAGTAGAAAGACAAACGTTCTCACAGTTAATTATGCCAGATGATGCTTCTATGGATGAAGATGAAGAAAAGGGTGCAGATCCTTTAAGTAGAATTAGCACATCAAGTATATTTACATTTAATCCAGAATCAAAGCATCCACCTGCTTTTATTTCTCCCAATACTGAAAGTATAAATACTATTTGGGGGTTAGTAGTAGACCACATAAAAGAAATATTTAGATTATCTGGATTGCAGGGTGGAACTTCTGACCTATATACTTCAAAATCTGGCAGACAGTCACAAATGAATTTTAAAGGTGTTAATGCATCTTTAGCTGAGAAAGCTGCTACATACCAAAAATGTGAGAATGATGTATCTAGATTAGTTTATCTACTTTTGAAAAAAGATCCGACAATATATGAAGATGTTAAATATCCAAAAACATTTGATATAGTTGCTTTGGGGGAAGAGCTTGATAGTACAATTAAGATTCTAGAAAGAAATTTTAGTCAGACACTTAATAAAACTATTATGAAAGACATTGCTAGAAAGTCCATACCTCTTGCTCCTGAAAGTATACGTATTACAGTTGAAAGTGAAATTGATTCTGGTGATGGTATTGTAGAAACTAAAACAAGTAATGCTGTTATGCCAGAAAAACAAGGTGATGGAAATCCTAATTCAAACTTAGAAAAAAGTTTTAAGACAAAAAAGGAACTGGATGAAGAGGAATCCAGCCACAGGATTAAAGAATAATGAAAATGACAGCAGAAGACAAGAAATGGCGGGCTAGAGATGATGCGTATACATTGATTGCAGCAGAGAGTATACAGTTAGATAAAACTCGTAAAAATGCTGCTATGAAAGAAGTAAACCGTATTGCTTTAGAAAAAGCCAAAGAAGCAGCCGCAGCTATGAAAGTAGCTAAACCTGCTAAAAAACCTACTCCTAAATCTAGGAGTCCTAGAAGTAGAAAAAAATAATACGATGGATTTCGTGACAGTATTACGTCATGGAGTTGACGGAGGTAAAAAATGCCCTTAGAAGATCTAAAAAAGAAAGCAACAGAACTAAGTATTGAGTTTGATGAGAATGTTTCCGAAGATGATTTAAATACTCTTGTATCACAAAAAGAAGAAGAGTTATCCAGCGACTTAGATTATTTAAGAAACAAACTAAAGTTCTTTGAAGAAGAGTCTAAAAAGGCTTTTAATAAAAGAGACATAGCTATGAAGGATAAGAAAGCTTTATCTAGTAAAGTTCAAGAACTTGAAGATAAACTCAAGAATGCGGTGGACAAGGAGCAACTCGTAAAACTTCAGACTGAGTTTGAAGATCTTAAGAAATATAAAGATGAGGTTGAAAGACTTAAAGAAGAAGAAGAGTTAAAAAAGGTTGATGAAGTTGAACGCACTAAAATCCAATTCAGAAAAGAAATGGAAAAGATGCAACAACAATTTAACGATATAAAAACTTCTCTTGAAAAAGAGAAAGAAGAAGCTATCAGTAAAGAAAAAGATTATCAAGAGATGATTAAAAGTTTGAGAGGAAACAAACTTGAATCTGAGATTGTTATACAAGCTACAAAATATAAAGCTTGGAGTCCTAATCAAATAGTTGCTCTTGCTAAAGGCTTCTTCACATATGATGAACAACTTAATAAATACATACATTTAGTTCGTGACGATAAGGGAAAGATTGTTGATGAACAAAGTGTTGAAGAATTTATAAAGGATTATCTTGGTAAGGAAGAAAATGAGAATCTAGTAAAAGGTGCTACTACTGATTCTAGTTTTGATACAAGAACGCATCAAAGGGCTGATACTACTACAAAAACTAATAGTAAAGGCAAATATAAAGCAAACGACCCTCAAATAATTAAGGAAGCTGAAGATAAAAATCTATCTCCTGCTGATTGGGCTGAAATTAAAGAACGTATGGAAGTCAAACAACTTAAAATGAGGGAAAAGAAATAAAATAAAAGGAAGTGAAAATATATGGCTACGAAAAGAGAACTTCGCATGGGCCTAAGAGAAGGCACAGGCAAGGGCAAAGAATACACTGTTTCTCCTAGTGCGTATTTTCATCGCAGAGGTGGTCACTTTGTATTTATGCATCTTGGCAATGCTTCTTTATGCGGTACAGCAAACAACACCAAAGTTGCTGGTTGGCTAGAATCTCCTAAAGATACGGCTGGTAAATCGTCTTGGAAGAGTTCTTCCGGCGATAAAGCATTTGTAATTTACTGTGCAGATAATGTATTTTGTATGCCGGTTGATGAAACTATTGCTAGTTTGGCTGCTTCATGGATTGGTAGAGGATCAGGGCTTGACGGAACTGGTGCTACTCATGCTCTAGTACAAAATGCTAAATTAGGTGTAAAGGGTACAATTGCATCCCCACTATCAATTGTTGATGTGGATATTACAAATAAGCTAGTTTACGTAAAAGTAAAACCAGCTAAGATTCAAGCAATCTAATTAGGAGGTGACATATAAATGGGAGTTTTAAGAAATCAATTTACAAATGCTATGGTGAAAGATCTGTATGCTTATTTTTGGGAGAATTATGATGAAACGCCTCCTATGTATCAGGAGTTGTTTGATGTAGTTTCTTCTACTGCTGCATATGAAAAATTCGATAGTGCAATCGGTCTTGGGGAACTTTTAGAGAAACCTGAAGGTACTGATTTACAGGCTGACTCACCTATGGAAAGTTATACAATAATCTGCAAAAACCGTTCTTTTGGGCGTGTTATTAGATTCTCTAAAGAATCAGTTGATGATTCACAAAAGGGTAATCTTATGCAGAAAACTGCTGGTTCTTGGGGCAGAATGGTTCCTTACACAAAAGAACTATTTTACGCTAAGTTTTTCAACTACGGTGCTTATACCGCAGGAAATTCTGTATTTAATAACAAGATTACTGGTGTAGTGGATGATCCAACTGGGGATCTAATCTATGATAGTAAAGCTTGGTTTAGTACAACTCATGCGGATAAAGTTGGAGGTTCATACGCTAACTATGTATCTTCTCGTGCTCTAACGCATCCTAACTTAAAAACCAGTTATATTACCTATACTTCAACCAATAACAGGGATGAAAGAGGAAATATTGTTTCTCTTATGCCTGATACTCTTCTAGTTCCTCCAGCATTGTACTTTACTGCTAGAGAAATTCTAGAAAGTACTCTTGTTCCTGATATTTTTGATAACACCAAAAACGTACTATCTGCTATTGTACAGCCTATGGCTTGGCAGCACATAACAGATACAGATGGTTGGTATATGGGTAAGAAGAAAATGGGACTTTTGGCTACTTCTAGGGAGTCTGTTACCATTGACTTCTGGCAGGATGAGCTGAGTAAAGACTACTTCACATCCATTTTTGAACGTTACGGCGGTTGTGTGACCAACTGGCGTTATTGGATGGCTTTTAATATTTCAACAAGTTAACCATAAATTTTAGAGAATGAGTATTTTATTACTCATTCTCTAAAAATCTACTTGACAAAATTGTAAAAGTATGTTATAATGTTTTTAAAAATGGAGTTTTTGTACAAATAGGTTCAATTAGATAAAAATAATAAGGGGCTAATTTAATTGGCATTATCAGAAAAAACAAAAACTGAAGTAGAAAATCAAGATATATCTGTTAGAGATGATCTATACCCAGATCGTTCTGCTACCGATAACTCTTTAAAAGGAACAGGTACTATTAGTAGGTTGCCTTTTGACTTATTTCCAAGAACAACTTATGATATGTCAAAATTGTATCAATGGAAACCTGGTGATAAAGTTCGTGGATCTTTTGCTAAAGGTAATAGAGGGATGGCAGGGTATATACGTGATATTGAAAGTGCTCCTGATGAGAAATCATATAAGTCTAAATATATAGATACTTTTAAAAAAGTTAGTGAAGAGTTAGAAAAATAATACGATGGATGTCGTGAAAAAGCATCTGTCATGGATATGACGGAGGAATACAATGAAATGTAAGATTTGTAATAAAGAAATGAAAAAAATTACGGTAGCTCATATAGCTACACACGGTCTTAGAACTTTAGAGGAATATGAAAACTATGGTGAAGAACTAATGGAAGATATAGAAAGTGCAGATCTAACAACTATTATTCCAGAAGAAAAAATAACTATGTCCTATGAAGAGCGTAAGGAGTACCTATTTAAAGATAAAGAAAAAGACCCAGAAAGACCACTTTCACAGTTTTTAAAAGAACATGGAGTTAATGAGTCTGAATTAGAAAGTATGATTCATAAGTATAAAGCTGGTATAGAACTTAATGTTACTGAACAGATCAATAAGAATATAAATAAAGGTATTGAAGAAGCCGAAAGATATAAAGATAGCAATAGAGTAGAAGTTCATGATGTTAACACAGCAGAATCGTTAGAAAAAAATCATAACTTTGCTTGTATTGGAGTAAAATCAAAGCCTACAAAGACTTGGATATTAATAAAAAATAAATAGGAACGCATGCTTTCCCAGCATGAGATCGGTAAATATAGCCATGTATTTACTGAATCCTAAAAGAGGGAGATGATTATAAATGGCAGATTCTCATATTAAAAGTAATTTGGTAGCTAAAAACGGTGACGAAACTATAAGTGGCTTTACATCAATTCAAGGTGATAGAGTTACTTGTGCTACGGTAACTGCTACAGCAATTGTTTGTGGTGGAACTATATCAGCAAGTGGTGCTATAAGTGGAACTACATCCATAACAGCAACTACATTTTTGAAGTCTACTACATATACCCATGCAACTACATACATAAAAATTGGAACTAAAAAATACATATTTGCTGGTAGTGGTGCTACCTCTGCTGCTATTATGGCGGAAGCAACAGCTTTAGTAGCTACACCAATTAAAGGAAGTTTATATTTAGGTGCTGGAGTTATTTGGAAATTTAATGCAGATACCACAGCTACCAAAATGACATAACAAACTAAGGCGGTAATACTTTATTGCCGCCTTTTTTATACTCCTTCTCTTCTGACCTGATCTGTTAAATCTGACGCTGAATCTGAGACTGAATTTATCAAAAATAATTAATTTTTTTAAAGGAGTGATTTTTAAATGCCCGTTTTATCACACACACGCAGAGTTGTATTTTCTGGTCAGAATTTAGCTACCACTGGATATATATATAACTCTAATGCCTCACCTGGAACTAATGATGGATGGTATAACTCTAAATACGATGCAGTAACAGTTCAACTTGGCTGTGCTACACTTACTAGTAAAACTGTTGTGTTTAGAATAGAAGGTAGATACAACGACTCTGGTAGAGTAGCTAGTTTATATAATACTACTATATCTGTTGGTGGATCTATGGATAAAGTAAACACTGTATCTTTTAGAACTAATGAAGTTCGTATTGGTGCTAAACTAGATTCTATGGTATCAACCCCATTAGCTTCTCCTCATAATATTTATGCTAATATACAATTTACTGACTATAGGCAATAGGAGGAACTTATATGGTTAAGCAAATAAGAGAAACTATTGCTGATAGTGCTATTATAAAACCACTACTTGTTTTATTTTTATGTGGTATTTTTACGTGGTTAGTTGTATCTGTAAGAGATATTCCAGCAACATATGTAGGAAAAGAAGAACTAAAATCTGTTAGAACTGAGATAAGGGCTAATAGAGAAAAAGATATAACTAATCTTGAAAAAATAATGAACATAGGATTTAATAATATAAAAATAAATCAGGAAAGACAAGAAGCTAAAATAGATAGACTATTAAGTAGGGAATAATTGTGGAATATATAACTTTAAAAAAATAAATAGCACATAAAATAGAAGGAAAATAAGTAATGTATATACCAGATCATTTTAAACTATATGAGCTATTACCAAAATCTTATTATAAAAAAGATAATAGACTTTGGAATATATTTGACGATAGATTACTTATAACTATAGATAATCTTCGTAATAAATATGGTAAGATGTTAGTAAATGATTGGTATTGGAAAGGCGAAAATCAATATAGAGGGTGGCGACCTTTTGATTGTAAAGTTGGAGCAGAATTCAGTCAACATAAGTTTGGTAGGGCTGTAGATCTAATTTTACTTGAAGTAGACGTTAATATGGTAAGAAAAGAAATCATTGATAATCAATTCAGTGAAGACTTTAAATATATAACATGTATGGAAGATAATACAAGTTGGTTACATATAGATGTTAGAAATCATAATAAAAAAAATGGTATTTTAATAGTATTACCGTAGGGAGAAAACATGCTACCATTAGCATTAATAATGTCAGGTTTATCAGTACTTCCAAAAATACCAGAAATGTGGGAAACTGTTGCTTCAATTTTTGGAAAAGAAGCACCAAAGTCTGTAAAGCAAGCTGGTGAATTAGTTAATACTATAGTTTTAGGTATTAAATCTGGTGAAGTACCACAAGAAAAGCAATTTGAACTTCAAATAGCTATGTTGCAACATGAAGAAAGAATTGAAGAAGAAAAGACCAAAAGACAAGATATGGAGTTGAAAGAACTTCAGCATCAGAGAGATACTCATGTAGCTTTGTGGGCAAATGAACAACAAAGTTCGTCTATAAAAGTACAAGAAACAAGACCTACAATATTAAGGCAGATGTGGGGATTCGTAATGTTTTATGGTGTTTTTGCTCCTCTTTTAGCTATTGATGCTATGTTCTTATTGCCAATATCTCAAGCTACTCTTATTATAGGTATATTAAAAGAATTTGGATTTTGGTTGTTAGGTACATTCACTACAGCATTTGTAGGATATACGACTGCTCGCTCCCTAGACAAACGCAATCCAGAACTTAAAAATGGAAATGGTATTGTTGCTAAGACGTTGAATAAAATAGTATAGGATATAAAAATGGAATGGAGATGCTGGTACTCTTTATTTTTATTTAAGGAATTTACAAAAGTAGTTACTATAGATGGTACAGATCAAAAAGCTATAGTAGTTCCGTGTAATTTTACTGGTGCTGAAGTTGGTGTTTATAAAGGAGATAATACTGTTACTTTATTGTCTCATATACCATTCTTAAAAAAATTATATTGTATTGATAGGTGGGAAGAGTATGATGGATATTCAAAAGATCTTAAATATAATTTTCCTAACACAGATCTTACAATGGAAGAAATATTTAATAATTTTAAAAAAACAATAATACCAGTTATTGAAAAAGTTGAAATATTAAGAATGGATAGTGCAGAAGCTATTAATTTTATACCTAATGATAGTTTAGATTTTGTGTTTATAGATGGAAATCATAAGTATGAAATAGTAAAGAGAGATATATTAATGTATATACCTAAAGTAAAAATTGGTGGTATATTATCTGGACATGATTACATAAGATTTAAGAATGAACCAGAACATAGATATGAAGTTAAAAAAGCTGTTGACGAGATATTTTCAAATAATGTAAACATTGAAGGCACAGTTTGGTTTACAAAAAGATTAGGATAGTGGTATGAATGAAGAAAATAAACTCTATATAGATGAACCAATAGTAGTAAGTATGTTTTTTGGGGAGGTTGGGTGGGGACTTCAAAGATGGTTTTCACATCTACGATATTTAAAGCATGAAGTATACCCAGACCATAAATTTGTTGTATTTACAGATATTAGTATGCATATATTTATGGATGATTTTATAACATACACAATTAGTTTACCAGAATGGTTTTATAAATTAAAGTTAGAAAGAGATTCTTATGAAGCAGTTAGTCTATCTGCTCCACCAGGATCATTAACAGATTCTACATTGTATAAAAAACTTATAGAATATATGAGAGAGTTTTATAATGTAGAAAAAGCTATTGAAGTATTTCCACCAAGAGGATGTAATTTATGGATTGATAAGTCTATACAAATATTCTGCAAGATAAAAACGAAGCAACCATTGTTTATATTTGATAGATATATAATAGTTGTATTTCCTAGAAAAAGAGATAGAGCATCTAATAGGAATGTTCCAGAGTTCATATGGTATGCTGCTGTAGAAGAACTTAAAAAGAACTTCTTAATAGTTTTAGCCGGTACTCCAAATGGTGCATGTTTAGTTGATTATAAAGATGAAAATGTAATAAACTTAATAAATTATGATAAAGAAGATAAAACAGATCTTGTTGTTAGGTATTTAAATAGTGCTGTTTGTAGTATATCAAGTCAATCTGGTGGAACTCATATTAGTCTTTTATGCGGGTGTCCGTCTTACATAATAGGACATGAGAAAGAAAGGCACTCTGAAATAGAGAATAGATTAAATGTACCATCTTCTTTTAGATATGTTTATGATTACAGAGCTATAGATGCTAATACTATAGTAAGTGATGTAATAAATTTTATAAAAATAATGGATGATGAAAAAGTAATACAAGTACAACATAGTCCTATAAATAGGCCATCACTAAGAACTTTACAAAATAAAAAAGATTTAATAGGTGCAGAAATTGGTGTTGATAGAGGATTAAATGCACTTAACATGTTAGAAAATTTAGACATAAAAAGATTATATTTAATTGATCCATATGTTTTATATAGAAATTTAGTTAATATAGGATGTAATATAACAGAAGAGCAGTGTATTAAAATAGAAAAAGAAGCGCATAGTAGATTAGAAAAATATAAAGATAAAATAGTTTGGATAAAAGACTTATCAGAAAATGCTTTTAATAAAATTCCTGATGAGCTTGATTTTATCTATATTGATGGTAATCATAGATATGAGTATACTAAAAGAGATTTAGAACTATATTACCCTAAAATAAAAGATGGTGGATTAGTTTGTTGTCATGATTATGATTATTCAGATACAGCAAAAGCTATAAATGAGTTCTTTGGAAATCTATGTATTAAGTATAATTATGCTATATGTTCTGATAATACTAGTAGATTAGATGCTTGGGCGGTGAAATTTGATAAGAGTAAAGTAATAGCAGAAAGTATGAAAAAATTAGAAGGATTAATTGAATGTTGAGTTTAGATTGTAAGTACTTTAAAGGTAATAGTCCATGCTTGCAAAATAAGAAATATGAATTGGATATACACTGTAATGGATGCACCAGTTATATACCAGTAGAGAAAAATATATTGATAATAAAATTATGGGCTATAGGTGATGTCATAAGAACTACTCCTATTTTACATAGATTATCTGCTATATATCCAAACTCAAGAATATACTGGTTAACTTTAGCTACCGATATTTTACCAAAAGATTATATTGATTATATATTATATTTTAATGTTGGAAGTATCGAAGTTCTTAAGAATATAAAATTTGATTTACTATTAAATCTTGATAAATCTATAGAAGCGTGTGCTGTAGCAGAAAGTGTTAAGTCTAAAATTAAAAGAGGATTTGGATTAAATAATGGTGTTCCATTTCCATTTAGTGATTCAGCAAATCATAAATATATGACAGGTATTTTTGATTATTATAGTAAAAATAATAAAAAGCATTACGTAGAAGAGATCTTTGAAATATGTGATATTGGTGAATTTAATAATGAGTATTATATACTTAATAATATAGAAAAACATAATAATGTATGGAATATTGATAGAACTAAAATAGTAATTGGATTAAATACTGGATGTAGTAGTCGATGGACAACAAGATTATGGCCTATAGAGTATTGGATTGAGTTAATAAATAGTATTAAATCACAGTATGAAGTTATACTACTTGGTGGTACTTTAGAAGATAATAAAAATAAAGAGATCTCTTTATTAAGTGGTGCAAAGTATTTTGGTGTTTTCCCACTATCTACTTTTATAGATCTTATAGATAATTGTGATTTAGTAGTTTCTCAGGTTACTTTAGCTGCTCATATAGCTATAGGATTAAAAAAGAAGATTGTACTGATGAACAATATATTTAATTCTAATGAATTTTATCTATATGGACTAGGAACTGTAGTAGAACCTGAAAGTGGTTGTGATTGTTTTTATCTTCATAAATGTAAAAGAAACAGACATTGTATGAAAGATATTACAGTTTCAAAAGTACAACAAGCTATTGAGAGTTTAATATGAATTTTAATGATAGAATATTTAGTTATTATAATGAAATTAAAGAATTAAATAGAGGTAATTTTCCATATCCAAGATTTTTAGCACTATATCCAACAAATATGTGTCAGTTTAATTGTATATTTTGTGATTATAAAGAATTAAATTCATGTACTCCAAAAGAATTAAGTAGAGTAGAATGGACATATATTTTAGATACATTTAAAAGACTTGGCGGGGAAGCTGTAGGATTAGCTGGTGGTGGTGAACCATTAATGCTATCAACTATAGAAGATTTTTTGGCATATGCAAATAAAATAGGATTAAAAATAGGTATAGTAACTAATGGATTAAATATAGATAAGAATAATAAAAGTAGACTATATAATTTATTATTAGAAACATGCTCATATGTAAGAATTTCATTTGAATCAGGCTCATCAGAAGTTTTTAAAATGATAAAAGGTAAAGATAGATTTAATAAAATATTAGATAATGTCAGTGAATTTATAAAAGATAAATCAAAAGAATTACAAGTTTCTTATAAGTATACAATTCCATGCACTTGTATAATTAATGATATAGAAAAAGCAATAAGAATAGCTGATGATAATGGATTTTATTCTATACAATTTAAAGCTGTATGCAATACTAATGAAAAATTAAATAGTAATGATAGGGCATTTTTTAAAAAATATATAAATTCAATAGTTACAAAAAATGTTAAAGTAGTTTGTGATTTAGATGAATATAAGAAAGAATCAAATGGATGTAATATATGTGGTATACAAACATTAATAGATTACTACGGAGATGTCTATCTATGTTGTTATTATAGACATAGACTAAAAGATCATAAGATAGGTAATATATTTAAAACTAAATATGAAGATATTTGGGTATCTTATGAACACTATAAAAAAGCAATGGAAGTTGATTTTATTAAATGTAATTTATACGATTGTAGGTATATAAAATATGATAGTATAATGCAAGATGTAATAAAAACAGGATATTTAAGTTTTATATAAGTGGGGTGATATGAGAGTAGCTTTATGCTTAAGTGGACAAGCTAGAGGAATAGATAAAACTTGGGAGTACTTACTAAATAATGTAATATATCCAACTAAGTGTGATGTATTTATATCTTTTGCTAATGACTCATCATTAATAAATTTTGGTAAGATACAACCATTATTTACTGAGTTAGAACTTATAAGAGATCCTAGTTTAGAGTATTTATATAGTATAGCAAGAGGTAAAACATCATATATACAACATGTTGGTATGATGGGACAAGAATGTTCAAATTTAGCAGTACTAAGACAATTTTATTTTATAAATCGTGCAAATAATATGAAAATTGCATATGAAAAAAAGAATAATTTTGTGTATGATTGGGTTATAAGAAGTAGGGCTGATGTCATAATAAATACATGTATTGAAAATTTAAATCAATTTGATAATAGTTATATATATTCACCACATACTGATACAAATTCTGGATTAAATGATATGTTTGCTTTTGGTAACTCAAAAAATATGGATATATATTCCGATAGAATAGGTGAGATAAAAAAACTAGATTCCTCAGTATTTCCATTTTGGAATCCTCATATTGAATTAAAATATATACTAGAAAGAAATAATATACCTATTAGATTTATAGAAATTGATATTAATAAAGAATTATCTTGGAGAGGTGAAAAAAGTATAAATGTATTTAAGTATTATGGTGAACTGGGGGAAGAAATAATAAATAAGAGGTCAGAATGAGAGAGTGTAGTAAAAGTATACAAAGAAGACTATCTAGCTCAAATTTTATGAATCGTTATTTTAAAGGATATGGTATTGATATTGGTGGAAAGCCAGATCCTCTTAATCTCTATACTGAGTTATTTCCATTAATAAAATATGTAAAAACTTGGGATATAGAAGATGGAGATGCTCAATTTATGAGTTCAGTTAAGACAGAAGCGTATGATTTTGTTCATAGTAGTCACTGTCTGGAACATCTAAAGAATCCAATAGAGGGATTAGAGAATTGGTTTCGTATTCTAAAACCAAATGGTTATTTAATTATAACAGTTCCAGATGAGGATTTGTATGAACAAGGTAAGTTTCCTAGTACTTTTAATAAGGATCATAAATGGACTTTTACAATTTATAAGAAATCATCTTGGAGTGGAAGGTCAATAAATATTATTGATATGTTAAAAGTTTTAGATGATACTGCATCTATTGAGAAAATTGAACTATTAAATTCTACATATAGAACATTTCCGAGATATGATCAAACTCTTACTCCTATAGGAGAGTGTGGTATAGAAATAATTATTCATAAGAAAAGTAATGAATGGCATTTAAATGGCACGTTAAATAAAGAAACTACAATACATTTAAATCAATATAAAGATGATCATGATACATTAATCAGAAATAATAAAATCATAACACCATTTGAAAATGAAAATATTATTACTTCTTAATTCAAGTTTATGGGATGGTAGACTTCACTCTAGAAGACTATATGTTGAGTTTATATATAGACTAAAAGAATACTGTGATTTTAAGGTGTACGGGCCAAATGAACATAAATATAATTCAAAAGAAACAACACCTATAGAATATAACTCTAAAATAAATGCTAAAGATTTAGTTAATTTATTTAATCCAGATGTTATACTTTCACACCATTATCATTTTATGAAAAATTGGATTCCAAAAGATATTAGAACTTTATCCAACACACCAGTTGTACATTTTGAAATGGATTTTCATTTTATAGATAATAAAAACTGGTGGAAAGATGTGGGATTTAATTTAGTACTTTCTAGAGATTTTGTTTTTAGTGTAAAGGGTATAGAATCAGTATGGGTTCCACTTTCAGCAGATGATGTATTCTACACAGATTTAAATACTAACTATATAGATAATAGAATAAATAAAGTATTATTTATAGGAAATAATCCACCAGAGCATAAATATTATACTGTTAGAAGATTAGCTATAAAAACATTAAAAGAAGCAAATTTAATTGATGATAAAAGTTTTCAAAGATTAAATAAAAATAATGAAGAAATAGAAAGTTTATATTTAGAGTATCCACACTTACTAAAACAATACAGATGTGGATTATCATGTGCCGGTGGCGTATTACATTCTGGTGTAGGTAAAATATATGAAACAATGGCAAGTGGTACAGCATTATTAACTCAATATTTTCAAGAAAATGAAATATTATTTGGAAAAGAACAGTGTTTTTTCACATATAAAGATGATTGTAGTGACATAGTAAGTCAAGCCAATATAATTTTAAATGATATAGATCAAGTAAAAGAAGTAACACAAAATGCTTTA
>Ga0180008_1001041_pt1 | contig 18975 bp, 25 predicted proteins | sample MM_PW_MetaG_FD_121121 | JGI IMG/M metagenome (GOLD analysis project Ga0180008, IMG submission 121121) | Groundwater microbial communities from the Aspo Hard Rock Laboratory (HRL) deep subsurface site, Sweden - MM_PW_MetaG | ecosystem: Environmental > Aquatic > Deep subsurface > Groundwater...
GCATCTGTGGTTCTGCACCTACGAGCCACAGTTTAGCATCAGCGGGATATTTGAGGCCGACAGCAACAAGCTGACGCCGATTGGGGAAGCGTGGCTGTTGCAAAGGCACGGGCGGGTGGGGCGAGAAGAATAGTGAACAAACCCGTCATCGTCAGTACGCTCTATAATCGCCCGCGCTTCACGAGAATGCTGCTTGAGGCACTGTCCAATTGCCATGAGGTGGGTAAGTACTCTTACTGGGCATTCGCAGAGCCTGACCAGCCAGGGGTTGTAGAGCAACTCTGGTGGGCATACAACGAGGGGTTCTTTGGGGAGTGCCATTGGGTAGTAAACAAGCACCAACTAGGTGTGCGGCTGAATATGCAGCAGGCACTAACCCGCGGGTTTACGATGAGCGACCACGTTATCGTGCTTGAGGATGATTGCATTCCAAGCCCCGATGCACTACGCTATTTTGAGTGGGCATTGGCTGAGTACGAGAACGATGGCGAAATCTTCTCGGTTACGGGCTACTACAGACCAGGGACTATACCGCTGACACCCAATGAGCTTGCTACCCATAGCGAGAGAGAATGCGCTGTTGTCAGGCAACGGTGCTATTTTCACCCATGGGGTTGGGCGACGTGGAAGGATAGGTGGGCGAAGGTAGCATGGGCATTGCCCGGTGTGAGTTGGGATGTACAACTGTTACATTATGTGCAGCAGAATGGGCTATACGAAGTGTATCCGGTAGTACCGCGGGTAAAGAATATAGACGAGTGCCGAAAACAGCACTGCAACGGGTGGGCATGGGCGGGAAATTGGCAACTGGCCATGGTGCAACGGTGGGTAGAAAGGGAATGACGATGGAAGGGAAACGAGTTCGTGCGCTCGTGAAGTTCATAGCCAATGGGCCGGACAACAAGGCCATTGGGTGGGTTGAACCAGATGAGATATTTGAGGTAGCCGCTGGTGCTTACGCGCAGACACTCATCGCCAAAGGCTTCGTTACTGACCAATTGGACATTCCTGCCATTCCGCTGGCTGATGAACCAGAGGCGACCATCGCGGCGCGGCGCGTGGCCGCCCAGTATAACGTAGACCTTCGTTTGGTACAGGGTACAGGTAAGTACGGCAATGTAGTGAAGGAAGACGTAGAGATGTTCTTGGAAAGCAAAGATAAGACGCTGGGTGAGGTGGAATGACCCAACTGGGCACGCACCACGAGCTTGAGGATTTGGGCGGCGGGTGCTTCCGCACAACCCTCAGCATCAAGCCGTTTGCCTTCATGCGCAACGGCGTCATGCGGCGCGCTACCAACCTGCTGACCGCCAGCGGCGACCAGAACTTCCCGCTGGGCGTGGACGAGATAGCGCAGTTCCGGCTAGACACGAGGATAGCGGGGAAAAGCCCATTGTGGTACTTCGGCAAGGGGCAGTCACGGGTGACGCTCGCTTTGCTTGGGGCCAATAATATTTCGGGGACGGTGAATGGGAACGCGGTCACGTTCATCAATGCGTGGCACAACGCTGACTTGACGCTGACGATGGCCGGGCATCGGTTGCAGAAGGACATCCTGCTGCGCAAGGGGCATCCGAGCCGCTTCCAGTTCAGGATAGATGAGCACGTAGGCTTCGATCCGCAGACGCTGGTCTTCGGCAACGACTTCAGGATATTGCAGCCGGTGTTGCACAATACGGCGGGCATGGACGACATCCCGCTGGTGTGGGACGTGGCGCAGAGCGGGGGGAAGTGGATACTTACGGTGACGCTGCCAGAGGGGGACTGGGCGGGGTGGGTTTTGGATCCAACACTTACCCTACAGCCAGACGCCACAGACGGGCTGGACACCTACACGGAGCTTAACACTCCAGACAGTAACCGGGGTACTCATAACGTACTGCGGATAGCCGAAGCCGGGAATAATGAAGCCACCGTTATCAAGTTCAATTTGTCGTCTATCCCGACTGCGACAATAGTGTCCGCAACCTTGGAGTTGATGTCGATAGAAGGGTTCTCCGGTGGTGCGAAAAATGCGACAGCATATCGGATATTGCCAGGAAATGACTGGGTAGAATTGCAGGCGACCTACAACGTCCGCAAGACTGGTACCGCCTGGCTAGGCGGGGCAAACGGCTGCCGCATAGCGGGCACAGACCATGACGCGACCGCAGCAACGGATACGGTGGCAGTCCCCGCCACCACAACGGCTTTCACCTTGACATTCTCAGCGGACGGCGTGGATGACTTGCAGACTATGCTCACAACCAACGAGGGCCTGGTAATCAAGATGATAGGATGGGGATGGGCACAATTTGCCTCCTCCGACCACGCCACCGCATCTTGGAGACCGCGCCTTGTTATTGATTATACTCTTCCTGGCGGTGGGACGATCTTTAGTAGTTCAATATTCCACTCAGCAGTGTTTGGTAAGACGGTAATAAGATAATGCTAGACAACTAAAAGTCAAGCGCGAGGCAGATCATGTATTTAGGCATCATCAAACTGGAAGCCAACCTGACATTCTACGCCAACACGCACACGCCCAGCACCGGCGCAGCGGTTGACGCCGACGCTGTCCCGGGCTATCGAGTTTACGAAAACGAGACAGCTACGCCGCTTCTCACTGGCAGCATGGCCCTACTGGACGACGCCAACACAACGGGCTTCTACTCAGAGCAGATCGCCGTCACCGCTGCCAACGGGTTTGAGGCGGGCAAGAGCTACTGCGTCAGGATCACCGGCGTAGTGGGGGCAGTGACCGGCGTGGAGGTGCATCAGTTTGACGTGACGACGCGGGACATGGACGACCTGGCCTTCCCGACTACGGCGGGGCGCAGCGTAGACGTGACGGCCACCGGCGCAGTGGGAATCGATTGGGCCAACGTGGAAGCGCCGACGACGGCGGTGGGGCTGAGCGGCACGACGGTCAAGGCGTCCACGGATACGGAGACGGACATAGCGGCGCTGAACAACCTGGATGCTGCTGGCGTGCGCACGGCGGTCGGGATGGCATCGGCCAACCTGGACACGCAACTTGCGGCGCTGCCCACGGATGCGGATGTACTGGCACAGGCCGAGGCGGCGCTAGTCAGCACGGATGCGGCAATCGCCCTGGTCAAAGTGGACACGGCGGCTATTCTACTCGACACGGGCACGGATGGCGTAAAGGTAGCTTCACATACCACGGCGGCGAAGGCGGAGCTTCAAGTTGAGGCCAACGACGCGCTGGTAGCCAACGACCTCGACCACCTCATCCAGGTGACGGCGGGCAGCGAGGAGCCGACAGACGGCAGTTACCTCGACCAGATCATGCACAAGGATGCCTCGCAGACATTCAGTGCTACCACCGATAGCCTAGAGGCGTTACAGGAGAACCAAGAAGGTATTGATGTTGATGTATGGACGTATGCCACAAGGACACTGACGACGGCAGCGGGGACGGTGGATAGTGCAGTATCGGGGTCTACCATTACCCTAAGACGGGGTGATACATTGTCAGCAAGTATCACAGGGATAGGCGACATCAGCGCACGTACCAAGTTATGGTTCACGGTGAAGGTGAAGAAAACCGATGCTGATGCTACGGCTATCGTCCAGATAGAAGAGACCGCAGGGATGGTGTACTTCAATGGGGCCGCCGCATCTGTCGCTGCTAACGGTAGCATTACCGTGGACGACGCGGTTACAGGTAACATTACCATTGCCATCGAGGAAACAGAGACGGATGACCTGGTTGCTAATCGTAACTTGCACTACGACGTGCAGATGCTCACAGCCAGCGGTGTGACGACGATGTGCGAAGGACGCTTGGATGTCGTGCTAGACGTGACGAGGGCCGTAACTTAAGTAGCTTAGGAGATATGGGATGGGCGCAGGGGATTACGCTACCGTAGCAGAAGTGAAACGATACGCCGGTATCAGCGGGACGGATGACGATACGCTGCTGGGCGAACTCATTACGGAGGTGAGCCGCGAGATTGACCGTCTATGCCGTAGACACTTCTACTCTAAGAGCGAGACGCGATACTATGACTTTCAGGACGCGTGGAGGTTGAGGCTCGATGCTGACCTGAATAGCATTACCACGCTTACTCATGGGGATAGCGAGACGCTCACGGAGAATACGCACTATTATGCTCGCCCCTATTCTGGCCCGCCGTATTATTGGCTAGATATTCGCACGGATGGCGGGGAGCAGTTCCAGTGGTCAGGGACGCCGCAGAAAGCGATAAGCATTGCGGGGACATGGGGGTATTTGGAGGATGGGGAGACACCATATCCCATTAGGCGGGCGTGTGCGGCATGGTGTGTGTTCCTCCTAAACTATGCGGCCCAATTAGGTCTATCGAGAATCAAGCAAGGAGATTACGAGGAAGCGTTTGGATTCTTCGCCGGGACTGCCCTGCGAGAAGAACCACCGTATGATGTAGCACTTATCGTTAAAGAGTATAAGTTTCACACTTATTGGTAAACATCATGGGGACAAGTCGATATTTCAAACGAGTGCTATGCCATACGTGTACCATACAGGTGTGGGCCAACGCGGGCGATGATAGCTGGGGGCAACCTGTAAAAACATGGAGTAATCACGCTACTAGCAAGAAATGCCGTCTGTGGGGGTTGGAGTCGCGGAGTGGCTACGAACTGATTAGTCCAATAACCGGGGAAGTCATCCAAACTGAGTACCAGGTATTCTTTCCCCTCGACAGTGACGTATGGGACAGCACAAACAAACGTCCTGTGCTAACAGAGCAGTACCGATTGGTATTTACTGCGCCGTATAATTTGACGCTCAACGTAGAGCTTGTTTCTGAGCGTGCTGGCCGACGAGAGAGCCACCACCTCGAAGTATTTTGTAATAGAAGTCACGAGGACTAGATATGCCGCGAGTTGTGGGGACTGTTACGGTCAAATTGAATACAGCCGAATTACGCCTCGGTGGTCAACGTTACTCGCGCGCTGTAGCGAAGGAACTAGCCGATGTAGTCCGCGACCGTGCTAAGCAGAATGTCGCGCCGGGTCAAGGCCCAGGGCCACACCCGCACAAACCAGAGAGTGCTCACATGGATATGGGCTTGCTGATGAGCAGCATTGACAGCGCAGTCACGGAGGATACAGGGGCAGAGGTTGTCGCGGCGGTGTATAGCGATCTTAGCTATCCAAGACCATACAACCTATATCTCGAAATAGGCTGGATGAGCAAAGCAGGTAATTTCTTTAAGTATCCCTATTTGTGGCCCGCGTCAGAAGCGGCACAGCAACAGTTTAGTAACATAGCCAAGCGTTTCTACTATGTCTTGGCAGGAAAACTTGGGCTGTAATGGAATGGATAGAGCGCCCCGCAGACTTAGAAATAGAGTGGTTTGAAGCAGGCGCGCTGCTGTACTGCGACTGTGGCGGGCGCGTATGCTTGGTAAACGACATCGTGTCCGAATGCCTGGCATGTCATGGGGAATATCGGCTAGTTGTCAAGGTTGAAGAAGTGGAAGAAACATTGGAGGCTGAAGGTCGTGAGAACCACTACAAGAATCGTTCTAACAGATGGTCCGAATAACAACTTTACCGTTGGCCCTAATGGTATGGATACTACTACTAGCAATACAACGTGGATGTGGCAAGACCAAATCGCCATAGCACCGGGGTATTGCTTTGACTGCGAGCAGAGAGTTCAGGTAGAATACTATCGGCGCTGGATCAGCAGCGTTGACGGCGATTGTTCACCGGGGACGTGCTCCAAGTGTGGCGGCCACGAAGTTGAGTTCCTTGACCGCGTAGGACTACACTTACTTGAACGCATTGAGAAGTTAGAGGCGACGCTCCACATGGCGCAAAAGATATCCTATCTATGACGACAGCCTTGATTGATACCGCCACGCTATTGAAGACGTTCCTTTTGGCGGATTCTACGCTGGCGACAGCAGTAACCAACCGCATCTGGGCAGGGAAAGTTCCCGATAGCCAGTTTGGTAGTATGCCGAGGGCAGCATTGCTCATCTTACCCAATACGGCGATGGCCGAGATTGGCGTACCGGTGTATACCGAGCGGTACGACCTGTACTGCTACGACGATGACCTGTTCAATGCGTGGCAGAACTACCGCAAACTGTTTAATGCGCTGCACCGCGTAGGTCTACAGGTAGTAGATACCAATAAGCGGATTATGCAGTCTTGGCTCGTAGCGGGACCGACGGCGTTGTTGGAGCCGGATATGAACTGGCCGTATATATTCTCGGCCTTCAATGTCATCTGGAACGAGAGCGTCATAGTATAGGAGAACAACAATGATTGTCAGGAAGGAATGGGATGGACAATTCTGTACAGAATGTAGAAACATCATCCGAATACACGATGAGGCCGAAGACCCTTGTTGTGGTTGCCATGAAGACGAATGGCCTTTCGTGGAAACACACTGGGGTGATGAGTTTCCAGACAAGTGGATTAAGGCGCGCTTTCGCCTAGAAGTACGCGAGTTAGTATTGGTTGAAAAGTAAGTGATTACCATTGTGATACCTACCCTCTCACCCAACAAGGCGTATGCCACAGGCCAGGTGGCGCAGGAGAGTGCGGGAATATACACACGGTTATACATCGTGCATGATACGAAGGGTCTAGGGTTTACCCGCACGGTGAACCGTGGATTGCGAAAGATACAGAAGGGCCACATCTGCTTGCTGAACGACGATGTGTTTCCGATGACCGACGACTGGCTACGGAAGATGTGCGACGCCATCGCAGATACGCCTGAACTTGGTCTTGCTGGCCCCAGCGGGCCATGCAGGACGCCACCACAGAATACAGGGTTGCCAGGCGACCCTTATGGCATCAAGCAAGTATCACATCTAGCGTTTTTCTGCACACTTATAAAGCGAAACGTAATAGATGCTATAGGGTTGCTGGACGAGGACTTTATACACTATGGGTCTGACGTTGACTACTCTTGGAGGGCGCGAAAGGCAGGGATCATTCCCTCGTGGGTTCGGCACGTATACGTTGACCACGGGGTAGGGGAATTTCTTGAACCGTGGCACACACAGGATGCCGCAATGTTGAAGCGAAAGTTGAAAGCAGGGAGCTATGCCGCATAACGCGCTTGCTATGAACATCCGTTTTGAACCAGATAGCAAGAAGAAGCTGGATGCCTTCTTGGCATGGGCGCAGGGGGGATTGGAGTTGTTACCAGACGATGTGCCCGAAGAAGTCCTTGGGGCGTTTGTCAGCTTCATCCAAGGTGTATCGTTCTGCCTCTTGCGTCTAAATTACCAGGATTTTATGACAGGCAAGTGGAGGATGTTCAGGGGTAGTTTCCAACCAATAGCAGGGGAGGACAATGAAACAATCATCGTTGATACGTAGAAAGCAATGGGACACGCTTGTTATGCTAGGGGTATGCAGTTATGATGGCTTTGCCGAGCGCATGGAAAGGGCTGGGTTGTGCGGCGAACTCATAGCAGTAGACTGTCGCTGGCCACAACTAGAGGTTTGGTTTGAACGCAACTTCTGGCAGTTCGATGGAGCTTGGAAGGATACGACGTTTGTAAGCACGTCGCCGTTTTCATGGAAGTCCCAGAACAAGCCGTTCCTGAATGTTTGGCATGACGTGGTAGCGCAGTGGGAACTACGCGGCGGAGATAAAGCTAAGGGCGCTATCAAAAAGGCGCGTAGTATACAGTGCCCTGGTACCCGACTGCTGGTGTTCCTCGTGGGTAGCCCTGACAAAGCATTACAAGCGGTCAAGGAACACCTTAGCGAGTTCGAGGGACGAGTCGTAGTCACGGCAGCACATGGTGATGGTTCAACTATCGTACCTTGGCTTAGGGTTGCGCCATGCCCAAGGGAAGTCACGGAACCCCCAGCGGAACCTGAACCCGAACCAGTACCAGAACCTATAGTAGAGGAACCAGCAGTTGAATCTGGCCCAGAAGTGGAGGAGGTGGAGCCGGAGGAGGAACCAGAAGATACACCGCTGGAGGTGACGGCCATTTCGTTCCCCGAAGAAGAACTAGACGATGTACCATTGGAGACAGAAACAGAAAGCGCGCCATCGTTCCCTGAAGACTCATTCCCTGCTGAAGAGTGGGCGTGGCTAGTAGACGGAACATAACCGAGCGAACCTTAACAATTGGAGAGCTGATGAGTCGTATTGGTTGGTTGGCAGACGGCGTAGGAGCGGTCAAGGGCGGTGCGGAGCTGAGCAGCGAGATGCTCGTACAGAACGCGCCGGGTTGGGCTGAGGTTGTACCATGTACACCAGAGGCTGTCGTTGAAGATGTAGATAGTTATGTCGCCCTGAATTGCACGACGTATGACGCATCGGTCATTCCCGTACTGGAAAACAGGCCGGTTGTGAAATCCGTCCGTGATCAGTGGCCCGTCGGCAATGACGAGCTGCGAACGTGGTTCCTTAACAACGCAAAAGTAACGGTGTTTAACAGCCCTCCCCACCATTGGTGGTTTATGTATCCCGTGCATACCCCCGTGGAGTATGTACCGCCGCCGGTAGACCTTGAACGGTTCAGGGAAGCAGCCAGGGATGCAGGAGAGCGCGAGGGCACGATGTGGCTGGGTGCGATGCACCGGCACAAGGGTATCCTGGAAGCGGTACATTGGGCACGGGAGAACAAGGTAGTTGTAGACTTCTACGGTAGGGGATCGGCTATACCACAGTCGGAGCAGTATGTACGATACTGCGGGTGGGTAGATTATGGGGAAGTTCCCGGTCTCATGGCTCGCTATAAGCAGCTCTTGTACTTACCACGAGCGCCAGATGGTTTTGGCCGTGTTGTAGTAGAAGCGTGGGCAAGCGGTCTTGAACTCATCGTAGACAAAGAGAATGTAGGGGCGTGGTGGTGGATCAAGAATAGGCCGCAAGACCTCGAACGCGGGGTTGGGATGTTCTGGAACGTTATAAGGGAATATACTGAGTGAAGATACACTTTGTAACTGAGAGCGAGCAACAAAGATGGGTTCTCCGGCCCATTGCCGAGGACTTGGCAAGCCGTATCGTTGGGGCAACGGTGGGTACTGAAATAGATTCCCGCGCTGACGTAAACATCTTCGTGAACTACGCCTTGTACCAACCCACGAGGACGAAGACCATTGGGTTCTTTACCCATCGTGAATTTGAGACACGGGCAGCACAGAGATTTAACGACGCTGCCCAAGGGGTTGATTGGTGCCTGGCAATGTGCGAGCTGACGGCAGCTAAATTACCGGCTGAAAAGACCTCAATCATACAGGTCTATCCACACGAGCAATTCCACAAGGGCAATCTCGTGCTGGGTGTGGTAGGGCGAGAATACCACAGTGGACGCAAGCGGTTTCATTGGGTAAGGGATATTCAGGCAATTGAAGGCGTGGAAGTGCAGATAACAGGGGGGAATTTGGCATGGAGGCAACTACCTGACTTCTATCGCTCCATTGACTACCTATTGGTACTGACCGAGAACACCGGTGGACCAGTGCCGTTACTGGAAGCACTGGCAATGGGTAAGCCAGTGATTGCACCCAACGTTGGTTTCTGTTGGGATTACCCAGTCATCAGATATGAAGACAAGGCTGGCTTGCTACGTTTGATACAGAAACTTCTCATTCCTATTGACGGCTGGGACTGCTCGGCAAAGGAAGTTAAACGAGTGTGCGAGGAACTGCTGTGAACACCGTCGTTGTCTATACTACCATTTTTGACAATTATGATTTGCTTATACCTACGAAAACGAATGACATCCGACATGTTTGCTTTACAGACCGCAATGTCTCATCCAGCGGCTGGGAAGTTAAAGTAGTGGACAGAATGTTCTACAGTCCCCAGCGGGAGTCGCGGTTGTACAAGACATTGCCACACTTGTGGTTTCCTGACTACGACATCAGTATTTATCACGATGGGTGTATGGGGTTGAAGGTACACCCCAAAGAACTCATCGCTTACTTAGGCGATAACGACGTTGTGCTTTTCCAGCACCCGCAACACGCTGGAACCCGCGACGAGGCAACTGCACTGGTAGAGGTAGGCAAGGCTCATGCGGGGGTCGTAGATAGGCAACTCTCTGCCTATCGCAGTGAAGGGATGCCAGGTGATACGGGCTTATATGCTTGTAAAGCTATCATACGTAGACACACGGAACAGGTGCGACAACTCAACGAATTGTGGTGGGCAGAACAAATGCGCTTTGGCCCACGCGACCAAATAGCGTTTGCTTACGCCAGGTGGAAGATGGGCATACAATGTAGCCTTTTCCCTGGTAAGTTCTATCCTGGCATAGCTGATGATTTATTCTATAAGAATGACCACTTGAAAAGGTGCTACGAGGACTAGGAGTATAATGTGGATACACTCGAACTCTACTACGATGTGAAAACAGTAGTTGACAACTATCCTGAACCCGCAGCCTTGACGCGGCAGAAGCAATTCCGTGGGTATCTGCGGCAACGCGATAGGTTGCGCTGGATAGCCGAGATGTGCGCTGAGCAATGGGACGGCGATTTCATCGAGATTGGCGCGCATATCGGGGAGACCACGCGGGTGCTGGCCGAGCTAGCGCGGCAGTACAAACGTCGCGTCATCGTCGTAGACCCATGGGAAACGGGTACGCCAGGATGCAACGGGTGGGAGTATGATGTTTTTGTGGATAACGTCGTGTTGTACAAAAACCTTATAGACGTTATAAGGTTATCGTCATTGGATAAGCAGGCCATTGAACAGGTGAAAGCGCGTCCTTTGTGTTTCGCCTACGTAGACGGCCTCCATGCTTATCGAGCGTGTCTATCAGACATCCTCACTGTGTCGCACTGTCAAGGGATTATCGCCGTAGACGATATTCACTGGAATGTCAACCTGATGCGGGCATTTAGCGTAGGCGCGGATGCTACGTGGCGACTGTCGGTACTCAGGGGAACCCCGCCGATGAGGGAAGGATACCTGCTGCCCGCGGGCGATATTCCACGACGCATCAGCTCGTTTGACGTAGCGCGTATGGTAACTCGCGCTGTAGAGGAAGGGCGACCACTGTCTGTCATTCGACTGGGCGACGGCGAGGCAATGCTGATGGAATGGCCGCACTTTACGGAGAGACGAGGGCCGCTGTTCCAGTCGCTGCGCTACTGGTTCGGGTCAATAGGGATTGGCAGCGGCGACCTGAATGACATGGCCACAGAACTGCGGAAAGCCATTAAGGAATCGGACGTTATCGGCGTACCGAGCGAGCAACACCGCCAGGGGCGCGAGGGCTGGGCTAAGGTTGAACTCTACCTGCGCGCGTACAACTTGATGACGAGGGATAGTGTGCTTGCGCCTGCTGACTTGCACATTGAACTGTACAAGGAGGGGTTACTCAAACATTTACTGCAAGGGCGGCAGATTAGCGTGATTACCTGCCGCAATGTAGCGCAGAAGCTGATAGACGAATACGGCGTCAAGGGTGTACGCTGGTATCCCATACCCACGGAGGCGCAAACGGCGGGCTTCAAGCCCACCAATCACTGGCCGGATCGCTACGAGGAATTGATGGACGAGATAGAGGTTCCTTGTCCTGGACACCTTTTCCTCGTTGGCGCAGGGGCCTTGGGCAAGGCATACTGTGCCCAAGTGAAACGCAAGGGTGGCGTCGCGCTTGATATTGGCAGCATCTTTGATGTCTGGGCAGGGGTACATAGCAGGTCATACATGGAGGGAATGCTGTGAAGTTGGTCTTTGGCTCCCTAATGCACAAGGGGGTAACGGATGCCTCCACCAAATAAGCAAGCATCAATAACTGTGGGTACACGACCATCGGAACGTAATAACATTGAACAGCATTCGATCTTCAACCCGTTTTGGGAGACGGATGTAAAAGAACAAGAACAGATTGGGACATTGAGGCTCGTCTTCGGCTCCCTAATGCACGGGGAAGGTGGTGGGTATGGCGTGGTAGGACTCCGCTTAGCCCAAGCGTTGAAAGAACAACCTGGCGTTGAGCTGTGTGGGCGATTTGATCTGGATTGGGATTATCGTGTGATAGTCGCGGTGGCCTACAACTGGGTCATTGGACCTACTTTTTGCCCAGACCTTATTTGGCACACAATGGTAGAGTGTAAGCCATTGCCGCCAATGTTGATACCGTTGTATAGGCTAGCGCGCTACCTGTGGGTGCCCAGCGAGGCCGTGAAGGAGACGATGCTAGAGGCCGGTGTAGACACACCAATACTCGTCAGTGGGTATGGCATTGACCCTCGCCAGTACCCGTTCATTGACCGCGAGAACCCCGACATCCGCGGGGATAGACCGTATCGCTTCTTTACGTGGACGGATAACCTGCCGACCAGGAAGGGGATAGACGATGTGATGCGGGTGTTCCACAAGTTGAACTTACCAAATTGTGAACTAATGGTCAAGACGAGCCAAGACAAGATACTGTATAAGACGGAGAACCCTAACATCCGGTTTGTACAGGGGCATCTCTTGGGATACGAATTGGTGCAACTAATGGGCCGCTGTGACGCGATGGTGTATCCCAGTAAGGGCGAGGGGTTTGGGCTAATGCCCTTAGAGGCAATGGCTACGGGGCTGTGTACGATTGCGCCGCAAGCTAGCGGCATGGCTGAGTTTGTAAGGCCCCGCCACAACCTAGTGATACCCGTCATAGGGACGGAGAAGGTAATAACCTCTAGCGCAGCCTACGAGTACGCGCAGTACGGGCTGAAGTTAGACCTGGATACAATGGCTGACCAGATGCGGTGGTGCTACGATCATCGCCACGACGCGTACCTGATGGGGAAACGGGCTAGTGAGTACGTCCACAATAATTGGACGTGGGCCTTAGCAGGGCAGCGAGCCGCTGAGATGCTAAGGCCATTGGGGTCGTGGCGCGATATACCACTAGCTGTAGTGCCAGAGACACCCGCGAGTACGAAGTATGCGGGCTGGACAGCAAACAAGATCACCAAGGAGTGACAAAGTGAAACCTGGTTCTGTAAACATCATCGGTATCGTTTATACTATTGAATATGTAGACAAACCATCAGAGGTTGACATTCACAAGAGAGAATCCCTGTGGGGACAGATAGACCATTGGACACGCACTATCAGGATATACGATGACGGGAACCGCCCCCCAGAGGATATATGGCAAACGATAATACATGAGGTTTTGCACGGTATTGCCAGTCTTCTGAAGCTGGAAGTACTAGAAGACGAAGATAACCACGACGAGTTGGACATCTTGGCGCTTGCTTTGGTAGATGTCCTGTTTAGAAATGATTGGATAAAGAAAGTAGATAGCGAGTTGTAGGATGGCGACCGCAGAAGAAGTGACCAGAGTACCGAGCAATAGTGGGGTGGCGCAAGCCGCAGACGCAGCCAAGGCAATGCGAGATTTGGCCGCAAGTCTCAGTGGTATCGCCGAGGGGCTGCGACGCGCCTTTCCAGTAGAACTCATAGAGTACCGATGCCGCAAATGTAACCGATTGTTGCTTCTTGCCGAACCGAACGCTCGCTTGCAACCTAAATGCCCCCGCTGTAGGGAACCGAACAACTTTCCCCTCGCGGGATGACGACCAGCGCCTAGAGCGCATTGAGCCCTACAGGAGGGCCATGGAACGTTAATAATATAAATACGGAGGTGTTACAATGACCGTTGCCACGACAACTCCCAACAACATGATGTTGGCAAGTGGCGCAACCGTGACGGTTGCCCTTACTGACATCGGGGCTATGATAGGGGAGACCACGTATACCGTGGAGATTGACCGCTATCACCCTGAACTTCATGGGGTTATGGGAGACTTAAAGCAAACGGGATTCGTGACCCGCGCCGTTCCTGTGCTCACAACGACGATGGCAGAGACGAGTTACTTCCAGCTCTCTGTTCTGATGGATCACCTGGGGTCTGGCTCAGATGCCAATAGCCGATGGTATGGCAGTGGTACTCTGGGGCAACTGGCTTCTACTGATTATCAGGCCGTTGTTGCAACAGGTATGGAGACGTGTGGTAATAAGAGCGTGAAGATTACGCTTGACTACGCATATGTCTCAAGCGCGGTGAACGTGACGCTTTCGGATGATGAAATCACGACCTGCATTTGTGGGCCTACGTGGGGAATGAAACTCATGTAGTGGATGCTGCTATATGCTGGAACGCCCTAAAGCTAAGTTCGCTACAACGTGACCTGAGAGGGTGAGCGTGAAGGCAAAAAAGAACCTAGATAACAATGGGTAATCAGCAGGGAACCCTAGAGCCAAATGGCTTTCGGGACACCTCAGAGACTACAAGCGGCAAGCCTGAGATGGCTAAGATATAGTCCAGACCACAACGCTACAGCGGTTGGTGAAAGCCAATGTGGTAAGACGAAGTGGAGTTCAGAGGCGCGTATGATCCAGCCCATCCGAAAGTATTCCCTAGCAAAATCTCGATCGAGATTTAAGTAACGATTGCAGTTACGGGCAAAAAGTGGGTGGTAGTTCGCTACCACCCACTAGTCCCTATCTAGCGCGTAGTCGCGAAAACTCATGAACCGTTGTCATGGTCATTATACCTCCCTGTACATTAACACTAACATTAACAACAACCGGACGCGGCGAAACAGTCAGCGTCCTAGCCAGCCTTGAGCACATATCCTTAGCAATTATCCATTATTATTCGCATCAACCTTTGTCCATCACTTTCAACGCCATTGGCGTGATATTCAGGGCGACTATTGACGAACTGCCATAGACCATAGACGATCTCTTGGCGCAGATTACGCAGGTCTCTATCTGCCAAATCCTTGAGGTGCTCATGGAGTTCCGTGGGCAAAAACAACGTATAGCGCACACCATCATCCTGTGACACTGGACATAACCTCCTGTGATATAGTGGCACTATTTTACCACATTCACGGCAGGTTGTCAAATTCAACATTCAACATTCGACATTGGAGGTCAAACGTGGTTAAGAGACTAAAGTTAGACGATCTTCTCCCTGAAGCAGCGGTAGTAGAACTGGACGGCATGGAACATCCCATCGTCGCCCAGAGCGTTGAAGCATTCTTGCAGTTCATGAAACGCCGTGGGCAACTGGAGGAGGCGGCAGAAGCAACCGATGCTACCCCCGTGCTCATTGAGCAGAATATCGAGCTTATCCTCATAGCCGTACCGAGCATCCCCAAGGAACGCTTGATGCGGCTACCTTTCCGCGCGCTCATGTCCCTAGTAGAGTTCATCGGTGAGGAAATGACAGGCGGCATGACCGTGACCAGCGAGGAAGGCGAAACCAAGGGCGAAGCGACTGAGGGGGAAGCGGCGGCGGAGACGGCGGAGTAATTGACTTCGTCCGTCTCATTGCCCGCGCCATACGATTCTACGGCTTTGGGGACGCTGAGGTATTCGCCATGCCGCTACGGCGGTTCATGGCCTACGTCAACCAAATACCCGCGCTGAGGGCGGAGGAGGTACTCGCCGAGATACAGGCGACGTCATTCCCGCACCTCGAGAAGCGGGCACGCAAGAATTCCCTGCGCCAGTTAGAACGAGCTACGGGGGCGCGCGACGCGGTCAAGAAACCGGTAACGCGACAACCGCAGATGATAGGTGGTCTTCCTGCTGACGTTGCGGGCTTCAGGATACTTGAGACCCAAGACCCACTATTTCGCGGCCTAGTGCGTGTTACACGCAAAGAGGATAAGAAAGATGATGCGAGCCACAACGATGGCCCCCACAAGGGGAGCTAAACGATGGCATCAGCGATCAACCTAGGGCAGATTGCCCTTCAAATCGTCGCCGATACAAATCAATATGATACTGCTCTGCAAAAAGCCGATGCGACAGCCAGGGCCTTTGCTGCCACTACGCTCCAGACCGTTACACAGCAAGAAGCATTCAAGGCAGTTATGCTTGACCTTGGCCAAACTGCTGGAAACACCGCGCAATCGCTTCTCCAACATTTAGACGCTACTACCTCTATTGGCATTTCCTCTGCTACAGCATCACAATCTCTCGCTCAGTTCGCACAAGCGGGGCTAGATGTTGCGCGAGTAACGGACCTGGGGCGGATAGCGATGGCGGGCTCGGTCATTGCTAACGAGGATTCCTCGCGAACAATGGGCAATCTCGTCAACAGCGTGACGGGACTGAATACCGCTAACCTCCAGAAGTACGGTATCATGGTTGACCTCAACGCAATGTATGGCGAGAACGTCAACTGGATGGATGACCTTACCAAGAGACAGCTTACGCTCACTGAGGTGCTACGACAAGGCGAACTCGTGGTTAAGGCCCACGGCGATGCTCTCGATTCAACCTCTGAGCAAGCACTATCCTTCACTGAACGCTTGGCAGGCATGGGAAAGACCATCGCGGTAGTTGGGGGCGCACTAACAGCACTATCAGCCATCGTAACAAAAAGCATCGTTGAAGCCACGCAATACGCCGCGCGTACAGAAGTCACCACCGCGACCTTGCACATCATCGGTGAGAACGCGGGGATTTCAGCCCAAAAGCTAGACGAGTTACGCGACTCCGTAAAAGACCTTGGCATCACTACGCAGGTAAGCAACCAGGCGCTTACGCGTATGATGCAGTATGAACTCGACCTCTCAAAAGCCACTTCGTTAGCGCGTGTTGCGCAGGATGCCGCAGTCATCGCTAACGAAAACTCCTCAGAAACCCTCGATATGCTCATCTATGGCATTACCACGCTTAACACGCGTTTGCTACGTAACCGCGGCATCATGATCAACCTCAACCAAGAATACGCGACGTATGCTAAGGAATTGGGCAAGCGCGTCGTTGATCTTACCGTCCACGAACGACACCAGGCTACACTGAACGCGGTACTGCGCGAGGGTGTAAAACTCGAAGGCGCATACGAACAAGCGATGGAACTCGCGGGTAAGCGCGTGACATCACTAGCACGTCTGCACGAGGAGTTCCAGAATTCATTAGGACAGTTCTTCATTCCCATCATGGGAGCAGTCGTTAACATCATCTTCCGCGTGCTAGAGGGGTTCACAGAACTCGACCGTGGCACGCAACGGCTCATCGCTTATTCTGCCGCAGCTGCTGCTGCCCTGACTGGCCTAGGCGGGGCGGCGGCGATACTCTACGGTGGTTTTTTACTGCTAAGCGCGAAGCTGGCCCTAATAGGCGTATCCCTGTCCGCTATTCTGGGGCCAATCGCCTTGATAGCCGCTGCCGTAATAGGCTTGAGTGTTGGCCTTGGCGCGTTGGCATCCCACATAGTTGAGCAGAACGAGGCATTCAAAGCGGCTCACGCGGCCGCGTTTGATGCCTCCAGGACCTATGAAGCATACGTTCAACTGCTACGGCAGAATGGTATTCCCGCAACGGAAGCCATGACGAAGGCAGTCTACGACCTGGCTAAAGCCCACGAAGTTCAGGGCGCAGCAGCGACAGATGTCTTGGGCTGGGTCAATCGTTGGAACGACATTGTTGACGATCAAATTAAAAAGACCAGCATGATGCAAGCTAAGCTCTACGGCGTCTCCACAGCCGAGCAGGACTTGGATAAAATACGGCAAGATGTACTAAAGACACTTCAGGCCCGCATCTTGGCCGAGGCGCGTGGCAACGATGTATTGCTAGATGCTGCCATTGCCAGTGGCAATCTTACAGAAGAGATAGTCGAACAAGACAAGGCATTTGAGGAAGAAAACCGCAGGATTACTGAGAGCTTGGCGGGGTGGAAGGAATACAACGAGCAACTTGCAGACGGTACTGTTACGATAACTAGTGCAACAAAAGTCCTTATAGGAATAACACAGGAGCAAATGGATGTCCTAAAGAAGCTTGGTATCGCTACAGAGGACTACGATGTTATAGTAACAGAAGTAACACAAAGACAGATGGACATACTGAAGGAGCTCGGTTTAGCTACTGACGAATACACAGTTGCGTTTATAGAGGCAACACAAGAGCAAATAGATGCTATGACGGAACTTGGCCTGGCTACTGAGGGGTATAAGGTCATAGCAGAAGATGCGAACATTGCAGCAGCAAATGCCCTTCTTCTACACAAGGAACATCTTGCGGCCTTGGCTCTGGCACAGGAAGAGTACAATAGTATCCTTTTGGGAGCTAGAGATGAGCGGCAAACACTAGCAGACGAAGAAGCGATTGCTGTTGCTGAACTACAAATAGGCTTGCAAGAAGAACTGGCAAGTTCACTACAGTCTTACGAAGAAGAACGAGGCAAAATAGTTGCTTGGGGAACAGATATAGTCACAGGTGAGGTGGGCCAAGGCGCGATAGACCGCTTGGCTATATTGGACAAGAACTACGCCGACCAGGATGCTGCTCTCCAAAACTTCTGGGGTGTCAAGATTGGCAATACAAGAAAGACCTATGCCCTAGAACGCCAAGACCTGCGGACTGAAATAAACAAGAAGCTCATAATGCTTCTGCTTGAGAACGACGCGCGACTGGTCATTGAAAAGGCTGGTGGACTAGAGCGTCACTCAGCAGCCATGGCGATGCTTGCATCTACGATGAAGACATATGGTCAGAAGTTAAAAGACTATATGGATGATTTGAAACAAAAGATGTTAGACGCGGGCGTACCCCCTGCCGTTGTAGACGAACTAATGGGAAATTTATCATCCGCAATTGCACAGGCTACTGACCAAGCAGTCGCGGGAGTTATGGACGTATCAGAGAACGCGCGGCAGGCTATTGCTAATCTCTGGAGTGAATTTGATGCAGGTAAGGATGCTACAGATGATCTTACAGACGGGATTGATGACATGGGACGCGCCAGTAGCGGTGCTAGTAGCGCGGCAAAGAAACTAGCTGATCCGCTCAAGGAAGCTGCCGATACGGTAAGCAAACTTGCCTCAATGGTGGAAAAAGCGCAAAAGGCGTTTGAGGAACTAGCCGAATACGCTGTACCTATGCCCGACTTCACGAAGGGATGGGAGAGACTACGCGAACAAATCAATTACTTGGTAAACTCGGTCGCCACGCTAGTTAAGGGCTTTGGCTTCAAGGCCGAGGACTACGAGCAATTCTCTGCGTTTGGTAAGGCATTA
>Ga0180008_1001042_pt1 | contig 18951 bp, 21 predicted proteins | sample MM_PW_MetaG_FD_121121 | JGI IMG/M metagenome (GOLD analysis project Ga0180008, IMG submission 121121) | Groundwater microbial communities from the Aspo Hard Rock Laboratory (HRL) deep subsurface site, Sweden - MM_PW_MetaG | ecosystem: Environmental > Aquatic > Deep subsurface > Groundwater...
ACTATGTTGTAGACGCATATGAAAAAGGAGAATAGAAAATTGTTGTTTAGTTTATCTAAGAAAGATTTCGAAATGCAGACTTTTCGTTCTGGTGGTGCTGGTGGACAGAACCAAAATAAGGTAAATAGTGGTGTGAGATTAATTCATAAAGAATCTGGTGCAGTAGGAGAGGCGAGAGATTCAAGGTCACAACTTCAGAATAAGAAGGCCGCATTTCAAAGATTAACTGATAATCCTAAATTTAAGGTATGGATAAAAATAGAATCTGCTAGAAGATTAGGCGTATTGGAAGAAATAGAAAAAAGAATAGAAAAGCAAATGCAAGAGAAGTACTTGAAAGTAGAATATTTTTAAAATGAAGATATTGAAATGTTGGAGATGCTACTCTACAGATTTGTATATACTAAGTCAAGGCCTGATTTCGGCTTTAGTAAAATGTAAAGTCTGTGATGCAACATTCGAAATAGAAACGCGGGATATGGAATCATTATGCTACCATAGCTCAGAGGTAGAGCGCATCTTTGGTAAAGATGAAATGTGATTCCGATTCTCACTGGTGGCTCATATACATTCCCGAGTAGTCTAGTGGTAGGACGGCTGGCTCTGAACCGGTTAATGGAAGTTCGAGTCTTCCCTCGGGAGCAGCTATCTCAGATAGTGTAATGGTAGCACATGGCCCTTTGAAGGCTAAAATGTTGGTCCGAGCCCAGCTCTGAGAACCATTTGCTGCAAGGAGTAGCAATGATAGGAAGTACCTTCCAGATATTCTTAAACTATGGCAAAATGCTTTCAGAGTTGTCTAATTGTTGCCAGTTTAACGCCAGAGAGAGTATCCTTGTTAGTATATAGAGAACTACATAATGAGTAAAAGTCTTGCCAGTCTTTATCTAGCAATAAGAGGCCTCTGTGATGTTAGTGGCTAGCATGTCTGCCCTCCAAGCAGAATGGGTGGGTCCGAATCCCATCAGAGGCTCAATGAAAGTGGAGGAAGTATGTCTAAACAAGAAGAGATAAGAGAAGGACTGGTAAATACAATATGTAAGGCTTGTTTGCCTTATATTTGCGCCAACTGGAATGAAACACCAAAAGACAAGTTGTCATCTTGTAAATGTTTGTATGATTGGATAGATGACATTATGAAATATCTCCATTCTCAAGGCTGTGTATTAAAGATTGAGAGAGAATTGCCAAAATATTACTGTGGCTATGTTGAATATGAAAAAGATGGAGAAGGCATAATAAATATAAATAAGCCAATATTTCATGATTGTTATTACAGTTTTAATGAAAATCAGAAATTAGCATTGGAAAAGGCTAGATATTGCGCAACAGAATCTTTGATGGAGGAGAAATGATATGGGGATGTTTGATACTATTAAGTGTGAATATCCATTACCAGACAAGGAACTACAAGATGAGGATTTTCAAACTAAAGACCTTGCATGCTTATTAGATCAATATACAATTACAAAAAGTGGTGAGTTAATACATCATGCAGTTAGATATGAGGAGGTGCCTGACGAGGAACGGGCATATTATGGTAAGCCAGAATGGGATACTATGCCTCTTGTACAATTACGTGGCTGTATAAAGACAATACCAACAGGAGATGTTAAAGTCTCTTTCCATGGAGATTTGAAATTTTATACTGGAATTGGAGACCCAAACGAGAAAGATTACAAGTTTTATGAATATATAGCTCGATTCACTGAAGGAAAATTGGTGAGAATTACAAAGAATAAAATTTAATACATGAGAGAGAAATGATATTAGAAGTAGATATTTCTTTTATTACTAGAGTACCGTTTATAGATATAGTATGTTTATCTCCTGATTTGTTAAGTAATCCTGTTAATTGGGCATTACATGGCTGTGAGAAATTAGGAAATGAGAATCGAAGGCTACTATATGAAAAATTTACTTGTAGTGATGAAATAACAATGGAAAAGATTGTTGGCGTTCGTTGTAAAGGATTTGAGAAGTGGGATTAGAACTTTTAGTAGACAAGGAGGAATGAATGGACAAACATTATGTATAGAAAGTGCAAGGTGCTATTTGAAATATGAGTATAAAATGGAGATATTAGAAAAGTGGAGAACAAGGTTGAAATAATTTTAGTAGATGAAGATATTTTAACTATGCATTTTTATGATACGGCAAAAAATGAGCTTTTAATGTATAATAAGGAATATAATATCTTTGGAGATATTGATACGTTATATTGCTTTACTCCAATGGCATATATTACTATTCTAAACTTAGCTGAGGCTAGTTTATGGAATTTAATAAGATATTGGTTTAAGAGGAAATTTTTTAGAAAAGGCAAAAATTATAAGTAAGGAGAAATAGGTGGATAAGTACTATAAAGAAAATAACGAGTTGAATGAGGTTGCAGAGAAAGTTTTACCTTTAATGGATTGGCCAGTAATGCCAAATATAAAATTCTTAATGCTTCATGCTGACAGATCAAATTATTTTGGGAAATGTTCTAGAGCCACGGGGAAATGGCGTTACTTGACAAATGTAGACTTTGTGGTAGAAGTTTTCAACTATTTTTGGAAGAATGCGGATATAAGAGCTAAGGAAGCATTGATTTTCCATGAGTTGCTCCATGTTGATATTAGTGAGAAGGATGATGGGGCTATAGTATTTGGAATCAAGAAACATGATATAGAAGAATTTGTGGCGGTATCACAATATTATGGAGCATGGAATGAAGATTTAAAAAAATTTATTGAAGTAATAAATAATTATTTAGAGAACGTATAATTGCCCCATCCCCACCCAGCATTTATAGTGTTAGTGGCAGCACACAACTTCGCCAAAGTTGAAGGGAGGGTCCGAGTCTCCTCACTAGCACCAAGCCAGCGTGGCTAAATTAGGTAAAGGCTGCTGCTTCAAATACAGTGTATATTGAGAGTTCGAATCTCTCCGCTGGCACATTTATTTATATTTTTTACTTTTATACTACCAGAGGTTTATAATATTATTAAGTTAAGAAAAAAGGAAGAAGTATAATATGCCAAAAGCACAAGAAACCACTATTTACGTTAGAAAATATGCCAAAAATATAGTAGAAGATGCAGACTCCACTAACAAAAATCAGGCGGCTACCTTTCATGGTATCTCGCCAGCAGCGGTGGATTCCGCTTATTATCTCATGGGAAGGCCAGAGAAATGTGCTCCAAGCTATGTTCGCATAAAGAAGCATGGAAAACAGCCTATAAAGACCTTCAAGGATGGGGAGCTTCTAGTAGAGCTTCTCTCCTCAGAAGAGGCTCCAAGTCTAATAATGGAAGCCCTCGGAGAACTCTTCGATACTATTAAAAGACAGAAAATGCAGATCACTTCTTTGGCCTCACTCGTAGAAACTCAGCAGACAGTTCTTAAGTCTCTATATAAGCAGATTGATGCTCTGAGACTAGAACTTAAGGTTTCTCACTCAGAAAAGCGAAGGGTAGTATTAGAGAAAGCCAGAGAAGCCTTGGTGGTTTACGGAGATTAGTATGATTGAGACTATAGGGAATTGGGTAATAGCAAATGTAACATTAAATCCAATGTGTGTCGGATGGTGCTGGGTGGCATCTGTAATTATCTTAATACTCTATTTGATATTTATTTTGATTAAAATAAGAAAAATATTGAAAAAATAGATAGGAGATTGTTTATTATGTCACATGAAGTCGAATCAATGGTATATTATGGGGAAGTGCCTTGGCATGGATTGGGAGTTCCAGTAGATCATGCTCTTACAGCAGAGGAAGCCATAACGTTATCTGGGCTTGATTGGGAAGTTGAGTTGCACCCAATCTATACGGAGAACCGAAAGCCTGTTGCAGGATATCAGGTTCTCCAGAGAGTTACTGATAATAGAGTCTATAATATAGTAAAGAATAGATATAGGCCGATTCAGAATAAGGAAGCTTTTAATTTCTTCGATGATGTGGTTGGGGCTGGCCAAGGGATATATCACACAGCTGGTTCGCTTAAAGAAGGTGCCAGAATATGGATACTTGCAAAACTCAAGGATTCCATTGGTATTAAGGGAGATGAGGTAGAAAAATATATTTGTCTAAGCAATAGTCACGATGGAGTCGCAGCCCTACAAATGTATAATACGCCAATAAGAGTTGTGTGCGCTAATACCTTGGCAATGGCTGAAAGCCGAGCAGTGAATAAATTCTACACCAGACATACAGTAAACTATAAGGTTCGTATGGACGTTGCCAGAGAAGTACTCGGAATGGCGGATACTTTTTATGCAAGATGGAAAGAGCAGGCTGAATATTTGGCAAATCATATGCTGCCGGCCGGAACTATGCCTTTATTACTCAAAGCCTCTTTTGGTTACAAACCCGAAGACATTGTTGGAGACATTTGGGCACCAGTGCAAAGAGAAATGGCAAAGGTTGAGGCATTATTTGCCGGTAAAGGAAAAGGTCTAAATGATCCAGCTATAAGGGGAACCAAGTGGGGAGCCTTTAATGCTGTTGCCGAGCACATCGATCATGAAAGAATTCCTAAAGGAAATAGACCTGGAGCAAGGTTAAATCAGGCATGGTTTGGTTCAGGTGCAAAAACAAAAAGACGAGCTTGGGACTATCTGCTTAAAGATTAATTGAATAATTTGCTGATGGCGGAATAGGTAGACGCATCCTATTGCTCTGTTGAGCATTTCCTTAATTGGTGGGCGGAAAATATTACTGCTTTAAATGCAGTATATAAAGACAAAGAATTTTAAAGGAAAGGCAGGAGTAAGAGAAAAATGAAAATTGTTAAAATAATATGTAAGGGGGTTTTTTGTAGTATATTACTCTTCATTTACATCATAGGAATTATTGCCGTTACTGAATGGATTGTGTATGGAGAAGCAATAATACCGTGAGGGTGGATGCTCTTTAGAGATTTGACACGAGGAAAGAGACATAAATGATTGTTGGAGTGCATAAGGTAGTATGTACTTGCGGTGGAAAAATGAGGCGGACTGGAGGATGTATTTGGGGCGATGGCCTTGCTTCTGAAACCTACTATTGCTATGATTGTCGAAAACATGTGGTTGTTATTACACCCAATAGAGAAGAGTAAGAAAAATTTGTAGAAAGGTTAAAAGAAAGATAGAACAGTATGATAACCTCTTTATTAGATACCGACCAATATAAAGCTTCCATGCAGCAAGCTGTGTATTATCTATTTCCCAATGACCAGGCTGAATATAGATTTATTAATAGAGGTAGCCATAAATTCAATTTATTATTCTTAGAGCAATTTGAAAGGGAAGTTGCACACCTCTCCGAATTAAGATTGACGGAGGGTGAACTTGTCTTCTTAAGAAGAGAATGCCCATATTTATCTGAAAAATATCTACAATATCTTTATGCCTATCACTTCACCCCTTCACAGTTGACATACATTTTAAATGGCGACTCTTTCGAATTATCAATAAATGGCCCCTGGTTAGAGACTATTCTATGGGAAGTGCCATTGCTAGCCATAATTTCAGAAGTGTACTACAAAACTGTAGATTTAACCTGGACATTCAGTGCACATACACAGAAGACATTTGCAAAAGACAAAATACAATTTCTCAATGATAATGATTGTGATGTAATTGAATTTGGTACTAGGAGAAGGAGAGACTACAGAACTCAGTCGTTATTCATTGATACTGTTAAAGAATTTCCCAATTTCAAAGGGACGAGCAACCTCCATTTTGCACATAAGTACAATATCCCAGCAAAAGGAACCAATGCTCACGAATGGTATCAAGCCATTTCTAAGCTTATTGGATTGAAGGAGGCAAATAGATTTGCTCTAAAGCTCTGGAAGGCTGTGTATAACAATGATTTAAAAGTAGCATTATCGGACACATTTGGCACAGATGCTTTTCTTGAAGATTTTGATTATGAACTAGCTTCCTTTTATGATGGAGTTAGACAGGATAGTGGCTTCCCTCTTACATTTGTTGATAAAATGTTAAGACATTATTGTAAGTTGGGAATAGACCCTAAGACAAAGATATTTTTATTTAGCGATAATTTGAATAAAGAGAAGGCGATGGAAATCAACAAATATGTAGATGAAAGAGCCAAGACCTTATTCGGTATAGGAACTTATTTCACTAATGATTATAATTATCAGCACAGCAAAGCTTTAAATGTGGTTATAAAATTATACAAGATCAATAATAGCTCAGTGGCAAAATTAAGTGATGATGAAGGTAAAGAATCTGGAGATCCTTTTGCAATAGAAGAAGTCAAAAGAATATTCGGGAGAAAATAAAACTATTTAGGAGGACCTAATGGATGATGCCTTACTGATAGCTGAGAGGGCCTACACTTTAGAACAGAACGACTTCTCTTAGCTTTAATAGGCTATATAATTTTTTACTATTTGTTACGAGACAAGTTATAATATTTATAGATAAAATAAATAAGATTATAGAACCTTAAAAGGAAAAGCTTGCTGGTGTCCTGCATAACGGTAACACCACAAGGTTCTGTACGTGAATATCGCCATTAAAGCAGGCTTGGCAACCTGGAGCGTATAGAGTCATACTGATTGGAGTATATAGAGTCATACTGACAGGCAGTATAAAGATCGTGCCAGCAAGTGCTTGAGACTGAGTAGTAAGTAGTTAAAACAACATGCTGAAAACTGGTCGAAAGATAAAGTTAGTAAGTGAGCAGAGACTATGGAAAGTAGAGGTAAACGAAATCCACTACAGGTCTCAGGCAAGCCTTTGTGGTGGCTACCCATTGGGAAAAGGCATATGAGTAGTGGATAGACCCTACTACTAGCCATCATTAGTAAGTAGGCTGAGTCTGAGGGAAGGACGCAAGCTGGTAAGAGTTTGGACGCAGGAATGTTTGGCTAACGCCTGCGAAGGGTATAGTAGTAGGGCTCAGCCTACTTACCAGAGGAAAGGAATTGAGATAGACTTTATAGAAAGGGAGTGAGATGCTCATCGAAATAAAAAATCGTTACACAAAAAATGTAATAATCTCAGGTAAATATGGTTCTCTCGGAGAATGTTTGACGAAAAATAGAGGCAGCGACCTGAGTTACAGCAACCTGAGTTACAGCAACCTGAGTCACAGCAACCTGAGTCACAGCGACCTGAGAGGCAGCAACCTGAGTTACAGCGACCTGAGTTACAGCAACCTGAGTTACAGCAACCTGAGTCACAGCGACTTGGGTTACAGCGACCTGAGAGGCAGCGACCTGAGTTACAGCAACCTGAGTCACAGCGACTTGGGTTACAGCGACTTGGGTTACAGCGACCTGAGAGGCAGCGACCTGAGTCACAGCGACTTGGGTTACAGCGACCTGAGAAACAGCGACCTGAGAGGCAGCAACCTGAGAGGCAGCGACCTGAGAGGCAGCGACCTGAGATTTTCTTATTTGCCATCACCGACAATGCTTTTATTATGTCATTGGAATACGGTATCTGATAATTTATGTACAGAACTCATGAGATATGACGCAGAGAATCATCCTAGACCTGAATTGTTTGAGGATTGGGCAAACGGAGATATTTGCCCATATGGTAGAGGTTTCAGTAGATGTGCCATATTTCACGAGAAAAAAGAATTATATATTGCCGGCACAGCGAAAACAGCAAGAGAATTGGTATTGCTGCTATTCAGGGAGAAAAATATAAAATTCTCTGAAGGGATTTAAATAAGGAGGTAGTGAACTAAACTATAAAGCGGGGGTAGGTTAAATGAGTCCTGCGGGTGAGGTGGCGGAATAAGGTAGACGCATCTGCACTAGCTTACTGACCTGGCGAAGTGTAAAACTTACTCGGTTAATGAGTAGCAGTAGGTGATGACAGACAGTGGAGGAGAGGACACTATTTAGGGTGCAAATCCCTAGCCTCACCCGCAGGGCTGATAGAACCTTAAGGAGGAGAGATGAAAGTAGAGGTTGTTGATATAGTACCAAGAACCAATAATGACCCTGTTTACGCCGATTATTGGCTTGTATTGAGATATACAAATTACAATAGTGTGGAATGTGCCTATATATCATGGGAGGTCCCATTAACTAGGGTGGAATTAGATAGTATAAAAAATAAATTACCAAAGAAAATAAGGGAAAAGATAGAACCTTAAAAGGCAAGCCCTTATGGTGGCTACCCAGAAATGGGCAGAAGAAGTCGAGTAGTAAGACAACCTTGATAATCTGTCTACTAGCCACCATGAGGGCACAGATGGCTACCCGAAGGAGTAATCCTTCGGGACAGGGAAATAGGTCTAAAACGGGGAACCAACCTGGCGACAACGCCGGGGTCGTCACCTGGATACTAGCCACCATAAGGGCGACAATGAAAGGGTGGGAAAATGATAGAGGAACGAATAGATAAAATACCACTTCATACAATGGTCAGGGTAAGGGATCTGGATGATGCGGTTGGTTATGTCTATGAGAGAGGTGTATCTGAGGATGGACATACTATATATGGTGTTATGTTCGATACTAGCGTTTGTCCAGCAAACTTTGTACCAACAAAAGTATGGCACTGCAAGAGAGAGGATTTAGGAGAATACTAGACAGGTAAATGGGAAGCCAAGAATGGAGGGCAAGTGAAATCTTTTTTGTTCAAAGCTGATATTCTGGAAGCTAAGTGGAGACGGCTAGAAACTGACCAGGAAGCTCAGACCCGCAGGCTAGATGGGCTGAAGGAAATTAACAAAGAGCCGGGAAAGTGGATATTTGTTTATTATATGGATGGTCATTATGGTTTCGCAAAAACATTCGAAGATGGTGCTATAGTTAGCAAACTCGTCAAGCCCCGCTACCAGATAGGTGACATCTGCTACCTGCCAGAGACTTGGGCAGTTCATATAAAATATGATTCCTCAATACCATCAGAAGTTTATAAATCTGTTCATATCTGGTACCACCCCTTCGATTTTCCTGAGATTGGTTGTTGGCGTTCACCCCGCTTTATGCCAGCCTGGGCAGCCAGACGCTTTGTCGTGGTCACTGGCGTCAAGTACCAGCACCTACAGGATATCACTGAGGAAGAGGCCAGAGCAGAAAGTCTACAAGACTGGTATCCCGATATTAGGAAGTCAAACCATGCTCCATATCATACAAACCTAGAACGCTTTATGGATGCATGGGGCTTCTGCTATCCCAGAACACCCTGGGCGCTGAATCCCTGGGTGGCTGCCTACACTTTAAAAAAGGCGGAGAGACCATGATGGCGAGAGTGAAATATGTATTATTGGCAGGAATCTCGGTCGGGATAATATTTATAGCTATTCTGATGCTAAATGGAGTGATATAAGGAATAGCAGTGAAAATAATAGACATATCAATACCCAAAGGCGCCATATTCTCTAATGATAGGAAATATCGCTATGCCCTGTGGCGGATATGGAGTAGTTATAAACCATTTATGTTATCGATAGGGCTTAATCCATCTACGGCTGGAGCATTTAACGATGACCCGACTATAACCAGGGATATCGTGAGGGCAAACAGGCTTGGATTCGGCGGATTATTCAAAGCCAATCTCTATGGTTATGTCTCAACGGACCCAAAGGAATTACTAAAAGACGGCAATTATGTTGGGGGACTGAACGACTATTACCTGAGAGAGATGATTAAAATAACGGCTTGTCATCTTGTTTGCTGGGGATCTTTCCCCCCAGTAACGAAAAGAGCGCCGATAGTTTTAGAGATGATACCGGAACCTGTTTGTTTGGCGATTAATAAAGATGGGCAGCCGAAGCACAGCCTATACGTGGCTTACGCTGTGCCATTCGGAAAGTATGAAGGGGTTAGCCAGTGAAAATCACAGAGGCAAAACAAGAGGCGTTTGAAACAGCAATAGATAGTCTGTCACGATATAAATTTATGATGTTTGGTTATTGGTCAGCTATATGGGTACACCTGAACCAAATTGATGATAATAAAGAGCCGAATCCGTTCAAAAGTATAGTCAAATGTGCGAGGTATATCCAGGTGAAATCACAGGGACAATCTACATTAGAGAACGGAGAGGAGTAGCCGGTGAAAATCACAGAAGCACAATTACCAAGAGAAATAACGGTATACATTGATTACCCTGGCTCTATAATTTCCGTCAATCACTACAAATATTCTGGCGGAATATATACCAAGCCCGAAGCTAAGGCGTGGATGGATAAACTAGGCTGGATGGTAAAGCTCAGCCACATCGAGGACTGGCATCTACCCTTACATATCACATGCTCAGGGATATTCGAGGATAACCGTTCAGCCCCTGACCTATCAAATCTCAATAAATGTATTTTAGATGCCCTGCAAGAGGTGTCGGGAGTCAATGACCGTGATATGCGTTGGTACGATGGCACCAGGGTAATCTCCTGTGGTACTGATAATCCACGCTTGCTAATTACTATCAAGGAAGGAGATTGAGTCGAGATGAATTGGGAAGATACGGTATTAAGCCCCGAACAACTAAGGGCAATTAATGATGATATGCCGATGGAAGCAAAATATGGCAATGTTTTCTTGGAGATTGCAGAACAGCAAGCCAAAGAGACCTGGGATAAGGCTGTCAGGGAAGTGGTAGCAAAACTTGAGGAATGGGAGAGAGAAATGCCGGCGGGGATTGATTTTATCGCTGCAAATCGGGGTCATCTATGGCCGTATATAGAGTTGCTCAAGAAGGAGTTTGGGCTATGATAACACCAGAACAGCAGGCACAGGTGGATAGGGTAAGGGCGGAGATATTAGAAATACTTATTGCTGTCAGGTTTGCTCCCAGTCCTCGGTGGGATTATTACACAGAACAAATCCTCGCCATCCCAGGCATAGAGATCAGGGATGAAAACCAGAAGTTTCCTGAGTTCCTAACTGTTGATGGGATTTCAGAGATGGAATTGGTTAATGCTACCAGAAAATCACTCAAGGACAATGACTGGGTGAAGGTAATAATAAGGTAGCCCAGGAATGAATGAAAGATTATCAACTATGGATTATTGGTAGATATCCCGATCAAGACAAGAACTATAAATATTATTGGGATGTAGATATGCCTTCTAAGGGTGAGTATTATCGCAATGAAGAATATGAAACAAATTTTAAGAGCGAGCCAACTTATTATCAAATTTATGAAATTGTATCTCAAGGCACCCTAGTAAGTCCTAAATTTGCTACTGAGGAAGAGATATTCTAGTGGTTAGTTACTTAGGAAGGATATTCAGAAAAGGTTTTAAGACAATTCATTGAAGATAAGTATACAATGTCTAACGTCTTTATAGATGGAAAAGTATATGCCAACATAGAAATTCTGGAAATACTGAGAGAAGAAAATTCAAGATTAGTATAAAAATCTCAGGAAGTAGTATAAAATATTGGGAGAGGTGTATTTTGAAAATACCAGTATTTAAAATAGGAATAGGTCAATTAGTAGATGTGGCTTGATTTGATGCGGGTGCTAAAGAATTGGTCTGCAAGGGATGCAAACGAGATTATTAACACAGTTAAAGTGTGATTCGATAGTTAAGTTTCTTGGTTGGGATTTAAGCTGTTGCTAGAAGTTATAATAACTAAAAAGAAAGAAATATAATAAGTTTCTTAAAAAAGAATTGGAGATGAGAAACATGGCAAAGGTTAGGGAGAGAGACAGGAGAACTGATAAGTGAGACACGACTTGCCTATAAAGTATTGTAGGTACTCTAGTAGTTGTAATGCTAAAATAAAAGGTATAGGATATACTTTATGTTGTCGATACGGGTGGTGTGGCTATGCCCAGCCATCGCAGGATAGAAAGAGAAAGAAAGCTCCACAGGACAATTTTATTTTGACAAGAGAAGATTAAATGAAGAAAAGTAGTTAATATAAAAACCTCAGGAAGTAGTATAATGTAAATATATCTCAATTTTTATTTTAATAGTAAAAGTAATATAATATAGATAGGATAGAGAAGTTTGGAAAAAGCATTCTCTGTCTTTTTATTTTTTATTAAAGATGGTAAGTAAACTAGATAATTTTATTAAAAAATCTCAATCTCCAAAGCTAGATTCTCTACTGGAGATGCTCTCCAAATCCAGCTTGGTTCCCAGGAAGGTAACTGTGCATCCCAAATTGGGAAAGCCATTCCAGAGAACCCAGATGGTGAGGCCTGGAGAAAAGCCTCCAGAAGGTGTTCAAGCGAAGCAGGGCAGTAGAGGAGGGTATTATTATGAGACAAAAATTAAGACTTCAACTGTAGAAAAGCCTTCTGCAGATAAAGAACAAGCAGTCACTCATGCTTTTGAAGATCTAGGTAAAGAATATGCGTTTGTAAATAAGCCCTTCGAAAAGAAGAATATTTCTATTGAAGCCTTTCGAGCAGGAGATATCTCAGTTACACCTGGGGGCATATTCTTTGCTTCTGATGAAGAGGGAGCCAAGTATTATTCTGTATTACATAGAGATGCTGTGCCTAAAAGTTATCATATAAGCTTAAATAAGGCTCTCATAGCAGGACATCAGAACTCGTTATGTCAATTATTCTTTAATAAAAGTTATGCAGATCTTCATTATGAATTGTCTCGTAAAGCTAGAAGCGAGGTTATTGGAGGAAGACTTCTTGACCAAAAAATACGAAAAGCAGCTCAATCCAAAGGCTACACTGGCATAATATACACTAAACCAGCTCCTCCAGCAAAAATGGAAGTGGCAGTGTTTAATCAGAAGGATATTTCTTTATCTCCTAATATAAAGAAATCCCATCAGTCAAATCCTCCATATCCTGGAGCAGTATTTAGTGAGTCAAAGCACCGATGGGTAGTTCCAAAAGAGGATTTAGAGACTTCAGTAAAGGTAAAATCTCATATTTCGAATTTGTTAGGAATGCAGTTGAATGCATATCCAACTCCCAATGATATTATTACCGATAATAGATTTTCTCCAGTTGTGGCAGAGAATCGTCTCTCCAACTTACAGACAATATTCTTCTATGCAAACAATAATTATCTTGCGACTGTTATGGAAGAATCTAATGAGTATAAAATTTTAATGCCAACTCCTCTGGGTAAAATATTGATATTTAGAACAGATTGGCCTGAGCCTGTGCCTTCTGGATTGTGGATGGATTGGCCAGAGGAATCGTGGAATATTAATAATAAGGAATGGAAGTTAATGCCTGTAAAAGAGAGAGCAAGACTAGAGGCTAAAGAGCAATTAGAGAAGTGGATTCCGAAAGAATATTATTCTAATTGGCTAGAAACTTATGCTCCTAAAGAATATGACAAATTGTATTGGTCTGGATTAAAAGATCTTACTATCGAAGAGCAGAATAAGAGACTAAAACCTATAGCAGAGAAATTGAGAGAAGAAATGCTAAGTGGTATTTCAGCACCAATTCAGAACATGTGGAAGCTTTCTAGAGTAGATACAAATCTGGTCGGTTATTTGGAGAAGGACGTTGCCTCTGATACTCAAGAAAGCTCCTCTCCCAGGGGAAAACTAACTTTTAGTAATTCCGATATCAGAGATTCTAAAAATGCTTCCCAGAAAGTTCCCTATATCGAAAAATCAACTTTAGACAATTCTGAGTGTGATGAGACAAAAAATCCTGCAGAAAAAGTTGCACCCGAGGGAAAAGTAACTTTTGGTAATTTCGATACTGGCATACCCAGAAACATTGCCCAGAAAAGTTCCCCCCGAGGGAAAATCAATTCTGATGGTTCTCACACTCGAAAGTTGTCTGACAATATACTAGAAAAGTTCTCCACTAGGGAAAAAGTAATTCTAGACAATTCTGATACTAGAGGCACTGAAAATATCCCCGTAAAAGTTCTCTGCATAGGAAAAAGTAACTTTTTGGATTCTTGCACTCAAAATCCTTCAGAAAGTACTCCAAAAAAGTTTCCACATTCAAAAAATGAACTTTTGAAGATAGCCTTGTTTAATGACTACTTGGAGAAATCAAGGGAAAATTCTTCAGACAAATTAACGATACATCCAAAGGAAGGTGATTTACTGGAAAAGGCCAGGCCAGGTCTCATCCAAAGAAGAGTAAAGGTTACAAATAAAAAGGGCAATGTGTTCTATAGAGCCCAATGGAAGCGTCCTGAAGAATTTGAAGGAGTCAAAATAAAAAGCCTTCTAAATAAAGTTGGAGTAGCCAAAAAGAAATGGCATGAAATGGTTGCTGCACATGTAATGTTAGAAATGCAAAATAAAGAACATCCTTCGGAGAGATTGAAAGGAATACTTGATAAAGTTCATGAAGCTCTGAAACAGTACAGAGATGAGCACAGAGATTTAAGAAAACAATATTACGAGCAAAAAGCTAAAAGAGAGGCCAAAAAAGAAACTCCTGTCGAGCCTGGTGATACTCCTGAAGAGAAGAAAATGAAAACTGAAAAAATTACTTCTAGTGAAGAGTTTGGAGGAGGGGCTAATAAGATTGATTTAGTCCAGTACCTTGATGGCAGAAAGGGAGTATTTAAACCAATGGTTGGAGAAGCAGCATAAGATTTATTTGAGGCCTGGAGAAAAGTCGCCAGGAAACATTGCAATGAAAACTGGAAGTAGAGGCGGACATTACTATGAATCTAGAAATCAAATTGCTGAAAGGCCTTCAGCTAATAAAGAATCTATAACTGCTAAAAAGGAAAGTATTAGTAGATTTATCCGTAGTAACAAAGTTGTGAATAAATCCTCTCTTGTCCATGAAATAGCTTTATTAAAACGATATTTGAAAGATACTGATGATTATGAAATTGAAGAAAAAATAGGAGATTTGGAATTTATTGAAACAGTTTTTGGGTCCAAAATGGATAATCAAATAATTATTAATAATGAACAAGGAACTCAGGCTGTCGGATGGTATAGCATAGGAGAGAATAAGACAAATGGGAAAAAATATGTAATTTTAGAAGAGCTGGCTACACATCCCAATAATCTCCTCTGGAATCCCAATAAGTCTAAACGTGTGAGAGGATCTGGAACTGCTGTAATAAGAGAGTTAATTAAAGAAGCAGAAAAATTAAGGGCTGATGTTGTTTATATCAATTCTCCAGGAGCCGAGGTTCTAAAATTTTATAAAAAAGCTGGGTTTACTATCAAAGGAGAAGAAGCCTTTTTAACTTCAGATAAGTTTAATTCACTTTTTGAGGCAACTAATGAATAATAATAACATTTGGGATGAGCTGGTAGATCTGGAAGATAAAGTTTCATTGATATTAGGAAAAAAGAGATTGTTAAATAATTCAAATTCTATAACAAACAATTATACACAACAACCACCAGAAGAAACAGAGCTAATTACAAGTAAATCTCAGGAGGACACAATGAACATTAATGACTTTTTAGACATCTATGAACACATAGCCAAGGAGGATGCTACAGAAGCAGAAGTAGATATTTTATATGATTCTTTAGCAGCTATCACCAAAGATACTGATTTGGAAAATAACTTCATATCCAAGTCTGCATCGAGGCTTGATAAGGTGATCGCTATAGACGATATAGCTCACAAATTCCATTCCAAGGAGCCTGGATTGCTGAAGACATTATTTCCAGATGCAAATCCAACAGAGGTAAAATCTAGACTCGACACCCTGGCTGGAATGGAGTCAAGCAATGAAGTCAGGAAATATAATAGAAATTTCTTTACAACTCTTCTTTCAGAAGATGGTCTGGATTTTCTGATGAAGCAAGTTGGTAAAACCACTAAAGATGATATATCGGAGGCATTGAAGGAATATGAGAATTTATATGACACCCAGATGAATTCTGATGAGGATAGCAAAATTCTCTCTGATGCAGAATTACTTACCTTGTACAGAGCTACAAAGCAGCCAAAATATTTGAAACTAATGAAGCAAAGAGGAGTATCTGATACCAATGAGCCTATGGTAATTGGCGGCTATGCTTCAGTCGAGATGATAGACAAAGAAGGACATTTAATTACCACAGAAGCATTGGATAAAGCCTTTGATAGTTTCATGAAGTCCTTTAGAACTAGAAATATTAATTTTCAGCATTCGGACGCCCAAGTTGGCTGGAATTTGCCTGCATGGATGAATAAGGCTGGTGAAGTATTCAAGTCGGGAGTAGATGATAAAGGCCTCTATGTCGTCAGCGAAATCCGTAATGACTCTAAGATTGCTGATAGGGTTAAGAAAGCAATTGAGGCCGGAGAGATAAAGTCATACTCTATTGCTGGACAAGCTACAGATAAACAAGTAGTAACAAAAGGTAATAAAACATATTTGCAAGTGGATGCCCTTGAGCTCATGGAAGTTACACTTTGCTTGGTTGGAGATACTAAAATTTGGACAAAATCTGGTTTAAGAGAAATAAAAGACATTAAAATTGGAGATCTTGTCCTAACTCATACCCATAGATATCAGCCTGTAATAAACGTAATGTCCAGAGAAATAGATGAGAACATAATGAAGATTACTACTCCCCAGGGTTCATTGCTGATAACAAAGGAGCATCCAGTAAGAGTGGTAAATATCAAGAAAGCCCTTGTTTGGCAGCCAGCCGGATCTATTCGAAGTGGAGACATGATAAATTACTCTATTCCTAACAAATATACATTTCCTACTTCAATGTTCGCTGTGGTCATGGGAGCAGAGGAAGTTCCATATAAAGGATCTGTCTATAATTTAGAAGTAGCTGATGATAATAGCTATGTTACTGAGATTATAACTTGTCACAACTGTGAAAAGCCAGTAAATCAGGATTCCCATTTTACTATCATCAAATCACTAGATTTAAAATCTGCAGTGCCAGATGATGATTTAATAGGAAACTATACACAGAAAAGTAAAGACGAAATTAACAACATTTCAGATACTTTAGAGGGTTCTGGAGGCAATTTAGAGTTAGATATGGAGCTTCTGGAAGACCTTCGCAAAGCCGATGACATTAAAGTATCTACAAAGGCCATAATAAAGAATCCTGATAATAAGATATTAATCATTAAGGATAAATACTCAGACTACTGGGACCTTCCTGGAGGCCATGTTCAAGATGGAGAGACCATTGCAGATGGTTTATGCCGAGAAGTCCAAGATGAATCTGGAATAGATTTAGATGATATCACAGAATATACTACCAGAGAGTTAACTCTTGGAAAGGAGACAAAGCCAGTAATATTCTTTATATCTGTATTGGAGGATACTCCCGAAGTAAATCTCTCCGAGGAGCATACTGACCACGAATGGATTGACCCCGAAGAAATAGAGAATTTCAATCTTGGAGTATTCAAAGATATTCTTAATGAATATTTAGAAAAAGGTATGTCAGAGATTCCAATAGATATGGATTCTGTAGATTCTGATAATATTGACAAGGAGATACTCAGGACTGGGATAATTGCAGAGCAAGATGCAGTAAATCTATATGAGCAAATGGCTGCAAATACCAATAATGATGATTTGAAGACTCTGTTGTTGGATGTTGCAAGGGAAGAAAAGACACACATTGGAGAGTTTGAGGCAGTATTACGTGATTTAGACACAGAGTTCTCCGAAGAACTTGACAATGGCGCAAAGGAAGTAGAGGATATTTTGGGTAATTCTGATGAATTAGAAATGATGGAAAAAGGACAAGAAGTTCAAGAAAAGATACTAGAATTCTTCTCCAACAACCCAGATCCTTCTGATGATGAAGTGCATAATTTTGCTGCAAAGCTCGATATGAAGCCGGATGATTTCGAAGAGGAAATATATAAAGTATTGTCAGATCTCGCTAGCGATGAGAATGATAATAAAGATAATATCAAGATCTTAAATCAGTTCAAGAATAAAATGATAGAGAAAAGACTAAGTAAAGATGTAATGTCTGGAGCCGGCGATCTAGATGATATTGATGAATTTAAAAAGAGAAAGGAAGCCATTACTACTAGCCCTAAGATTTCTATTAGTGGTGCTCCTGAAGATAGAGTAAGATCTGCTATCGCAGATAGTCTAGATACCTTCAACTCTTGGTTAAAGAATAAAGCAGAGGATATCTCCGAGAGCATATATGACTTTAGTCCTTCATATAGACCAACTGCATTGACAAAATCTCTAAATGCTTTCAATGACTGGCTGTTCGAGCAAGACCTTCCACCAAGATCTGGATTGGTCTTTGATAAAAATAAACATCGCTGGATTAACCCTCATAAAGAGAATATGCCCCATCTCAGTCCAACGGAACAAGTAGAATTTTCTAAGATAGTGGAACAAGCTAGGAAAGAACAACATATGAGAAATCCAAATGGTTTTACTAAAGGTGATAAAAATAATATAATTAAATTAAGTAAATCAGAAAGTTTATCAAAGGAAATTATTATGGAGGAGATTAAGAAAGCTTCACCGAGACTACAGACAAAGTTAGTATCATTAATGGATGAAATACCATTAGAAAAAACAATTAGAAAAGTAGGAAATAAATATCAGTTAGTAGCCAGGTCTACAGGAAAAGTACTTGGCACTCACCCATCAAAGGAGGCAGCAATGAAACAAGAAGCAGCAATCAAAATCAGCCAACATAAATCATTGGATTTAGCCAAACAGGAGAACTTGATCCCTAAAAAAGTTACCGTTCATAGAGGAGGGAAGACCTTTGAAAGGACTCAAATGGTACAACCCTCTAATTTAGCCAAGCAAGGAAATCTAGTTCCTAAAAAGGTCACCGTTCATAGAGGAGGGAAGACCTTTGAAAGGACTCAAATGGTACAACCCTCTAGTATAAAGGAAACAGCCTCTAGAAGAGGTCAAGAAAAAGAATTCCCAGGAGAGGATATTGACACAAAGATACATACGAGGATGGCTTCTATGCTTACACCCAAAATGGCAAGATACTTAAGAGCGCATCCCGATATAGACGAGGTATCTCAAGAAGATGTAGACAAGTGGGAGAACAAAGCTCTCGATAATTTAAATGAGTATCTAGAAAAACAAAGATTTGGAAGACCCCTTACAGATGAAGAGAGGGCAGAACGACATAAGGCAAGATTTGGAA
>Ga0180008_1001045_pt1 | contig 18878 bp, 20 predicted proteins | sample MM_PW_MetaG_FD_121121 | JGI IMG/M metagenome (GOLD analysis project Ga0180008, IMG submission 121121) | Groundwater microbial communities from the Aspo Hard Rock Laboratory (HRL) deep subsurface site, Sweden - MM_PW_MetaG | ecosystem: Environmental > Aquatic > Deep subsurface > Groundwater...
AACTCAGCGCGGATCACCATCGCCATAGCACCACCGATAAAAAACATCGTCAGTGCAAACAGCAGATACAAAGTGCCTATATCTTTGTGGTTGGTGGTATAAAGCCAGCGTTTTAGTCCTTTGGCTGGCCCATGATGTTCATGCTCAGCATGAGCATGTGGATCTGTAGTAACAGTACTCATCTGCGCCCCCTAAGGTTTTTGTGCTTTGGCGATGTCGGCAGCTTGCACCACATCCCCTGTATTGTTATCCCAGGCATTGCGCTCATAGGTCACTACAGCCGCAATTTCGCTTAATGTCAGTTGCTTGGCAAAAGCCTGCATAGCTGTGCCTGTTTTACCGTTCAGCACTATATCGATATGAGCAGGTAAATCTTCCAGCGCCATTTTGCTGCCTTTAAGCGCAGGAAAAACGCCGGGAATGCCCATGCCTGTGGGTTGATGGCAAGCAGCGCAGTAGCCCATATAGGTTTTTTCACCCAAAGCCATTAACTCTTCTTTGCTCATATTCATCGACAACAGCTTGAGTTCTTCAGCTTTGGCAGCAGCCTGAGTAGCGGCTTCCTGCGCTATCCACAGATCAAAATCAGCCTGATCTTTGGCAATGACGACCACAGGCATAAAGCCGTGATCTTTACCGCACAACTCAGCACACTGACCGCGGTAAATACCGGGATGATCGACTTTGGTCCAGGCTTCATTAATAAAACCAGGGTTTGCATCTTTTTTCACGGCAAAAGCCGGCACCCACCAGGAGTGGATCACATCATCTGAAGTGACTAAAAAGCGCACTTTTTTACCTGTAGGGATCACCAAAGGCCTGTCCACCTCTAACAGGTAGTTTTCGCCCTTTTTTAGTTTATTTTCGATTTGTTTACGAGGTGTGGCCAACAAAGAGTAATACTCTACTTTGTGGTCCATATATTTGTAGTGCCACTTCCATTGTGAACCAGTGACCAGAACTGTCACGTCAGCTTCGGAGGTGTCTTCCATCGCTATCAGGGTTTGGGTGGCGGGGATCGCCATTAAGATAAGAATAACAACAGGCAAAGCAGTCCAAAGCAGCTCTACTTTGGTGCTTTCATGAAATTGAGCAGGCGCGACGCCCTTCGACTTACGATGATGAATGATAGACCAAAACATCACCCCAAAAACCGCTATCCCTATTGCACAGCAAATGTAAAAAATCTTCATATGCAGGTCGTAAACCTGCTGACTGATTTCTGTAACCCCTTGAGTCATGTTCAAAGGCATTTCTGCAGACTGCGTCGAAAACGCAAGCAAAAAGGTTAGCAGCGACCAACACAGATAACTGGTTTTCGCCACGTGACTTCTCCTCTGTCTTTGCACAAAGCAAATTGCAGATTTAAAGACACACACCCTACTTCGTCTTTGGTCCGCAACTGCCATTATTATTATTGTCCCGATTTAACTTGCATAAATCGGTGCACTGATTTTTTGTTTTGTTATCAGTTGCATATAACAATTAGTCAAGGAACAGACAGAAGTAAACCCGAAAAATGAAAAAGCACCGATAAAACCAAATGGTCGTACCAGTGCTTCATGTATTACAAACTATTGAGTCAGGTAGATTTTTTACCAGCTGCTAGTGCGGATCACGCCAACGGCGAGGCCTTCAATGGCAAAATGCTGTTGGCTTAAGTCCACCTTAATCACGTCAAAATCGCCGTTTTCCGGATGCAGGTAAACCATCTGACCTTCACGGCGAAAACGCTTTACTGTCACTTCATCTTCCACTCTGGCCACCACAATCTGACCCTGACGGGCTTCTGTAGTTTTATGCACAGCCAATAAGTCACCATCCAGAATACCAATGTCTTTCATACTCATGCCCTGCACTTTTAATAAAAAGTCGGCATTAGGTTTAAATAAACTGGCATCGAGCTGGTAACGCTGTTGAATATGTTCTGCGGCCAGAATAGGCTGACCAGCAGCGACTTTGCCAATCAGCGGCAAGCCCGGCTCTTCCTCTTCCACATCATTGGCTGCATCATCTTCAATCAAACGGATACCACGGGACGTGCCCGGCATCATTTCGATAAAACCTTTTTTCGCCAATGCTTTTAAATGCTCTTCCGCAGCATTGGCAGACTTAAATCCCAACTGAGTAGCAATTTCAGCACGGGTCGGCGGCATACCTGAAGCGGCCTGATAATCTTTAAGCAGTTGCAAAATTTCGGCTTGTCGTGGTGTTAATGGACGCATAATGCTGAATACCTATACAGTGGATACTGTGAGTATATACAGCCTTTTATCATCTGCCAAGTCGTATACCCAATTTTGCTGGTAAGACCTTCCATGCTATTCTAACGGCTGTTTATAAGTACGGATTTGATATGTTAAAACCAATGACATGGTTAGCACAGCTGTTGTATTGGCCACTTAAACCTTTGGTCAGATGCAAGATAGTGCCAGAACCTGTAGCGGAAAATCTGGCATTGGACCCCAAGCAGCCAGTGTTCTATATCAGCAGAACCGCCTCTTCAAGCGATTTAGCCACTTTAGCCCGCGTCTGTCACAAGCTGGGCCTGCCAGATCCTATGGATCCGGTGCAACTGGGCAACACCAGCTTATCCCGTACTATTTTTCTTGAGCAACCTCGTGTGCTTTGGGGCAGTCGAGCGTCCACCGATGCTTTGCAACAGGGTTTAGCCTTATTACAGGCGCATCAGCGGGATCCAAACTTTTCAGCTCAACTTATTCCAGTTTCAGTACTGTGGGGCCGGGCTCCAGGTAAAGAAGACAGCGTAAAGTCGATGCTGGGCGAATCCGAATCTCCAAGCTGGCTGGCGAAACTGTTTATTGTGTTGATTTCAGGTCGTCATACCCTGGTGCGTTTCAGTAAAGCTGTGTCTGTGCGTCAGATTATTGAAAATGCCACAGTCAACGAAGACACAGCCCATAAATTATTGCGGGTGGCGCGTTTCCATTTCTATCGCCAACGTTTGGCTGCAACTGGTCCAAAATTACCGGACAGAGCCGCCTTATTTAACTCTTTACTCGCTTCAGATGCTTTAAAAAAAGCCATTGAAGAAGAAGCTCAAAGTAAAAAAATCAGCATTAGAGAAGCTCGTGCCGAAGCCTTAAAGTTGCTGGAAGAAATAGCAGCTGATTACCGCGAATCCACCTTAAGAGTGGGCGATCGTTTCCTTGGCTGGTTATGGAAAAAGCTGTATTCAGGCTTAAAAATTAATAATGGCCAGGTGCTGACTGATTTAGTACAAAAAGGCCACGAAATTGTTTATGTGCCCTGCCATCGCAGTCATATGGATTATCTGTTACTCAGCTACGTCATCTACCATCAGGGTTTAGCTCCGCCTCATATAGCTGCCGGTATTAACCTGAATTTCTGGCCTGTTGGTACTTTATTCCGCCGTGGTGGCGCTTTCTTTATCCGCCGTAGTTTCAGCGGTGAAAAGCTGTATTCTGCTGTATTTCGTGAATACCTGAGCAAACTATTTAGCAAAGGTTATCCGGTAAAATACTACTCCGAAGGTGGCCGCAGCCGCACTGGCCGTTTGTTGCAGCCTAAAACAGGTATGCTGGCGATGACGGTACAAGCCGTATTGCGTGGCATAGACAGACCTATCAGTTTAGTGCCTGTTTACTTAGGCTATGAGCATGTGATGGAAGTAAACACTTACCTGACTGAACTCAAAGGCTCCAGCAAGAAAAAAGAATCTATAGGGGGCGTATTCAGCGCTGCCCGTAAGCTGCGGGATTATGGTTATGGCTATGTGAACTTCGGTCAGCCTATCTCACTGAATGCCTTTTTAAACCAACAGGCTCCTGACTGGCGTGCATCGATGGAAACAGCAGATACACAAAAACCTGCCTGGTTAAATCCTGCAGTAGCCACACTGGCGACAGAAATTATGCAGCGGATTAATCAGGCGGCAGCGCTGAACAGTATCAACCTGATCGCCACCTGTTTACTGGCAACACGCCAGCATTCGCTGACACGACAAGAGCTCAGCACTCAGCTGGAGTTTTACCGTAACCTACAACATGATGCGCCTTATCATCCCGGTGTGACTTTGCCCGAAGGTTCTGTCAGCCAATGGATTGACCATGCAATTAGCCTGAAGAAAGTCGAAGTGTCACAAGACAGCTTTGGTCAAATTATTCAGCTAACGCCTGAAAATGCGATTTTATTAAGTTACTACCGCAATAACGTCTGCCATTTATTTATGTTGCCAGCTATTTTGGCTACGGCGTTATTGGAGCATCCACGGCTAAGCAAAGTACAGCTGATGAATATCTGTCAGTTGGTACACCCCTTGTTGCAGCATGAGTTGTTTTTGCAATTGGATCACTTCAACGACTATATAGAGCGAGTGTTAGAGCAGCTGCAAAAACACCAGCTAATCGAAGCTCAAGGCCAGCATTTGCAAGCGGCACCAATACAACAAGCTGGTCATTTCATGCTGGAGCTGCTGGCACACAACGCTCAGGACGTGCTGCAACGTTATGCTGTGGTGCTGAACCTGCTGCAATTGCACAGCCCGCTGACCCGTGCTGACTTAGAGCAACAAAGCCATGAACTGGCGCAGCGTTTAAGCACATTGCATGGTATCAGCTCCCCTGAATACCATGACAAGCAGTTGTTTGCTACCTTGATAAATGCATTACGCGAAGCAGGTTATTGCCATAGCAATGAACAAAACGAGCTGGAGGCTACGGCTATTTTGTTGCCACTGCAGCAAACAGTAAACGGTTTATTAAGAGCTGATGTACTGCAGACTGTGCTGAGCATAGTGAAAAAGAGAGTCTGAAAAAGAAAGTCTGAAACACAGCTTTTTCCCCACGAAAAAACCACCAGAAGGTGGTTTTTTATTCATTGGCTGACAAATCAGCGCGCTTTGTCGTAACTACGGATCACACCTTCTTGCATAGTGGACGCCACTAACACACCATCCCGATTAAAAAACTGACCACGAACCAGACCACGGGCACCTGATGCACTGGGGCTGTCTACGGCATACAACAGCCAGTCGTCAAAACGGAAATCATGATGGAACCACATGGCGTGGTCTATAGTAGCGACTTGCATATTAGGCGCCATAAAAGACTTACCATGAGGCTGCAAAGCAGTCGGCAGGAAGTTAAAGTCTGATGCATAAGCCAGCAAGTATTTATGCACCCGCAAATCGTCCGGCATTACACCATTGGCTTTAAACCAGACATAACGTTTAGCCTGGCTCACCTGCGGATTAAAAGGGTTATGGAAAGCGACAGGACGCATTTCTATTGGCTTTTCACAGATAAATTTACTGCGCAGAGATTCCGGAATTAAATGCGCATGTTCGCGATAAAACTCTAAGTCAGAGACCAGATCTTCAGGCGCGGGCACACGAGGCATCAGTTCCTGATGCTCAAAACCTTGCTCTTCAGCCTGAAAAGAGGCCGTCATATAAAAAATAGGTTTACCGAACTGGATAGCACTGACACGTCTGGTACTGAAGCTTTTGCCATCACGAATATTTTCGACTTCGTACACTATAGGTTTACTGGCATCGCCTGGCCGCAAAAAATAAGAGTGGAACGAATGCACCTTACGGTCGGCTTCCACTGTTTCTTTGCAGGCTGATAGCGCCTGCCCCATCACTTGGCCACCAAACACAGCTTTAAACCCCAGATCCTGACTTTGACCTCTGTATAAACCTTGTTCGATTGTTTCCAGTTTTAAAAGGGATAATAAATCTGACAAAACCTGACTCATCATGAGCTCCTGCGTGAATGCAAGAAAGCATTGTGGCTCAGCTATGCCATATCGGTAAAGATCTTATCCATAAACGGCCGTGTGTTTTCCACGTTATTGGCGGGTTGTTTCTCTCAAACTAACATCACTGGTATGGATAGCTTTCATTGTGTCTTTCGCCGTTTCGCGGTCAACTTCGATCTGCGCTCTGGTACGGCAACGTTTAGTTTTAAGCATAGTACCGGTAGCACGGGTGTATTCACATACCTTTTCGCTCATGTCAACCTTAGTAACCTGAGCTTGTGTTTCACTCTTTACTTCAGCACTTTCAACGCGTTGTTGCACAACGTCCTGCTTTGTTGCGCTGGCGCAAGCTGTAAGGGTTAATGTTGCGGCGATAATCATCAGTAGGTTTTTATTCACTTTCCAACTCCTTGTTTAAAAAATGTCCGACAAGTACATTACTATCCATAAAAATGGATTTCAACAAACCTGATTATAATAGAAGCATAAATTTGAGATAAAAAGTTAAAATATGTAACTTTATGTTAATAAGGCGAGATCAGAACAAATGAACTACTGGCTTTTTAAAACAGAACCCGCAGAATGCAGCATCGACGACTTTGCTAAAGCCCCGGATAAAGCCATCGTCTGGGAAGGTGTTCGCAACTATCAGGCTCGCAATTTTTTACGGGACCAGGTAACAACAGGTGATCTGGTGTTTATTTACCACTCCAGCTGCAAAGACATTGGTATTGCAGGTGTAGCCGAGGTGGTACGAAGCAGTTACCCGGATCCTAGCCAGTTTAATTCGTTAAGCCCTTATTTCGACGCAAAATCAAACGAAGCCAAAGCCCCCTGGACAGCAGTAGACCTTAAATTTGTAGAGAAATTCTCCCAGCTTTTGTCGCTCGACAAACTCAAACAGTCAACTAAGCTAGAGCAATTACCACTGGTGAAAAAAGGCAACAGATTATCTGTGATGCCGGTAAGTTCAGCAGAATGGCAACACATAATAAAAATGAGTCAAGACAAGGGGAACATAGATGAAGCAGGAAAGACGACGTGAGGCCCGGGATTTAAATTATTTCTGGGAAATGCTTAGCATGGCGCAGAAGTTTTCCGTGTCTGAATTACAACGTTTTGGCTATGAATTGTCTTTTGTACGGCAACAGGAGCAACAACGGGTTGCAGTGCTGAAGGCTGGTCCGAAAATGGCCAGCATTGATGAAGATGGTCAAATTAACACCGCACCAAAGGTTTTTCTGCGCGATTAACCTGTATCCACAACATGATCAGCCAGCCAAACGGTCCGCATGCACAGGCTGATAATCCTGCAACATCTCAACAGCACGCTGACATAACTTCAAATAGGACGTCAGTGTATTGCTTTGCCAGAACTCGGTCAGTACCGGATGATGACGGATGAAATTCTCCATTTCGTTGAAAGTGAGCTGATTTTGCTGCTTCAAAAATTTGGCGACGGCCTGGCGAGGTAAAGTATTGTGATTGGCCTGCTCTTTACATAAAACAGGAATAGCTTTGCACAAGAGTTCCGTATGCAAATACCAGACTGGCGGCTTCGTATGAGAGCGACCTGCCTGATGCACTTTCGCCAACAACTGCTGACTCTGTTCCTCAGCTAACCAAAAGGCCAGATGCTCTAACTGCATAGACTGCTGCTCCGCAAAATGCAGTTGCACTTTTAATCTGTTTTGTATTTTGCCCAGTTGATCCAGCTTCAAAGCCAAAAACACTATAGGCGCCACTGCCAGCAGTAATAACAACATCCACATCAAAATTTCACTCCCTTTTACTGCATAAGTACAGCCGAAAACAGCCGCACTTTACCAGAGCCGGGGGCAGAATCCTATGACAGAATCACAGCAAAAAATTGCACCCGGATCAGAAAGTTTTAAAGCTGCTTTTTCTGCTGAATATAGTTGGCCACTTGCTGTTCCAGAATAGATAAAGGCACACTGCCGTTACGCAGCACCACATCATGGAATTCGCGTACATCAAACTCGTTGCCCAACTGCTGTTCAGCTTCTTTACGCAATTTTTTAATGGTCAGTTCACCCAGTTTGTAAGACAAAGCCTGAGCAGGCCAGCTGATATAACGGTCAATTTCTGTGGTCACATTGTGCATGGATAAAGCTGTATTGCTGGCAAGAAAATCTATGGCTTGCTGACGGCTCCAGCCCATAGTATGCATACCTGTATCCACCACCAAACGGGCAGCTCGCCACATTTCATAGGTTAGACGGCCAAAGTTGCTATACGGGTTCTGATAAAACCCCATTTCAACACCCAGATATTCAGAATACAGACCCCAGCCTTCACCAAAAGCTGAAGTGTAAAAATTACGACGATATTCAGGTAATGATGCCTGTTCACGCGCCAAAGAAATTTGTAAATGATGGCCAGGAACTGCTTCGTGTAACGTCAAGGCTTCCATCTCATACAAAGGACGACGGTCCAGCGCATAAGTATTGACCCAATAAAAACCAGCCCTGTCATCTCTGTTGGTGCCAGCATATCGGCCCGTGGTGTATTTAGGCGCTATTTCTGCAGGTACAGGTGCGACGCCGTAAGGCGTACGAGGCAAGGTTTTGAAAAATTTAGGTAATTCAGCATCAATTTTCTTTGCAATAAAAGAGGCTTCTTTTAATAAATCATCAGGAGTTTTGACGTAAAACTGTGGATCGGTGCGCAAAAACTGGATGAATTCAGCAAAACTACCTTTAAATCCAACTTGTGTGATGATGTTTTGCATTTCTGCACGAATACGCGCGACTTCCTCTAAACCAGTCTGATGCACCTGCTCTGGTGTCAGCTCTAATGTAGTGTAATGCTCCAGCCGGTTCTGATAATACTCACGACCTTTAGGCCAGTCACTGGCAGCAATACTATCGCGTGCACCCGGTAAATACTGCTGCAGCATAAACTGGTAAAACTCTTGGTAAGCCGGATTCAGTTGTTGATCGACGATCTGTTTTGCCTCTGATTGCATAACAACCCAGCTGTCTGCATCTACAAACTCAGGCTTTTGCTGAAAAGGCCGGTAAAACACATTCTGTTCTGGCGTCTTACTGATAAAAGCCAGGATACTTTGATCAAATCCAACCAGCACAGCTTTAGGTTGAGTCATCCCTGTCGCTAAGCCTTGTTTCATCCACTCTGTTTGCTGCTGCATATAAACAGGGATCGTTTTTAACTTGCTCAGATAATCCAGATAATCTTGTTTGCTCTTAAACTCAGTCCCCGACACCATAAAAGCCAAATCACTATGAAAACCTGACTCAGAGGTTAAAGGGATCAGATGAGCCCCGTACTGATACTCTGAAATCGCGTCTTTGAGGCTGTAGGCAAGAATGGCATGATTGATTTGTTGTTGTTCGGTCAAAGTCGAGACATCAATTTGTTGTAGCTGATCCAGCCATCGCTGCCGTTGTTTGGTCTGGGTCGCAAGCGTTGCTGCTGACATATCAGGTAAAGTAGTTTTACTGCGGTTATTTAAGTCTTTTTCCGCCTGCCAAAGCTGATTGGCAAAGTCGTCAAAGCCTTTTGGTTTAACAGACTGACTACTGCAAGCTGCTAGCAATACAACCAAACAGAAAAGCACAAATTTCTGGCGCATCTTTTTCTCCCCTAGGGTTTTTGCTGATTCTACTCTGTTCAACTCTGACAGCCAGTGCGGCGAGCTATGCTTTTTGGATACTGGCCGCAATATTCGGGTGGGAAGGGCTAAAAAAGTTGTTTTTTGAGCGGGAATCAGTGCTTTTTTAGGCGATCAGAAAAAAAACTTAAAAAATAAGTCATTAATAAAGCAGGAGATGCAGACTTTTTCTAACAGATATGTCAGCTTAACAACATCAGTCTGTTTGCCTCAACGTAAGTTTCGCGTAACATTACGTTTTGAAGGCTAAATTAGCAGTAGTATTTAGTGGAGTTGTGTTTGGCATGAAATATCAGGACTCAATCGAGCAAGCAGGTGAAAAGGCAGCGTTGACCGCGGCTTTTTTGCAGCGGCATCGTTTGGCAGCCCACCCGGTCAATTACACAGTGATCTATGAGTATATCAACGGTCATAATGACGGATTATGCCAGGCCATAGAACAAAAGCTGGCAGTTCAGAGTACCTTTGATGACTTTGTTCTGGCCGAACTTTATAGCCAATGGTTAAGCCCGCAACACCAACGTCAGGAAGAACTGAGTCAACAAGTCACCACTATGTTGGGTAAGTTATCCGGCACCACAGATATCGCCAGTGAAGCTGTGCAACATTATTTAGATGTGCTGGATCAGGCGCTGCTAGGTTTTGACCCAAACAACGCCAATCGTAGCCGTGAAAGTGTCAATAAAGTCATCAGTGCCACTTACGCTATTAAAGCCAGCCAGCAAAAACTCAAAGATCAGCTCGATTTCTCTAATGAGCAATGTCATGCCTTGCGCTCTGAACTTGAGCATCTGAAAAAAGAACGGCAACTGGATCCTTTAACTGGTTTGTACAACAGGCTGGCGATGCAGGAGCATCTGGATTTATGGTTTAGTGAAAATCCGGGCCGTCGCATTGCAGCTATCGCCGTGAATTTAGATCATTTCTCCCAGTTTAATCAGGATTATGGTACCGGGGTTGGCGATGTAATTTTGAGCAAAGTCGCCCGCAAAATCGCCAGTTATGTACAGGAAAGTGGTTTGCCTGTGCGTTCTGGTGGCGAAGAATTTCTGATTTTATTACCTGATGTTGATTTACGTACTGCAGGCGAAATAGCGGAACAAGTGCGCAAAGGTGTAGAAAAACTGCGGTTTGTCTCAGCCAAAAGCAAAAAGACTTTACCTAAAGTGACCATTTCTCTGGGCGTCACTATCTACAATACAGCGGAAAACTGGCATCAGTTTTTATCCCGCAGCAGCAAAGTATTGCTGGAAGCTAAAGTCCGCGGCCGCAATCAGGTGGCAACAGAGCTTATGCTGGCTAACTAAGTTATGGCCAGCTTGCTGAAAGACTTGTTTAACATAACGTTTCTGCAGCAACTGGCAGCGTTATGTCTGCATCACTATCCTGCATTTGACACACAAAAATTTCTTCAGCAAACACAAGGGCCTGACTGGGACCAGTTGGAACTCAAAGCCAGAGTTCGCCAGATCAGCCACGCCTTACACAGCAGCCTGAATTTACCTTATGCTGATGCCATCACAGTTCTGATCCCAGTCAGCGGGCATTTCTCTGGGCTGCATGGTTTTGTGTTTGCCGATTATGTCGAGGTGTATGGCCTGGACGATCCACAAACCTCTTTTAGCGCTTTGGCTCATTTCACCTGTTTCTCTACTGGCGAGTTTGCCATCCGGCCTTTTTTTCAGCGTTATCCTGAATTGACTTTGACCCAAATGAGACTATGGGCCAACTCTGACAATCTGCATTTGCGCCGTTTGGCCAGTGAAGGTTCACGGCCTCGCCTGCCATGGGGCATGGCGTTAAAAGCCTATAAAAAAGACCCGACGCCTTTATTGCCTATTCTGGAACAGCTTAAAACTGATACTGAACCTTATGTACAACGCAGCGTAGCAAATCATTTAAATGACATCAGTAAAGATCATCCTGAACTGGTCTTGGATATAGCACAGAGCTGGTTTGGTCAGCATGCAGTCACAGACTGGATAATTAAACATGCGTTACGGGGATTACTGAAACAGGCACATCCACGGGCTTTGGCTTTATATGGTTTGCAGCAGCTGCCGTTGCAAGTTCGGTTAGAGATGATGAATGCAAAAGTATCTGCCTCAGAACCTCTGCATTTTGGTATCGAGTTGTCTGGGCCACTGGAACTGGAAGCAAAAATAAGGCTGGAATACAAAATTGGTTACCGGAAAAAATCCGGTCAGTTAAATTACAAAGTGTTTCAGCTAAGCAACAAAGTATGGACAGGTCAAACTATGGAGTTTGAACGGCGTCAGTCCTTCATTGACTTAACCACACGCAAACATTATCCGGGCCAGCATCACCTGCAAATTATGCTGAACGGCCACTGTTATGCCGAAAGCTTTTTTGACTTCCGGTAAAACAGTATGGGCTTTATAAAACTGCAGGATAAGTTGGCGTAAGCCGCCGAATCTTTTACACTAGCGCCACTTTAGTTCTCCTCGAACAGCCAAAGGCTTTTTTATGACTGACCAGCAACCTGATAGCACTCATTTTGGCTTTAAAACCGTAAAGCAGACTGAAAAAGTTTCGCTTGTGGCTAATGTCTTTCATTCTGTTGCGGCCAAATATGACCTGATGAATGATGTAATGTCTTTGGGTATTCACCGGCTGTGGAAAAGATTTACCATTGACTGCAGCGGCGTACGCCCTGGCCATCAGGTATTGGATTTAGCCGGTGGAACTGGTGATATCACAGCATTGTTTTCCAAAAGAGTAGGCCCGACTGGCAAAGTGATTCTGGCCGACATCAACGAATCTATGCTGAATGTAGGTCGCGACAAACTGCGTGATTTAGGTTTGGTGAATAATATTGACTATGTACAAGCCAATGCCGAAGCCTTACCTTTTGCCGATAACAGCTTTGATATCATCAGCATAGGTTTTGGCCTGCGTAATGTGACCGACAAAGACGCCGCGTTACGCTCTATGTACAGAGTATTAAAACCAGGTGGCCGTTTACTGGTATTGGAATTTTCCAAACCTGAATACGAGTGGCTGAGTAAAGTCTATGACCTGTATTCATTTAAGTTGCTGCCTGCGATTGGCGGTTTAGTGGCGAATGATAAAGAAAGCTACCAGTATCTGGCTGAATCTATCCGTATGCATCCGGACCAGGACACATTAAAACAGATGATGGAAACTGCGGGTTTTGAACATGTCAGTTACCATAACCTGACCGGCGGTATAGTGGCATTACATAAAGGTTATAAATTCTGATGTTGAGCTTAGTGCCACAACTGATTTGCGCTACTTTAGAAAAAGTGCTGCATAAAGTCGTGGCTATGGATCCGGCATCCCCAGCTTTATTACAAAAAGTTCAGGGTAAGCAGCTTGCTTTACAATTGCAGGAATTGCCATGGCGTTTTGTACTGTCAGCTACAGCAGAGACTTTGCTACTGAATCAGCACAATGAAAAAGTGGATTGTGTGATTGTGACTGACCTCGCTACTTTACAAAAGCTCAACGACCCCAGCCAACTGACCCGCTTAATTAAGCAGGATAAACTGCAAATTGACGGCGATCTGCAAGTTGCCCAGCAATTCAGTTTTTTGTTACAGCAGTTGAACCCTGACTGGGAGCAACAATTATCCGGTTGGTTAGGTGATGCCTTGGCTCATAAAGTCGCGATTGCGATTAAACAACTGCAGCTCTATATCCAGACACAGTTGCAACAACTGGAACAAGCCAGTATTGAGCTGGCTCAGGACGAATTGGCATTGAGCCCTACACAAGCAGAAATGAACCAGTTCAGCCGTGACGTTAGCCAATTGCAAGCCCGACTGGATCTATTAAGTCGCCATCACGCCTTCAGGCAGGAGTAATTTTGGGTCTGCGTCGTTTTTACCACATCTTAAAAACTTTGCTGCAATACGGATTGGAGCAACTGATCCCGCAGCAGTGGCAACCCTGGTATTTCCGCGCTGCACGCGGCTCTGCCTTCTGGTTAAAAAATCAGCACCCGGATAAAACTGAAGGTGCCCGTTTGCGTTTAGCTTTACAGCAACTGGGCCCGGTTTGGGTCAAGTTTGGCCAGATGTTATCCACCCGCCGAGATTTATTTCCTGAGCAATGGGTCGATGAGTTAGCCAAATTACAGGACAAGGTAGAAGCCTTTCCGGGCGATCAGGCCAGACAGCTGATTATTCAGCAACTGGGTTTGCAGCACATTGACGACTTATTCGAGCAGTTTGATGAAATGCCTCTGGCTTCCGCCTCTATTGCTCAGGTGCACAGTGCTCAGCTAAAACAAGCAGACGGCAGTTTAGCTGATGTGGTCATTAAAGTGATTCGGCCCGATATCAGGCCGCAAATTCTGGCCGATTTAGAGCTAATGGACGCTTTGGCTGATTTAGTGGCTCGTTATCTGCCGGATGGAAAAAGATTACGTCCAAAAGAAGTGGTAGCAGAGTATCGCAAAACTATTCTGGATGAACTGGATTTGCAACGTGAAGCAGCCAATGCCATTCAGTTAAAACGTAATTTTGAAGGCTCAGACTCACTCTATATCCCTTATGTTTACGCCGACCACAGCAGATTGGGCGTGATGGTGATGGAACGGATTTATGGTATTCCAGTCTCCGATCTGCCGGCACTGCGGGCTCAGGGCACCAACCTGGAATTACTGGCTAAACGTGGCGTAGAAGTATTTTTTACCCAAGTGTTTCGCGACAGTTTTTTCCATGCCGATATGCATCCCGGCAATATCTTTGTGTCCTTTGAAACCCCGGACAATCCAAAATACATCGGCATAGACTGCGGTATTGTTGGCACTTTAAACAAAGAAGATAAACGATATCTGGCAGAAAACTTTGTCGCCTTCTTTAACCGCGATTACTTAAAAGTCGCGCAGTTGCATGTCGATTCAGGCTGGGTTCCGGCTGATACCAGTGTCGAAGAATTTGAAAGTGCCATACGCACAGTCTGCGAGCCTATTTTCCAGAAACCGCTGCAGGATATTTCTTTTGGCCAGGTGCTGTTTAATCTGTTTAACACGGCCCGTCGTTTTAATATGCAGGTTCAACCACAACTGGTATTGTTGCAAAAGACCCTGCTGTATATTGAAGGCTTAGGTCGTCAGTTATATCCACAATTGGATTTATGGCAAACCGCCAAACCATTTTTGGAAAACTGGGTCAAACAGCAGATGGGTCCAGCGGCCTTATGGCGCGAGATTAAAGCGAATTTACCATTTTGGGCGGAAAAAATGCCGGAAATGCCGGGTTTGTTGCATCACTACTTGCAGCATGGCCCCAAACAACAAGCACACTTGTTAGCTAAATTGCAGCAAGTACAGGCACAGCAGCATAACCAGACTAAAAAACTGGCCAATGCAGTGCTGGCAGGTTGCAGTTTATTAGCAGCTGTCTTATTACTGACATCTGGCTGGTCTATAACAGCGGCGGGACTTGCACTGGTAGCGCTGGTTTTTGCGTTAAAAATTAACTGACGAATCATCGGGTTCGTTTGAAAATTTCGAAAATCGAAGGAGAATAACATGGGTTTTGGTGGCATTAGTATTTGGCAGTTATTGATCATCCTGGTGATTATTGTCCTGCTGTTTGGCACAAAGCGTCTGCGTGGTATAGGCACAGATTTGGGTTCTGCAATTAAAGGTTTCCGTAACTCAGTGAAAGATCCTGAAGAAACTGTAGAACCAGCAGCTCCGGTAGCTCAATCTCCACAGCAGCCACAACTTAAAGCTGAAACAAAAGAAGCTGCACCAGTTAGCGCTGAACAACCAAAAACTCCTGAACAACGCTAAATGAGCTTTTGGGAATTAGTGGTCATAGCCATAGTTGCTCTGCTGGTATTAGGCCCGGAGCGATTACCTGGCGCTATTCGCAGTGTCAGCGGCTTTGTTCGCAGCGTTAAACAATTTGGTCAGCAAATGCAGGCTGAACTCAATGACGAGCTGCGTGTACAAGAACTGCACGATAAGTTAAAGCAGGCCGAAGAAAAAGGCTTGTTAAACCTGACCACTGAAGAAATGCAGGCAATGACGGAGTTACGTCAGGCTGCAGCTGATGTGACCAATCCTTATCCTGCGATCAGCAAACCAGCTGAATCACAAACACTGCCGGCAGAGCCAGCGGCTTCTCCTTCGCCCATATCACCTGATCCAGTAGTAGCAGATGACAAAAACCACAAACCCTAACAGCCTGCTAGGGCACCTGATTGAGTTGCGCCGTCGGCTGTTAAATACAGTCATGGCTGTGCTTTTGGTGTTTATCTGTCTGGCCTATTTTGCCGCCGATATTTACCATCTGATGGCTTCGCCTTTAATGGCTGTATTGCCCGCAGGTGCATCCATGATTGCGACAGACGTGGCTGCCCCCTTTTTTGCTCCTTTTAAACTAACTTTTATTGTCGCACTTTGTCTGGCGGTGCCTTATATGTTGTGGCAAATCTGGTTATTTGTGGCCCCTGCTTTATATAAAAAAGAAAAGCATCTGGTTGCACCGCTAATAATCTCCAGCACTGTGTTGTTTTACTGCGGCATCGCCTTTGCGTACTACGTTGTTTTTCCTATCGTCTTTGGTTTCTTTACCAGTGTTGCTCCCGAAGGAGTGACGATAGCGACAGATATCAGTAGTTATCTCGATTTTGTTTTAAAACTTTTTTTCGCTTTTGGTTTATCTTTTGAAATTCCGGTCGCTGTATTGTTATTAGTATGGACAGGTGCAGTAACCCGTCAGCAATTAAGTGAAAAACGCCCTTATTTTGTTGTATTTGCTTTTGTCATCGGCATGCTTTTAACTCCGCCTGACGTGTTATCACAGGTATTGTTGGCTGTGCCTATGTGCTTGTTATATGAATTAGGTGTATGGCTTAGCCGTTTTTATGTTCCAACTGAGTCAGAGCAAACGGATCCCCTTTAAGGAAAATGTGCATGAAAAGTAAAATTATAATTGTGGTCGCAGGCCTTTTAGTTTCCGCCGCCAACGCTACAGAATTGTCGGATCAGCTCACACAATGCCGTACCCTACAGAATGACCTGCAACGCTTAACCTGCTATGACAACATTGGGCAGAAAACTTCCAAACCAGTGGCTGAAGCTGTTGTGACAAACGAAATTCAAAACACAGAAATAGCTCCGACTGTAAGTAGTCCGGTCACAAGTAGTCCGGTCACGGTCGCTACGACAAATGACAGCTTTGGTATTGAGCATAAAATCGCCGAAAGAACTGTGCCCAGCATTGACTCTACTGTAGTGAACATTGAGCAGTCAAAACGTGGATTTTGGACTGTCACACTGGACAACGGTCAAAAATGGCGCCAAATAACCAGTGATGGTTTCGTGCTCCGTAAAGGCGAGGCTGTGGTGATCCGCAGAGGTTCATTTAACTCCTTTCTTTTAACTAAAAAAGGCTCAGAGCGCCAAACCAAGGTTGCCAGGTTACAGGAATAATTGTGGTGTTTGATGTCGGAGTCAACCTCTTCAGTACCCAGTTTGATTTAGACCGACAAGATGTGATTGATCGGGCCAAAGCTGCTGGCGTTGAAGGCATGTTACTGATTAGCAGTGATCTCACTGAAACCCGACAGAATCAAATTGAATGCAGCCGGCAAACCAACTTCTTCTGTACAGCAGGTGTTCATCCACATTATGCAGGCTTAGTAACAGCAGACGATATGCAGCAACTTAAAAGCTTATTGCTGCACAACAGTGTAGTTGCTGTCGGGGAATGCGGACTCGATTTTAACCGGGATTTTTCGCCACGACAGACTCAGATCAAGGTATTCGAACAGCAACTCGATCTTGCTAAAAGTACTGGCAAAGCGGTTTATTTGCACGAACGGGATGCTTTTCCAACTCAATTGGCTCTATTAAAAGATCATAAAATACAGCATGGTGTAACGCATTGTTTTACTGGCGACAAGTTTCAAATGCAGGCTTATCTGGATCTTGGTTTATATATAGGTATTACGGGTTGGCTGTGTGATGAAAGACGTCATGAGCAGTTGGTTCAGGCATTAGACTATTTACCAATGGATAGATTACTCATCGAAACTGATGCTCCTTATCTGTTGCCGCGAACTTTACAACAAAAGCCCAAAAGCAGACGCAACGAACCTATGTACCTGCCTGAAATAGCGAGTTACATCGCGCAGCTGACAAGGCAGTCGACAGAGAGCATTATGCAAACAACCTGGAAAAACAGCTGTTCGTTGTTTAATTTGCCAAAGGACTTTATGCCATGACTATCGATTTATTGCTGCAGCAATGGCCAGCGTTACTTTGTGGCGCAGTGGCAGGCATTTTGCTGACGGCCTTGCTGGCCTGGTTGTTGTTTTGCTTACAACAAAAAAAGTGGCAATTGAACGTTGCGGATCAATTGGAAGACAGTATCCAGCAGCGTACCCTTGAACTGCAAATTACCCTGACTGAACTGGCCGATAAAAATAAACAGCTGGAACAACAAAATACCAGGGACGCTTTAACAGGTATACGTAACAGAGCTTTTTTTGATCAGAAAATGAATGCTGAAATTAAACGCAGCCGTCGTGAACGCAGCACTTTAGGTTTACTCATGATCGACATTGATCACTTTAAATCCATCAATGACAACCATGGTCATTTGGTCGGAGATTTAGTCATCAAAGAGGTCGCCAGTCGCCTGCAGCAGGAACTAAAACGTAGCACAGATCACTTGTGTCGTTATGGCGGTGAAGAGTTTGCCATTATTCTGCCAAATACCGATATAGAAGGGGCAATGCAGCTGGCTGAACAACTCCGCCTTTGCCTGACAGCCTCACCTGTCCAACATGAAGAACTTGAATTGTCGATCAGTGCCAGCATTGGTTGTTACGCTGCTGTGGCTGAAATCAGCAGCATTAGTGTGGATTATATTCAAGCCGCAGACATTGCACTTTATCAGGCGAAAAATGAAGGTCGAAACAAGGTCATATGCTCGACCTTGAGCCAGTGATCCCAACACAGGAGACTCCAGATGAGTCAGTTTAATGAATATTTTCCTGCCAGCCGCTTACGCCGCATGCGCCAATCTGATTTTAGCCGTCGTTTAATGGCGGAAAACCGCCTGACGGTGGACGACTTAATTTATCCGATGTTTATTGTTGAAGGCGAAAATCAGCGTCAGGCTATTCCGTCGATGCCTGGTATTGAACGCTTATCGCTGGATTTATTGCTCGAAGAAGCAAAAGAGCTGGTCGCTTTAGGTATTCCGGCCATTGCAATATTTCCTGTTACATCAGCAGAGAAAAAATCCCTGTTAGCTGAAGAAGCTTACAACCCGGACGCTTTGGCGCAACGTGCTGTTCGTATGTTAAAACAACATGTGCCTGAACTGGGTGTGATCACTGATGTCGCCTTAGACCCTTTTACCACTCACGGTCAGGACGGCATTATTGACGACGACGGTTATGTACTCAATGACATCACCACAGATATCCTGGTGAAACAGGCGTTGTCTCACGCCGAAGCAGGCGC
>Ga0180008_1001047_pt1 | contig 18851 bp, 38 predicted proteins | sample MM_PW_MetaG_FD_121121 | JGI IMG/M metagenome (GOLD analysis project Ga0180008, IMG submission 121121) | Groundwater microbial communities from the Aspo Hard Rock Laboratory (HRL) deep subsurface site, Sweden - MM_PW_MetaG | ecosystem: Environmental > Aquatic > Deep subsurface > Groundwater...
TAAGATTCTTAAAGAAGTAGAGGGATATGGGAAGGATTGTATAACACCTTGGAATGAGTGCTGTGAAGCCATAAGGAATTACTGGCTAAAGCAAGCTCAGGAGTTGATAGACAAATTCAGACAACTAGGCTGGCAACCACCAGTTGAAGTCCCACAGGATAAGGTTGAAAAGATTAGGGAAAACCTTAACTACTGTTATGCTGAAGGTAGGTATAGTACTAAACCTGGATATCGTTGGTCTAAAGAAAGGATAATTGAGTATGCATTAGACCAAATCTGCCAGCTATTCACCATCAAGCCAGAGGACTTGCCATTGCAAGTAAAGAATGAGAGATTTTGGTCAATGACGGAATCGGAGAGAAGTGCTTTCAGGGATGGAGCCAAAGCCCAGCGTGATGATATGCTGAAAAGATTAGGAGTAAAGGAGGAATAATGGAAGAAATTGAGAAGAGAAAACGGTAGATTAAAAGTAGTAAATAAACAATTAGAGGAGGAAAAGAGAAAATGGAAGAAACTAAAGTTGTCAGATACCGTGTAAATATTAGTCGTGGTATGAAGGGTGGCGTTTCATATGAAGCTACAGTAGATGCTCAAGGTTTTACGATGGAAGAGACCTTAACAGAAAGTGATGCCTTGGTAAAAGCTCTTGATGAAAGGTATCCTGCACCATCGGAATAAGAGGTAAAGACGAGATGGCAAAGATGTTCCGAAAAGGTAAAGTCATAGAGACGATTGGTGAACTGTTAGAGTGCCGAACAGATAGAACTGGCTATGTCTATTACCGAGATAGACCTTTAGCTTTTTCTTTTATCGGACACATGACTTTGTTTACCGTTATGGGCGGATTAGCAAACCAGATTTTTCGTAAAGCGATAAGGAGAGATAAGTAAGGATGCCCTATTATCCCGACGACCAGACTGAAGAGAATCTAAAGAAAATCAGACGGAATAACGTCTGTGCCGTATGTGGCAGGCCAGTTTGGATTTATATCAACTTGACGGATAAGAGGCAATACATAGCCTGCCCTACACCCGGACATGAAGGCTTAGCAAAGGAATATCAACCATCAAGATTCGATGAAGAAAATACTTTAAGGAGGTTAGTAGAAATGGAACAAACACATGGTCGAGCAACAACAACAGCAGTAGCCAAGCTACCTAGAACCGGACAACTTACAAGGCAAGAGGCGGAGCATATCCTGGGTCTCGTTTATCCTGGTGTCCCAAGGGATGAGATTATCCGGTGTGCCATACTCTGCCGGGACTTCGGGCTTCATCCTCTTATGAAAGAGGTTTATATCTTGGGCTTCAAAAATGCCAAGACTGGCAAAACAGACTATTCTACTGTCATCGGCATTGGAGCTAGCCGTAAGATGGCAGCCAACAAGAAAGGAGCATACTCTTATCTGGATGACACGCCAAGAACCGCTACTCAGCAAGAGATTATTAAACAATATGGCAAAGATAGCGAAGAAGAAAGGGACAATCTAATCTCAATCTGTAAAGTAAAGGGCGAAAAAGGCAATGAGGCAATTGGCTTTGGATTGTGGCCGAAAGATAAAATTCCCTATGGCATGGATAAGGGAAACACCAGGCGTAACATGGCAAATATCAGGTCCGAAAGACCAGCCCTTGATAGATTGCCTGGCGAATCATTACCCCAAGGCATTGAGGTCATTGACGAAGCCTATATTGAACTGCCTGATGTTAGCAAGGTGGATACTAATACCGGGGAAATAACTGAGAGTATTATAGAAGAGCCATCAACTGAGTCAATAACATCGGAGCCAGAACCTAAAGAGCACTGGTGCCAGGAGCATAACTGTGCCTTTGAGAAAAAGACTGGAAAATTCGGGGAATTCTATGCACACAAAAAGCCTGAAGGTGGCTGGTGCAATGAGAAAAAGAAAAAGAAAACCGAAGAAATTAAAGAAGAACTTGCCCAGCCAGAGGCAGAATCGGAGTTAGAGAAGACAATCCCTAATACTGTCGAATACCTCAAGGAGACAATGCAGATATGCAACTGGGATTCTAAACAGGTCGGGCAATACTGCAACCAGGAAAAAGGCTGGGATGTTCATTTCTTGAAAGACTTGAATCCAGAGCAGCTTTCAGAAGTCATAGACCATATTAAGAGAAACCCTAAGTAAGAACATTAAAGCCTGAAATGTCGTGCGTGAACAAACGAAAGGAAAGAGATGACTATAAAAAGTCTGCGAGGTGGGTTAGTGGCTAGACCGAAAAAGCAGATGGTGGCTGTTAAGACATTAAAGAACGACCCCTGGCATTGTCCTAAGTGTGGTGAATTGTTAATCCTGAAAGAAGGACGATATGGTAGATTTATGGCTTGTCCTAAGTACCCTGATTGCCGATACGCAAAGGCAATGTGGACTTACCAAAATGTGAAGCCGTATTGTATCAAGTGCAAAGGTACAGGTTTACTGCCCTTTGAAAAGAACGGCAAGGTAATTGCCGGTGTATCAATATACTGCGAGTGTTATCAAGAAGACCCTGACCATTATAGACCAGTCATACCATCAGACTATGACTACCCTATTTCTTATGACTACTACCGAAGTCTCTGTCAATATCACGGCTGGAATGACCCAGGGTCTGATAGAGTATTCGAGATAGAGGACAGACCTCAAATAGTAGAACACATACACCGCACAAGCAATAAAGAGCTAATAGATAAACTGCATAAGACTCAAGTTCTCTTTAACGACCTTGAGAATAGACTGAATCTGCATATTGACAATTCGAAGAAAGGTAGGACTTCCAAATATGATTAACGTACTATTAAATATAATATACTCTTATAAAGAAAAGGGGGGTGGGGTGGGGTATATAGAGCGTTGTCAACGATTTAGGCACGAGGCACACACGAGTAAATCGTTGTTAGCGTTGACTTACAGGCACAGAAAACGTTGACTTGCGTTGTAATCGTTGTTAGCGTTGTTATAGTTGTAATCGTTGTTGGAGTTGTTTAATGGCAGAGATAAACACTACTGAAGTCAGGGAGTTCTTAAAGAAGATACAAGGGCAAGAACTCTCATTGAAGGATTTAAGGGGTGAGTTTAATATCTTACCAGGCTCTAAGTCTTTTGATGCTATCAGAAATATAATGTTCCAACTATCAGAGCAAAGAGTAGTCAAGGAATCTCGCAAGGGTGTTTATAAGGTTATTAAAGAAGTCAAGCCTGTTCAGGTATTCGGGACTGATAGGGAACGCAGACCACCCTTTAAGTTGATATTCCCTAGAGATTTTGATACCAGTATGGAGATGTTCTTTGCCGAGGATATTGTGATACGAGAAGGTGATTTAGTTCTTATTTCAGGGATGTCTAACTTTGGGAAAACTACCCTATGTGTCAACTTTTGTGGTGAAAATATAGATTGCCTTCCTGTTTTGATGGGTAATGAATATACTACGATAGATAGAGAGCCAACACCAAGATTCCTTAATCGCCTTGACTCTATGGACTGGGTAAAGTGGACTAATGAGGGTAGAGATAAGTTTAGTTTATTGCCAGTATGGGAAGATTACGCTGAACACATTATAAAAGATAGAATAAATATTATAGATTGGATAAATTTACCTGGCGAATATTACTTGATAAGTCCAGTTATGGAAGGTATCAAGCACGCTCTTGGCAAAGGTATAGGAATAATAGCAATACAGAAGAACGAAGAAAAGGATTCAGGGAGAGGTGGTGCTCCTTCCAGAGATTTCGCTGATTGTGAACTTTTAATAGATAGGTTTGGTGAGGATGATGTCTTATTAACTGTCGGGAAGGTAAAGGAAGCCACAAAAAGAGTAACGGGTAGAACTTATGCTTACCATATCAGTCAGGGCGTGAAGATACACAATTTTAGAGAGGTCAAGAAATGTCCTCAATGTAATGGGAAGGGATACACTCTTAAAGGCAAGTGCGATAACTGTTTTGGATTAAAGTATGTAGACCGTTAAGAAGGTAAGGTAATGAAGAAGTATCAGATAAGGGGGGGATATGAATAAATGTAGTGGTGATTGTGTGTACGATTATTATGAGTATGACACTAACTATGGTGAATGTCGGCATCCTGATTTTGACCCTGAAAAGCCAGACCATTGTCCTGGCTATATCTCTAAAGAGGATGCAAAGTCAGATGCAAAATTAAGATATGCGGAAAAAGGATAGGAGGTAAATAAAATGGAGCAATCAGATATAAGGGCGTGGATTGAGGATAATGCTAGGTATAATGAAGTGCTACTCAGGCTAACCTCTGAGGAACTAGACCACGTAGCTATGTGTATGCATCATATATATCGGTGGTATCACGAAGGTTATCCTCTCGGCAACTTCCTTACCGCAATAGTTCAGGATAAGTTTACCGAGGCTTGCTTTAGAGCAGATGACATAAACAGGAAGGCACTATACCTTTATGCCTTATTCCTGGCTAACAAGATAGGCTATGATTACAGAAAGAAAGCTAATCCTGCTGGGGTAATGAAGTAGAGAGTGATATAGAGCTATGAAGAAGTATCAGATAAGGGGGGGATTATGACAAAGCAGGAATTGATAGATAAGATAGCAAGGGAGATATTTGTAACTCCTGACCAAGTTATGCGAATGATTGAGATTCTTGAGAGAAACGGATGGAAATCTCCAGAAGAAGTTATGCAAGGGAAAGAGATAATAAGAAAGGCATTTCGTTTCCCAAAGTAGAGAGTGAACTATGAAGAAGTATCAGATATATGCTGACCTGCCCTGGATAGGGATATTAGATGGCGACCCAAGAGCAGTTGCCTTGTATAGACGACATTATAGCTGTCGCAATCCTGAAATAGACTATGTGAGATATGGCTTCTCTGGCAAAGGGGAGTCCATGGTATTGCTTACATCGGATTGTCTTGCTTTGTGGTGTTGGCGGAAAGTAGCAAGTGAAGGAATATATTGTTCAGTGTTCCATAATGAGAGTAGTTTACTTTCAAGTGAATTGATAAGAGAGGCAGACAAATTAGCTTGGCAAAGATGGGAAGATAACCGTCATTTTACTCACGTTAATCCCAGAGAAGTCAAGGGCGATGGCAAATGCTTTAAGGCAGCTGGTTGGCATAAGCTGAAAGAACGCACTAAGAAATCACACCTGATAATACTTGAGATATTTCGGGGCAATGAAGTAGAGAGTGAGCTATGAAGAAGTACCAGATATATGCTGACCAAGTAAGGAGAAGTAATGCTACACATTTATCGATGTGAAAATCCCGTTCGTACTCGTGCTATGTGCCCATATCATAAGCATCAATGCTATGGTGAGCGTCAAGCCTTTTATGACACAACTCGTATTTTCTTTGATTGCGGAACATTTGTTGATTATGGTTACGGCTACTATGAACCACCAAAGTTGTATAAGAATATCACCATTTTCAAGGACGAAATCGGCTATACTGTATGGGTTCCTCGTGCAGGTTGGGAAATGCTTGCTCAGGAGGTGCCACTAAAACAGGCACGTAAGATCGCCAAAAGACGATTAAGGCAAGGCGGTTTGATTACTGATAAATCTGTTGGGGCAATGAAGTAGACTCGGATATAGAACTATGAAGAAGTATCAGATAAGGAGGGAATATGGATTTCTTGGAATTACTAGAGTTAGAGCAAATGTCACCAGATAAATTAGTAGAATATTGGCGTTGCATAGACGAGGTTGAAGATGATAATGGTGACCCTAGTATTTATAGAACTTGTGAGATTTGTGGTGGCGAGTTCTGGGATGGTGGAACATCTTGCACTTGTGAAGTAGAGAGTGAACTATGAAGAAGTATCAAATATATGCTGACCGAATAATCCTAGACCTATGCGGTGGCACTGGGGCTTGGAGTTTGCCTTACAAAGAAGCAGGATATGATGTAAGAAATACTTGGGATAGGATTAAGATGGTAAAGATTGAACGACTTAATGAACTACTCAGGGGAAATGAAACCAATGTTGTGAAGTAGAGCCGGATATAGAGCTATGAAGATAACCGAAAAGCAGTTTGAGGCTCAGGTTAAGGAAGTAGCCAAGATTCGTCAAGTAGACGCATACTATCATCCTTTCCTGTCAAAGTGGAGTCCGAAAGGCTACCCAGATATTACTATCGTTAAAGTGCCCCGGCTCATTTTTGCAGAATTAAAATCTGAGAAGGGCAAAATCTCACCGGAGCAAGCGGAGTGGCTTGAGTTACTGAGGCAATGCAAGACAGTGGAGGCTTATCTTTGGCGAGTTAATGAGGTATCTCTGGAAGATATAGCGGAGATTTTACATTGAACTGGAGGTAGAGAATGTCAGGATTCGTGTGTGAAAGGTGCAAGAGAGAGTCGCAGGTTTCATTTGTGTGCAGAGAGTGTCATCGGTCGGTCTGCAATAGGTGCATTGTGTTGAGAGATATGACACAGCTTTGTAAAGACTGCAACAACAGGCTTAAAGACGGAGTAGAGGTGAACGAGCCAGCTATGGCGTGATATTATGAAAACAGCCGGCCGCATTTAATACACCGATAACGCTGGATCTTGTTTCTCTTCTTCCAGGAGAACCCGGCTTTAGTTATCTTATCAGACTTACATTCAGGACAGTGGTTATTTTTCATATTCTTTATTCCCTTTATCATCGTCTTACCTTGCCTTCTATCTGATTGCGGTCCTTACTACTGTTAAGGTGCTACCTAATAAGTTTTAGAGAGTCTTTAAGTGTAGGACAAGGTATAAATGAGGTTCTATCTCCCCACTCCTGAGACCCGTCATCATCCCATTGTATAAAAGCAGTTCCATCTCCATCATAACCTTCTGGCAAAAATCCTTCTCTGGGATAACCATTCGAGTATTGCCATTTCGATATAACGTGCATACCTCGTTTCAGTTTTCTACTTTTCATCTTACTACTCCGCTCACTACTACCCGCCACGGCGACTGACGGGCAGTTGGTCAATGGATTAGCTTGCTTTAACAAAGGGTTTATCCCATCTCCCAATTTCTAAATGTAACCAGTAATTAACATCAAAATAATCTGCCTGAGGGTCTGAGTTATTCCAGTTGTCACGGCTAGCTATTTTATAAGCGTTTGCCATACACTCCCAAGCTTCTTTAGTGAGATATGCTCCATTGTTTACGTTCTCATCATTTGGCCTTTGAAATCGATATTGATTGAGCTGTGCATATCCCCTGATAGGATTCCCATTGCAATCCTTATCCTTAGCAAATGCCTCAAAAGGTGCTGTCATTAGAGTAACGTTTAATGCTTGTCCCCCAGAGAATCGCTCAATTCTAGTTGACCATTGGCAATCAGGATATTGCCTTGTTAATTCTTGTTTAACCTCTTTCGCTATTAGTTTTATATCCTTGTATTCTCTCATTCCCTTTTCTCCTATCCCTCAGCCTGGCTTACTAGCTCAGGTCTTATGAGTTTACCTGCTAATCCCTTGCGTTTGCCGAGGCTTGCTATTCCCCGGCAAGTAGCTAGGGCGTTTAGCTTTGTTCCTTACTCATTTCGTATAGGATAGCCCGTAACATTGACCTCATACCCTCTTCATAAGCCTTTGTCTTTAATTCTCCGTGAAAGTGTCTTTGTTCGGCGTCTATTGTTCGAGTAAATTTGAAGTCCTCCTCTTCCCCTATGAAGTCTACATTGTCCATGAGTGCCTTAGCCGATGGGCTTTCTGTATGTGATTGAATCTCGGCATTTCCCTTTTCCTCTATCTTCCTCATAAGTTCTAACATCTTTCCTTCTCCTTTTTATTCTTTACCTGCATACATACTAACATACTCATAATACACACTGCAATAGCTCAAGTGTTCTAGTTTACATGTTATCGCCCACTTTTACACGGAATGAGGTGAATCTTGAGACTAAATAAATATTTTGAGGCTAGTATTAGTGCGAACCACCCCGCTTGACACAAACCCTTATCTGTGCTATCTATTATATATTATATATATGAATAATACCAAAAGACCCATCCCTAGAAAACTGAACAACGGTATGATTACTGCCCTTTCAGAATATATCCGCAAGGGCAACTACGCTGTCACGGCCTGTAATCTGGTGGGAATTGATGAGAAAACACTCTGGAATTGGGTTCAACAAGGTGAGGCTGACAATTTATTAGGCGTGGATTCTTTGTATTCTCATCTAATCCAATCTATAAAAAAAGCTGAGGCTGAGGCTGAGGCTAAATTGGTAGAGGTTGTGCGTGAGTCGGCAGAGATTAAAAGGGAATGGATACCGGCTATCACATTCTTAGAGCGCAGGCATCCAGACAGGTGGGGACGCAAGGACAGGACGAGGGTAGACATAACTGAGACCAAGCGGATACAGATAACACACGTAGATGTGGTATTGAACGAGGCAGGCCAAACTCCGATGATAGAGGGTCACGCAGTAGAATTATTAGAGGAAGGTAAATGACATATATATGTGAGGTTAAGGAAGATGCCGAGAATTGAGGATTTGATATTTCTGGCTATTATCTTATTGATATCTGGCTATTATCTTATTGATAGGGGAGCAAGGTATTGACTGGGAATATTATGTATCCTGTGACCGCTATTGGAGAGTATGGGTCAAGCTAAACAGAAATTGATAGATAAGAATAAGGGGAGGGGAAGGGTTTTGATACCTATCTTTTCTTTCTATATGAACCTACTCAGTGTCCAACCTAATTAGCTTTGTCCAACCTAAAGGAGTAAAACATGCCGTTAAGTAAGGAAAGGGATAAGGAACGAAAGAGGTTAGAGCGTTCCCTAAAGAGGAGAGCTTTGGAGCTAAAGGTTGGGGCTATCATGTCCTCGGCCAATGTCCGAGCTATGCGAGCAGCCGGGATAACTCCTGGATATGTGGAGGATGAGTCAGGCTCGGTAGCATCTCGTGTATTTTATGCTTTACTTCGAGACAGGGACGCTATCAAGGCTCACTTGTCTTGGCTTCAGAACGATTTGAGGATGGGGAGGATTATCTTAAATGGACAATATGGAAAGCAGAACAAGGAATAGTTTGACATAACAAATATAGTTCGAAGCATACCAGGCACGAATGAGGAATATGGACAGTAAGGCACTTTATATAGAGGGGTTGAAAGTAGACAACTGTCATAGCGATAAACGTAATATGATTGCCAGCTGTCCAAGGGGTAGGTGCGTAAATCGGATTGTGACTGTGGTATGTATATGTAGGTAAACTTTTTATAATATAGAAAAAGGGGGTAAAGTATGGACATAATGAATGTAGCGAAGGATGATGTAGCAATAGAGCAACTTTGCACCATCATACAGCAGCTTGAAAAACTTCTTGATATTGCGAGAGAGAACAAAGGAAAGGTTAGACCAATCATATCTAGTGGTGAGATAGAGTTGCTTAAAGACCATCTTGACTTAGTAATCAAATACAGCAAAGTCTAGTCTCCGTAATTTTTTAATTAATATAGAAAAAGGAAGGTTTATGAAAACTGAGCACATTGTCAAGAGAGTCTTAAGGTACGCAATAAACAATTCTCCTATTAGGTTTGATTACAGGATAAATAAATATTGGGTCAATCCTGCTCAGGATGATGCCAAGTTATGGTATAAGTTCATAGGTTTCATTCCAGATGGTAAGGTATTAGACATTGGTTGTGGTGATAGGCCATTTCCATCCGCCACTTTTTTAGTTGACAAGAAAGTAATAAAAACTACAAAGCCTTTTTGTCTGGCAGATATTGAGGCATTGCCATTTGCAGACAAGGAGTTTGACTTTGTTTTTTGCTCTCATGTTTTGGAGCATACTCTTAACCCATTGAAAGCGTGCAGGGAATTGATGAGAGTTGGTAAGAGGGGTTATATTGAGACTCCGAGGATTAGCATTGATGCTCTATTTGCGTGGGATGATAGTAACCACAATTGGTTAGTTCACAATTCAGGTAATACATTATTCTTCTTCCCGTTGACTGATAGTTTAAGAGAGGGTATCAATAGTACTGCTTGGCGAGATGTGTTATCCAGTTTCTGGAGGCATCCGTTAGCTGAGGCTTTTTATAAGAATCCTGAAGTTTTCAATGTTATGTTCAACTGGGAAGGCAAGTTCAATGCGTTTGTATTTTATAAAGATGGCAGATGCCTGAGCAATTAAAGGAGGGTGAATGGCAACTAGAGAAGAGATAATGAAGTTCCTCAAAGATGGGCTTGGTAATGTTTGGGCAGATGGCAGGGATGGTAGACATATCAACCTTGACGATTGTGCTACGGCAATTATGAAGTATCTCCATGCTCAAGGCGTAGGTATAAGAGGTTTACCATTAGGTGTATCTCACCCTCACTTATCTGCTTATTATACATTTGAGCCATTGATAGAGGAGGGAGAATGAAAGGTTGGTGGGTTAAGAGGAGTGGTTGGGTTTTATTATTGTAGGGTGATATGATAGAAGTTAAAAAGGTAGAAAGTTGTCCTGAGTGTGGAGGGGATTGTGGGTTAGACGGCATATGGAGTGGTGATTTTGGGTTCATAATGGGTGGATTTTATAACTGTCTGGGATGTAGGGTAATATTCCCTATGATTGGTCAAGTAAAAGCGGAGGAGTTAGAGGACGATACCATAATACTGCCAGACAGGTATATATTAGTATAGTTTTTCAGGAGAAAGGGGAATGAACGGGAATCATAATGAAGAGGAAAAAGTCAAGTATTGTCAGATAGTAAAGGATTATTGCATAAAGGAAAGGTGTAATTTTTATGTAGAGATGGTGCAGCATGTAGCGGGGATGCAGAAGAAGATGGGGATGTGTTGGTTCAATGCCATTTTGATGGTGCTATCTGAGATGAACGCAAAAACAGTGATGCCTCAACAGAAGATACCATTACCTAATTTATATAGGGGATGATTTAGAGAAGGTAAGTTAAAATTTGATGGAGGTGTTTATTTATGGATGTAAGTCCAGAATACATAAAGATGTGTGAGAAGGCAGAGGAGATACAGCAACAAATACCAATGGAGAGCAATAGGGAACCTCCCAATCTTTATTATTGTCCAGATGATGATTACTTATCTTGCGCTTATACTGTAACTAAGGTTTTTACAAACCCAGTTTATTGGCTACCCTATCAAGACCAGTTGCAGGAGATGGTAAATGACAAACCTTTATGCTTTGTCTTGCTCAGACTACTTTATAATTGGTCTTTTACACATTATGCAGATAAAGCAGCAAAACTTTACCCGTCTACAATGGAGCAACTCTGGTTGGCTTTCGTGATGAAGGAACGCTTTGGGAAGATATGGTCAGGAGAGGAATGGAAGTCGATGAGTTAATGGAGGATAAGGAGGTTCAAGTTGAGGGAGAATGGTTATCAAGAATAGGGAGTACAGGAAACCAGAGATGCAGAGTTTTATAATAGATAAAATTAAGACTCCCTTAGTAAAGATTCAAAAACCTGTGAGTTTGTTGGGTGTGGTAAGGGTTGTCTTTCAAATGGCTGTGATTCTTGACAGGATTCGTAGATTACCTGAACCAACCAAAGAAAATACGATATATGAGAACACCAAGACCCTGATTGATATACGGGATATGTTTTCGGTTTATTACACCAATCCCAGTCGGAAGATGGTGATGTTGGCACTCTGGAAGTGGGTGATAATAATGTATGACTGGGGACACGAGTATTCGAGTTTAGGTGACTGGGTAATAGAGCAGATTATAAGAAGAGGTTGGGATAGGAGACCATATCAGCACCCCAGCCCTGATTTTTGGAAAGAACCAGAGCCTTATGGGGGCGGGTATAATCTTACAGATAAAGTTGAGGGGTATAAACTTTTCAATGATGTTAGGGATATAGGAAAGTATGAAAAGGGCGATTAAATGGCTGATGATGCCGTTTTATATATTTGGATTACTAATACTGGAAGGAGATAAGTTTATTCGTGTTAAAGCCAGAACAGCTAAAACGCCAGAAGACATGGATGCTTTAAGATATTTATTGGAACTTTGGAGGTAAAATGACAGCGGAAGAGAAATTACAGGAACTATATAAACAACAAGAGCCTGTTGTGCTAGAGTCTAAGATTAGAAGTGGGGAGGCTAGTTTACACGTTACTAACTCTGGTAGTGTTTATCTGGCAGCCGAACACATAGACCTGATAGCCAATCTAGTAATAGAGAGGTTGAATAATGGCAACTAGAGAAGAGATAAAAGACCCTAAAGTAAGAGAGGAGTATGATAAGTTACAGCCAAAGTATGACTTAATTCAAAAGCGACTTAAAATTAGGAAAGAGATAGAGGATTTCACTGACCATCCAGCTGCTTTATGGGCATATCTCGACTCTCAAGGCTTAAAATTACCTAATGGGGAGCCATTGATAGAGGTGAAGGAATGAATAGTAACAATATTGAGATGTATTTTTCTGATACGACTGATTTAGATGCGGTGAGGTGTACTGAATGTGGAAGTATTGACTTTGATTACACAGAAACAAGGAAGTTTTGTGTACGCTGTGGTTTGGTTGCTAAGAAATCACTGTATAGTACAGCAGGTACAGAGGTAGAGTATGACAACTGGAACTAAAGTAAAGCCTTTCAGGGAAATAACTCCTGATGGGAAGCTGACACTAAATATGCACCCTGGACAGTCAAGGGTATGGAAGTCTCGCAAAAGATATATTGATATGCAGGCTGGTTCACAGGGTGGCAAGACGTGTTTCGGGCCTCACTGGTTGGATAGAGAAATAAGAACCTGCGGGCCTGGCGATTATCTGATAGGCACGGCTACCTTTCCTTTACTTGATAGGAAGTTACTTCCAGAGTTTCTGTATGTATTTGAATATCTATTACGCTATGGGACTTATAACGATAACAAGAAGGTCTTTACTTTCTTTAATGAGAAAACAGTCAAGAATAAGAGCGATTATATTCTGTTCCCCAACGCAGATGTAGATACCAAGATATTTATTGGCTCTGCTCAGAATCCAGAATCTATGGAATCCGCTACTGTTAAGGCTATATGGCTAGACGAGTGTGGAATGAAAATGTTCAAGAGAGAAACATGGGAAGCTGTTGAACGGCGTGGTCTGATAAACAAAGCAAGGATTCTTTTTACAACTACACTTTATTGCTTAGGTTGGTTCAAGACAGAAATATATGACCGCTGGGTTAATGGCGACCCTGATATAGATGTTATCCAGTTTGACTCTATTGAGAATCCTGCCTTTCCTCTTGATGAATACCAGAGGATGCAAAAGAGTATGCCTGGCTGGAAGTTTAATATGATGCACAGGGGGCGATTTGACAAACCTACTGGGCTTATCTATGATGCCTTTGACTCGGCAAACGATGTGGTTGAGCCGTTTGAAATACCCTCTAGTTGGCCGAGATATGTAGGACACGACTTCGGGCCAGTTAATACTGTTGCCTTATGGAAGGCTTATGACCCTATGTCGAGTACAATTTATACTTATCGAGAATATTCAATGGGTCAGTTATCTACATTTGAACACGTTACGAATTGGATTGAATTATCAAAAAATGAAAGGATAGCAACACGAATGGGTGGTTCACTCACTGAGGATGGTTGGAGGGGTGATTTTACTCAGGCTGGATGGAGAATTGATAAGCCTTTAGATGGGAATGTATGGTCTGGGATAAACAGGGTTTATGGCTTTGAAAAGCTCCATAAGCACAAGGTATTCAGGACTTGCAAGAATTATTTAGCTGAGAAGCAAACATTTAGTAGAGAACTTGATGCCAACTATAATCCCATTGAGGATAAAATAGAGGACGCACAAATATATCACCTTATGGCTTGTCTGGTGGGTGAGACATTGGTAACTACGGAAGATGGCTTGAAACCGATTAGAGATGTCAGAGTCGGCGATAAAGTCTTAACTAGGCAGGGATATTACCCTGTTAGAGATAAAATTGAGAAAGTGGCTGATACCATTGAAGCTAAGTTCTCCAATGGTCAAATCTTACAGGGGACTCCAGAACATAATGTTTTTGTAAAAGAAAAAGGTTTTCTTCCATTGACAGCCCTGCGATATTATGATACAGTAGAGACATGGAACGAGAAACAGTTATTTACAGGGGCGTCAAATATCATCGGTATCCGCAAGCAAAGAGGCGGTCTGATAGGATCTACTTCAGGTCTAGCAGGGGTTATCTCCACAGGATTATCTGGCAGGATAACTTTGGCGCAATACCTAGGGGGTGTTGTATCCACCATAGGGACAATAATTCTGCGAATAATGAACTCTCTAATCTTGAATGTAAAGGACTTGGATTACACATATCAGAACATCTTGAAAATGGTGCGAGAATATATGACCTTGAACACCTTGCCCGAATACGTCCACTCGCAATTGAGCGATGGAAGCAATGGGCTTCTACTCCAGAGGGCAAAGCCCACCTTAGTCAGAGAGCAAAGCAAGAATGGGCAGATAAACAACCAATTACCAAGATGTGCCAATTCTGCGGGAAAGAATACCAAACCCTTGAACCCTCCCACAGTAAGTTCTGTTCACCAGCTTGCAAAACAGCCAACCGGTATGCTTCCCATAAAGATGATGAACAGCGTCAATGCGGAATCTGTGGCAAATCTTTTCTCATTAACAGATACGCACTTACCAGAACTTGCTCAAGAAAATGCGGTGCGATTTATAAACACAACATGCAAAGACAAAACAACTGTCTATGACCTCAATATAGATACAGTCCACGAATACTACGCTAACGGTATCCTCGTTCATAATTCTGAGCGGTATATGATGACTCAGTTCAGACCGTTATCGGTATTATCAGATGATGCCGATATAGCACTAGTAGGCACAATTAAGGGATAGGAGAGTTTAATGACAAAAATAGCTGACCTTAGAGGTAGTAAAGCCGTTCCGCAGTCAAATTCAATAGCTGCTCAAGCACCGGGTTCTGCCATTACAGATGATGAAATAATGAGTTGGATAAACTCAGTGGATATGGAATGGCGGAAACACATTTTTCAGCGTATGGATGAGGATGAAAAACTGTGGACGCTAGACCCTTATACTCTCAAAGACCCAGATGGTGAGACATTAGAGCGTGTAGTAAACGTTAATATGAATGATGCCAGGGTTTTTGGAGAGCGTGTTTTAGCTGTTCTAAATGAATCTCAAGAGATTATTGAAATAAATGGGCAGCGTGATGGTAAGCCATTAGACGGACACCAATCGGCAGTTATTGAAGATTGGTGGAGAGACCTGATGTATTTGGCAAATGAAAACCTTAACAGCATCTTGATGCCTGACTTTGATGTCTATGAATGGGAACAAAATGCAATCAGAGGTGGGCAGATAGCGAGAATCCTTTTGTCTCAGGATAGAGATGGTTTTGATATTGACCTTTTACCAGTGGATAGACGTAAATGCGTTTATTCTGTTGGTAGATGGGGGTTATCCAGGGTAGCCTTCTGGGATATTCTTGATAAAGATATGTGTAGAGAGGAATATCCCGATTATAAACCGCTTGGAGAAGCAACAATAAGGTGGGATTTTTGGGATAGCAGGGAAGAAGTAGTCTTTTTAGATGGTAAATTTTATGAAGCTACATCGAATAAATTAGGATATCCTCCTTTTGTTATTCAATTATGCCAGCAAGGCACATTTCTTGATACTACAAATAGAGCATTAAGGATGCACGGTGAGTCTATATACTCTGCTAATAGAGAACTTTATCCTGAGTTAAACAGGATAGCCTCAATCCTTCAAACAATGAATCAATTGGCTCTATCTCCCCCGCAAGTTCTGGGGAGTAAAAGTGGCAAAAAGTTACCAGATAAACCTATTTATAGGGCTGGCAATGTCTTGGCATTAGAAACTGAGGACTGGTTAAAAAGAATAGAGAGTCCAGATATACAGGGGTCACTCAGATTCTTTACGGCATCATTAGGGGGGGCAATACAGCGAGGTTCAATTTCTCATATAGACTGGGGTAATTTACAGTTTCAGTTATCTCAGGTAGCTATTGCCACACTAGCTGGAGCATCGAGACAGGTATTCACGCCAAGATTAAAGACTATGGATAGATTTAAGAGGATGCTATTTAAGGAAGCTAGATGGCAGTTTGAAACTTTTAATATGACAGCCGATATTGGCAGGGTTGGCAGAAAGAGAATTTATACTCCTGCTGACCTTGCTGGCAATTATACTGTAGACTTTGAGTATCTAACTGCTCTACCAGAAGAAACGGCTGCTACTTATGGGTTGGCACAGATGGCAGAGAGGTGGATGGATGACAGGAGTATTAGAAAGACAATCCTTAAATATCGGGATTACGATGACATTGACGAGAAATTCCTTGTTCAGACAGCTAAGAAGGTTAGCAGAGCATTAGCTTTATTTGAGATGGCTCAGGCTTTGGATAAGCAGGGTAATCCAGACGAGGCTAGAATATTACTCATTGAAGTAGGTCAGACGCTTGAAGGAACTGCTCAGGGAGAAGTGAGTAAATTAACAGGTGTAGAGATACCGCAGGCTTCACCTCAACAGGAAGCACAGGCTTTACAGGTAGGTCAAGGTGGTCCAGTTGAAGGTGCGGTTAGAACAACCAGGAAATCAGAACCGCCTGGTGCAGGAGAATTTATGGAAGAGGAGGTTGCGGTCTGATGAAAGTAATAATTAGTTCAGGTGAACAATATCCAGTTTTTACCATTGAAAGGACGTGGAGAAAAGGATATAACGGGAAACTGATAGTGGATATAGAAAAAGAATGGTTAGAAAGATATGAAAAATGTATGGTGGAGTGGGATTTAATCCAAGAATATCTCACAGATAAATACCCGTTCTAGTAAATTATTATGAGAATAACCTGATGGATTATGTAGAAGATGAGAGTTTAAGAGCATTTTATATTGGAGTTAATTAGAGGAGGTATAGGTGTATCGACCGAAAGACTGGCCGAAGTTTGAAGTGAAATATAATCCATTACATTGCTTTGCTCCAGAAGAGTGTACAAACTTCGCTTATGAAGAGGGGGCTGATGCTATGCTGGAGGGGCTAAAAGAGGATGGTAAGTATATTGATGCCTCAAAATATCCATATGGTATGGTTCTGAATGAGATTCCACCAATTGAAAAACTTACTAGGGAATTTAAGGGATGGATAATTATTATTCCAGAGGAGGTGACTTAATGCCGTTTGTGAGTTCAGAGTTAAAGAAGTTATCTAAAGATATTATTAACAGAGCACTTCAAAAACAAACATTTCAGCCGAGGTCTAATCTTTTAGTAGAAAGGTTGAGGCAGACTTTAAGAACTCAAAAACCAAGAGCACCGAGGTTTTAATGGTAGAGACTGTAATAAGAGATTTAACTGGTCAGATTATTGGGAACAGGAGAATTGTTACTAAATCACCTGTTAGTGGACGTTATCTTATAAGAGAGACTGACACCGATGAAGTGTATTGGATGGAGCCAGAGGAATTAGAGAAACCTAAAGCCCCTCCAGTAGTAGAACCAGAAGCCCCCTTTAGATTACCACCAACTGTTCCAGAAGCCAGAGCACTTGAATTCCAAACAATGCCTGCTGGTGGTGGTAGTCGTGGGGTTGAAGGTGGCGAGATATATTATTCTCCCACAGGTGAATCATATTTTGTGCCTACAGGAACACCTTTCAGAACTGGTATTCCCATAACCAGTGAAGCTGACATATCAGGGATAAGAGAAAGACTGGCAACTATTCCAAGGCGACCTTCTGGAGTGCCAAAAGCTCCAGAGTTTAACCTTCCTGATATTCTAAGGAATGTCTATCCAGAGATGGGTGAATCACCAGAAGAAGTTTTTAATGCTGCTCTGACTCTGGCGAGAGACGATCCTGAAGCCTTTGTTGAAGATTTAAGGGCGAAGGGTAGAAACGAATATACGGAATCTCTGCTGAAGGCTTTAGGGGCTGATGACCAGATGATAGACGATTTATATTCACAACAGGTTTCCATCCCGCAGCAGGCTGTTGTTGAAATTGAAGGCGTTAGAAAACTGATAATTTATGATACAGCAACTAACAGAGCCTACGATTCAACGGGTAAATGGATTGGTTCATATAATCCTAATAAAAAAGAGTTTACCCTAAAAGAACAACACAAATTGATAAGTCGTGGCTTGTATGAAAGATTGGGTTATGCCCCTGCTCCTCCAGTAAAGAGTTCTGAGGAAAGAAAAGAAAGGGTTAAGGCATTTCAATCGTATCGTAAGGCAGGGGGCAAGATGTTTTATGATAAGTGGGAAGCAATGGGTATGCCGGTTAGCCCAGAGGTAGAACCTCCCCCTATTTCAGATGAAGAGCGTCAGCGAATTATTGATGAGGAAGTTCGCAAGCATATGAATTTGCTCAAAGTATTGGGGGAAGGTTTAACTAAGGTACTACCCCAGGTAGCAGCTGCTTTTCTTAGTGGTATTCAAGGAGGACAAGGGGCAGTAGATATAGGCTGGGCTGATAGATTTATTGAGGATGCCAAGAAAGATTTAGACCAGTTTGCTCAAGAGACATTTGATAAATATGGGGAAACAGGCTTGCCGTTTACAGTTTCAGATATAGCTTATTTACCCCAGAATATAGCTTATTCATTAATTACAATGGGAGCATTTGCAACTACAGCTGTCCCGATAGGAATGGTTCCATTGCCAGGGGCTAGAGTAGCTGCTTGGTTTCTTGGTTCAGCAGTTTCGGGAGTGGTGGCTTACCAAATAACTACTTACCAGATAACTAAGGAATACCTTGACCTTAAAGACGAAGAGAATATGAAGGAAACTGGCAGGCACTTAACTCTGGCTGAGAGACAACAATTATATGATGACTTTGAATCTAAGGCTAGGGCTTATGGGTTATGGGAAGCTTTGCCTGAAGCAATAAGTAA
>Ga0180008_1001048_pt1 | contig 18803 bp, 14 predicted proteins | sample MM_PW_MetaG_FD_121121 | JGI IMG/M metagenome (GOLD analysis project Ga0180008, IMG submission 121121) | Groundwater microbial communities from the Aspo Hard Rock Laboratory (HRL) deep subsurface site, Sweden - MM_PW_MetaG | ecosystem: Environmental > Aquatic > Deep subsurface > Groundwater...
AAAGATTTCCCTCGGCGCGCTCAGTCCCATTGAGTATCGTGAAAGCCTGGGCTTCGCGGCATAACCAGTCCAAGTTTTTGTCCGCATCCCCGGTGGGTCAATTTTCCATCAGCGCCAACACACCACCGCCCTTCCTCGCTGCAACCACAGCCAAGCGCTGGCACTCTGCACAGCACAAGCGGCACCCACTGCATCACTTAACGGCTGCTAGCCCGGCCCTGCGTACCCAATAGCAAACCTGTAAAGATCAGCGCCGCACCAAACCAGTGGTAGTTCTGCAGCCCTTCGTCCAACAGTAGCCAGCCCAGCACGGCGGTGAATACCGGCATCAGGTAGTTGGATAGCGCTGCCTTGGCGGCGCCTAGAACGCGGATAGCGTGATTCCAGGCGAGGTAGGCGAGTAGCGAGGCGAAGACGGCGGTGTAGCCGATGGCGGCGAAGTTATGCGGCGTCAGACTGAAGTGTGCACCCTGGGCCAGTTCATACAGGTAGAACGGCAAAATCAACGGCACGCCCAGCAGCATCAGCACACCGAGCAGGGCCAGCGGCGGAATCGGCAGCAGGTGAGCAGCCCAGCGCCGCAATAGCAATGAATAAAGCGCCCAGTCGGCCACCGCCAACAGCATGATCAGATCGCCCTTATTGAATGCCAGGCCGCTAAGGCTGGCCCAGCTGCCTTTGCTGATCAGCACCAGCAAACCGCACGCGGCTACCGCCATACCCCACCAAGCGCGTCGATGTGGCCACTCGCCGAGTAACAGGCCGGCGCCAATAAAGGTCATCAGCGGCAGACAGGTATTAACCAAGGTGATGTTGATCGCAGCGGTGGTTTGCGCGGCGGCATACAACAGGCTGTTGTATGCGGCGATACCGACACCGGCGAGCACCAGCAAGCGCCAACCAGCCGTGCGCAGCTCAGTACGATGTAACCACAGCGGCTTGGCTACAAAAGGCAGCAACAGCACGAGTGCCAGGCTCCAGCGCCAGAAAGACAAGGCAAACGGTGGGATCTCACCGGCAAATGCCCTGGCCACCAATGCATTGCCGGACCAGCAGAGGGTTGCCAGCAGCAGACCGGCCAGCGCGATACGCACGGAAGATTGCATAGCCTAGCGCTGCCCGAGCGGACGCAAGCGGTATTGCGGCGGCAATTGCTCCATACCGCTGACCGCCACATTAAGGTTCTTCCAGCGGCCATCCTTGATGCCGTAGATGCAGCCATGCACCGACAGCGACTGACCGCGATGCCAAGCGTTTTGCACGATGGTGGTGTGACTGACGTTGGCCACCTGCTGGATCACGTTGAGTTCGCAGAGGCGGTCGACCTGCTCTTCCTCGCTGGGCAATTGCGCCAAGTGCTCGCGGTGCTCGTAGTACAGGTCACGAATGCTGCGCAGCCAACCATCAATCAAGCCGAGCTGGCCGTCCTGCATCGAGGCGCGCACGCCGCCGCAACCGTAGTGGCCGGTGACCAGGATATGTTTGACCTTGAGCACATCCACCGCGTATTGGATTACCGACAGGCAGTTGAGGTCGGTGTGCAGCACCACGTTGGCCACGTTGCGGTGCACGAACAGATCGCCCGGTAGCAAACCGACAATCTCGTTGGCCGGAACGCGCGCATCGGAACAACCGATCCACAGGTATTCCGGCACCTGCTGTTGGGCCAGCTTTTCAAAGAACTCAGGGTCTTCCTCTTTGATCGCCTCCGCCCAACGTGCGTTGTTATCGAAGAGGTGCTGTAGATCGCTCATGGTTCATTCCCGGGTTCGTCGATGCGCACCATAGGAGCGCCACGGGCTTTTGACAAGCATGTGCGCCCTGCCGTCACAGCCGACCGGCTCAGGCTCGACGGCGACGCAGCAGCCAGATAATCAGCAGTACGCCCGCCAGCAGCACCAGGCTCACGCCCCACTGCAGCGTTCCGGCATAGCGATACAGATCAGCCGGCTGCAGGCTCGGCTCACGCTGCATGCGTTGCTCGGCGGCTGCACCCTGAGTCGGAATATCGGCCAAGCCGTCGCCATCCAGGTCAGGCAGGCTGCGAATATGGTCGAGCAGCCCCTGCCACTCTTTATATTCCTGCACGCCGGGCTGCTGCGGGTCGGCATCGATGATCGCCTCCTTGATCGCGGCCAGCGGCTGCCCCTGAGCATCTTTGGGCTGCACGCTGAGTAAGCCCTTGGTCAAGTCGCTGACCAGCCAGGTGAAGCTGCCGACGTAACTGGTCGCACCAATGCTATAGAGCCGCTGATCGGACAGGTCCAATGGCGTGTAGCCCTTGAGCGGGTCGCCCAACTCAATCCGGCTGACCCGGTCAAACGGCACGCGCCAGGGGTTGTAGCTGAAGCGCAGCCCCGACACCCGCGGGTAATAGCTTTTACTGGCACGCACTTGATACGCCAGCAGCAACACCTCAAGCAGACTCTTCAACTCCTGGCCGGTGACATACACCTTGATCAGCGGATAACCCGGCGCATCATCGAACTCCCCCACACCCAGCGGGGCGATGCGAAACAAGTCAGACACCGATTGCACGCCATAGCGGCCCTGGATCAAGTTGTCGCGGATGGTGCCATTGCCGGTGAAGGACACATCGCTGCCTGTGGCATGGCGCAGGGCATCGGTGACCAGATTGCCAAGGATCGGGTCGTCGTACTCGCGGGTCAGGGTCTTGTCGACCTTGGCCAGCGGCTGATCGAAGGTGTAACCCTTAGGGGCCAGCATCTGCGCGCTGACGATCTGTTTAAAATCTTCAACCTGGGCCGTGACCACCGCGCTGCCGGCAATCTGGTCGTTGATTGGGTGCAGCTGGTAATCGACAACCTGCGGCTTGCCGTCCGCCGGCAGACGCATATGCAGCTCGCCCAGGTGCTGAATCTCCGAGCCGGCCTGCATCACTGGCGTACGCCCGTTGACCAGCACAGGTTGCGCCAACGCCGTGTGCGAGTGACCGCCGACCACGATATCGATGCCAGGCACCTGCTCGACCAGCTCAACCTCCTCACCGCGCCAACTGCCATCGTCCTGCTGCACCACGCCCATGTGCGAGAGCAGAATCACCACCTCGGCGCCCTCCTCGCGCAGCTTGGCAACCATGGTCTGAGCGGTCGCGACCGGGTCGGCAAACACCGCCGGTTTGATCATCGGGCTGACCGCTACGGCGTTGTTACCGAGCAGGCCGAACAGACCAAAGCGGATGCCGCCCTTGTCGATCAACTTGTACGGCGCAATGAGCCCAGCTTCAACGTGCGCCTGTAGGCTGTCGTCTTCCGTGCGCGCAGGATCAAAGCCAAGGTTGCTCGACAGCAAAGGCAGCAGCGCATCGCCCTTGATCTTGTACGCCGCGCTGATCATCGCAGCCAAGCCGGCTGGGCGAAAATCGAACTCGTGGTTACCCAGTGTGGCCGCGTCATAGCCCAGCTCGGTCATCAGGCGCAGTTCACCGCCGGTTTCCCGCGTGACGGTATGAAACAGCGTGCCCATGCTGAAATCGCCGCCATCAAGCAGCTGCACCGGCTGCTCACCGGCAGCGGTACGACGTTGTTCAAGCAAGGTAGCCAAGCGCGCAACACCGCCGACGGTGTCGTCGTCACCGGTGGTTGCTGGGGTGTACTCATTATTGGGGCCGAAGCCGAGCAGCCGCGACTGCCAATCGTTGGTGTGCAGGATGGTAAAACTGCGCTCGACGCTGGAGGCCTGAGCGGCGGCAAATAGACAAGACACCGCGAGCAACGCAGCAGACAGGCGCATGACAAATCCTTAGGCAGTGGGCCGGGCACAGCGGCCGCTGAGGGCCGCGCTTCAGTATGCGACAAGCCCTGCGTCAGGTCAGCGGCGGATCACGCCGCGCGCGTTAGCCAATTGTGTCAGCGCCTGGCGCGAGGGGCGCGATAGGCTAAACCGCTCAGCGCCAGTCGCGGCTAAAGCCGCTCCCACAGAATCGAGACCTCAAGGGTGATGCGGCGCTAGTCGAACAGCGGGCACACCATCACCAAGGCATCTTCACGACCACCAACGGCCGGGTAGTAATCACGACGCCTACCGACTTCGTTAAACCCGTAGCGTTCGTAGAGGCGATAAGCCGCCTGATTGCTCGCGCGCACTTCAAGGAAACAGTCATTGGCGCCCTGCGCCTGGGCTTGCTGCATCAGGTGTTCAAGCAGTTTTAGGCCCAGGCCGCGGCCCTGGCTTTCCGCCTTGACGGTGATATTGAGCAGGTGCGCCTCATCCAGGATGATCTGGATCACGCCGTGGCCAACTTGCTGCTCGCCCTCAAACATCACCCAGCAGTTATAGGACGTCAGGCTGTCGGTAAAGATGCCGCGCGTCCAGGGGTGGCTAAAGGCGGCGTATTCAATTTTCAGCACCGCATCGATATCCGCCGCGGTCATTGGGCGGAAGCTGATTGCATCACTCATTCAGGTTGACTCGACAAGCGTTAGGAACCGCGGCCCACAGGCCGGGAAAAGATGTATTCACGTAGCCGCCAACCAGCGCTGGCGCACGCGGCGCATGGCATGCCACAGCTCACGCTTGCGCGCGGGCTCATCCATCAGCAACTCCAGGCCTGGCAATGCCCAGGCTGCGCCGAGCCCTTCAACCTGCAACTCGCGGTTGTATGCATCGGCATCCGCCTCACCGGCAAAGCGAATGGCCGGCAAACCGACCAGCCACAGGCAGCTGCACGGTTCCTGCTCTTCCAGGCGTGCGCCGACAAAGCTCTGCACAAACTCCAGCGCGGCATCTGGGCCTTGGTCAATCTGCCCGCGCACCAGCAACGGCCAGCGCACCGGTTCACCAATCAACTGCGGGCTGTCCGGCAAGCCGGCGGAGCGCAGCAGATCCTTGAGCAGCAGATACGCCGGGTCGCGGCCCTGCAGCGGCTCACCGGTAGGTAATTCAACCAGCACGGCGCAGGCACCCGCGCGCAGCAATTGCAGGGCAAAACGCGGGGGCGTAACAGGGGCAGCCTTTGGCTCAGCACTCTCGGACTCGCCCTCAACAACCGGAGCTACGGCCTGACGCGCCACAACAGTTGGCCGTGGCACTTCAATTTTCGCCCGCACAACGGCCAGCTCTTCGGCTGCCGGCGGCACATACGCCGGTGCTGCTTCAGCCACCCGCTGACGTTCTACTGGCGCGGCCAGCGCGGGTTGCTCAAGTTCAGGCGCAGCCTGCGTTTGCAGCAACTCCGGGCGCGAGGGTGCTGCAAACGGCAGCTCCACACGCGGCAGCCAGCTGACCACCTGCATGGCGCTCAGGTAGGCACGACGACGCAGCTCTGTGATCAAACGTCAGCCGCCTGTGGGTGGGCTTTTTGCCCGGCCTGCATCAGGTTCAATGCATTGATATAGGCCTTGGCCGAGGCCACCAGAATATCTGTGTCGGCGCCATTGCCGTTGACGATACGCCCGCCCTTCTCCAGGCGCACGGTTACCTCGCCTTGCGAGTCGGTGCCCTGGGTGATGGCGTTGACCGAATACAGCTGCAGGTTGGCGTCAGAGCTGGCGACCGACTCAATGGCTTTGAAGATTGCATCCACCGGCCCCGAGCCCTGAGCGCTGGCGTTGTGCTCGGCACCCTCAACGCTGACCACCACCTGGGCCTGCGGCACTTCACCAGTTCTGCTGGCCACGTCCAAGGTGATCAGCTTGAAATGCTCCGGCGCTTCTTCGGCCAGGGTGTCGGAGACCAGCGCCTGCAGGTCTTCGTCGAAAATTTCGTGTTTCTTGTCGGCCAGGTCCTTGAAGCGGGCAAAGGCAGCATTCAGCTCGGCTTCACCCGCCAGGACGATACCCAGCTCATCCAGGCGCGAGCGGAAGGCATTACGCCCGCTCAATTTGCCCAGCGACAGCTTATTGGTGTGCCAGCCGACTGACTGCGCGGACATGATCTCGTAGGTTTCGCGGTGCTTGAGCACGCCGTCCTGATGAATACCCGACTCGTGTGCGAAGGCGTTGGCGCCGACGATGGCCTTGTTCGGCTGCACCGGAAAACCGGTGATACCGGAAACCATACGCGAGGTGCTGAGGATGTGCGGCGTGTCGATGCGCGTATGCACACCGAGTAGGTCTTCGCGGGTTTTGATCGCCATAACGATCTCTTCCAGCGCGGCGTTACCGGCGCGCTCACCCAAGCCATTGATGGTGCACTCAACCTGACGCGCACCCGCGACCACGGCAGCCAGGGAGTTGGCGACGGCCAAACCCAAGTCGTTGTGGCAATGCACGGAGAACACTGCCTTGTCGGCGTTCGGCACGCGGTTGAGCAACTGGCGAATGGTCTCGGCGTACTGGTGCGGAATCGCGTAGCCAACCGTGTCGGGAATGTTGATCGTCCGTGCGCCGGCATCGATGGCCGCTTCGATAATGCGGCAGAGGAAATCGATTTCCGAGCGACCGGCGTCTTCGCAGGAAAACTCGACATCACTGCACAGGTTGCGCGCACGCTTGATCGCATGCACCGCCTGCTCGACCACTTGATCCGGCTGCATGCGCAGCTTGTGCTGCATATGGATCGGGCTGGTGGCGATAAAGGTGTGGATACGGCCGCTGTTGGCGCCCTTGAGCGCTTCGGCGGCGCGGTCGATGTCTGCATCCAGCGCGCGCGACAGGCTGCACACGGTGCTGTCCTTGATGCTCTCGGCAATCGCCTTGACCGCGGCAAAGTCACCCGGACTGGCAATGGCGAAACCGGCTTCGATCACATCGACGCGCAGGCGCTCCAAGGCCTTGGCGATACGCAGCTTTTCTTCACCGGTCATGGATGCGCCAGGGCTTTGCTCGCCGTCACGCAGGGTGGTGTCGAAAATAATGACGCGGTCGTTGCTGCTCATGCTGGTGTCCTCACGGAGTCGCAGATGCACAGGCCCGACGCTGGGGCCTATGTCGATAGGCGTTGATTGTCGCGTGAAACGCCGCGTGCGGGAAGCGCGGAGCGCATCGATACCACGTCGCGGCTAAAGCCCCTCCCACACCTTAGAAAGCAAAACGCCCGCCGAAATGGCGGGCGTTTTGCTTGGATAGCGCTGATGGGTATCGCTTCGCTCAACCCATCCTACGGTCTGATTGAGCGAGCTAGAGTCCTGCAAGGCGCTACGTAGTAACAGCCTCCGGCTGGTCAAAACGGCGAAGAAGCGGAGTGTACTTTTGTACATGAGCATTACTCGCTTCGCTCGCCCTTCGGGCCGGCCTAAAGGCCGTTCGGTGGCAAGCCACCGTTCTCGCCTGTTTTTAACGCAGCAGGATCGACGCGCAGCCAATCAGAGGGCTTGATCCCAGGGACGGTCGCCGTTGGCGTCCTTAATCCGGGTCGGCAGGCCCATCACGTCCAGCAGCTTGAGGAACGGCTCGGCCGGCAGTTCTTCAACGTTGGCCATGCGCGCCACATCCCAGTCACCACGGGCCACCAGCAACGCGGCGGCCACCGGTGGCACACCCGCGGTGTAGGAAATGCCCTGGCTGTCGGTCTCGACATAGGCGTCTTTGTGGTCGGCGACGTTGTAGATAAACAACTCAGCCGGCTTGCCGTCTTTGGTGCCTTTGACCAAATCGCCAATGCAGGTCTTGCCGCTGTAACCCGGCGCCAGCGAGGATGGATCGGGCAGCACGGCCTTGACCAGTTTCAACGGCACCACATCCAGGCCTTCGGCGGTTTTCACCGGCTGTTCAGACAGCAGCCCCAAGCTGTTAAGTACGGTAAACACGTTGATGTAGTGCTCACCGAAGCTCATCCAGAAACGCACATTGGGCACGTTCAGGTGTTTGGACAGGGAATGCACTTCGTCATGCCCGGTCAGGTAGAGATTCTGTTCACCGACTACCGGCAGATCGTCAGTGCGTTTGACTTCAAACATGCTATTGCTGGTCCACTGGCTGTTCTGCCAGCTCCAGACTTGGCCGGTGAATTCACGGAAATTGATTTCCGGATCGAAATTGGTGGCGAAGTACTTGCCGTGCGAACCGGCGTTGACGTCGAGGATGTCGATCGACTCGATACTGTCGAAGTACTGTTGCTGCGCCAGAGCAGCATAGGCATTCACCACGCCTGGGTCGAAACCGACACCGAGGATCGCAGTCACACCTTTATCCTGGCATTCGGCCAGGTGCTTCCACTCATAGTTACCGTACCAAGGCGGCGTTTCGCAGACCTTGCCCGGTTCTTCGTGAATGGCGGTGTCGAGGTAGGCGGCGCCGGTATCCATGCAGGCGCGCAGCACCGACATATTAAGGAAGGCCGAGCCGACGTTGATGACGATCTGCGACTCAGTCTCGCGGATCAGGGCTTTGGTTGCTTCGATATCCAGCGCATTCAGGGCATAGGCCTGGATTTCGGCCGGCTGCTTCAAGCTGCCTTTAGCCTTTACGCTGTCGATGATGGCCTGGCATTTGGAGATGTTGCGCGACGCGATAGCAATCCGACCGAGTTCGTCGTTGTGCTGCGCGCACTTGTGGGCCACCACCTTGGCGACACCTCCTGCACCAATGATAAGAACGTTCTTTTTCAATTTCTTTATTTCTCCTTCAAGTGTTAGCTAGCAGAACCTGCCCACAGGTTTGTGAACACGCAGAGCGCCTCAAGATAGGCTGGACAGATAATCATCAAAGCCAAACTCGCGAACCACTTCGACGCTGCCGTCGAGTTGCTTCACCACGATGGACGGCATTTTCAGGCCGTTAAACCAGTTTTTCTTAACCATGGTGTAACCCGCTGCGTCGATAAACGACAGACGATCGCCGATGGTCAGCGGACGATCGAATTGGTACTCACCGAAAATGTCGCCCGCTAAGCACGACTTGCCGCACACCATGTAGGTGTACTCGCCGTTGCAGGGCTCCATCTTGGCGTTGAGCCGGTAGATCAACAGATCAAGCATGTGCGCTTCGATGGAGCTGTCGACTACGGCCAAATGCTTGCCGTTGTAGAGGGTGTCGAGCACCGTGACTTCCAGCGAGGAACTCAGGGTGATCGCCGCTTCGCCCGGCTCCAGATACACCTGCACACCGAAGCGCTCGGAGAAGGCCTTGAGCCGCGCACAGAACTGATCCAGCGGATAGTCGTCGCCGGTGAAGTGAATACCGCCGCCGAGGCTGACCCACTCAACCTGCTGCAGCAGATGGCCGAAGCGCTCTTCAATAGTGCTCAGCATCTGGTCAAACAGTTCGAAACTGCCGTTCTCACAGTTGTTGTGGAACATAAAGCCGCTGACTTTATCCATCACCGTGGCGATCTTTTCCGGGTCCCATTCACCCAAACGGCTAAATGGGCGCGCCGGGTCGGCCAGCAGGTAATCGGAGCTGCTCACCTGCGGGTTGACGCGCAGGCCACGCACCTTGCCCGCGGACGCGTCAGCAAAGCGCTCAAGCTGGCCGATGGAGTTGAAGATGATCTTGTCGCAGTTGGCGAGCATCTCGGGGATTTCGTCATCCGCCCAGGCCACGCTATAAGCGTGAGTTTCACCGGCGAACTTCTGCCGACCGAGCTTGAGCTCGTACAGCGACGACGAGGTGGTGCCGTCCATGTACTGCTGCATCAGGTCGAACACCGACCAGGTGGCGAAGCACTTGAGCGCCAGCAGCGCCTTGGCGCCTGAATGCTCGCGAACATAGGCGATCTTTTCCAGATTACCCAGCAGCTTTTGCTTGTCGATGAGGTAGTAAGGTGTCTTGATCATCTCGGTGCCTATGCAAGGTCGGCAGGCAGGCAATCAGCAGTGCTGACCCCTCCCCAAAAAGTGGGGGCGAATTGTGCCGACAACCGGCGCATATCGAAAGGGCAAGTGGGGTATTTCGTCGATTACCTGTCCACTATTGGCACATGCCGATAATCCCCGCCGACCATGCAGCGGCGCCCACACGGCAAACAGGGTGCCGGCGGGCGATGACAGCGACATGACAAACGGCTAGGCCGCAGCCGATAACTGACACTCAAGACTTGGCCATGGCATGCAGTACAATCGCCATTTTTTCGCGCCAAGCCCACGCAGCGGATGCCCCGATGATTGATCCCAAGCGCGTACTGCGCGCCCTTGCTGAACACTGGACGTTACTCGAGCCGCTCTGTGAGCGCTTCGATACCGGCACCCTGAGCCTGGTGGAACTGCGCCTGCAGCTCAGCACCCAGCGGCCTGAAGGCACGCCAACCGATGTCACCGCCCTGCTCGACCAATGGATTCGCCTGGATATCCTGGTGCCGGTGGCCAAAAGCCCGAATCGCTTCGAGCTTAACGCGCAGATCCACGACTTCCTCGCCTACCTGCGCCGCGAGCATCGCCTGGGCCTGTGCCTAGAGATCGAAGCTTACTTGCGCCATTTGGAGCGCCTGGCCGGCTATATCAAAGATGCCTTTGAAGTCCGCGATGCCCCCGACCTGGCCCGCCAGCTGCGCCTGCTCGACATGCGCGTACGCGATGTACTAAAGAAGCTGGCCAACGACGAGCAAGCCCTGGTTGCCGTGGCCGAACGGGCCAAGACCAGCGACCGGCAGATTCCGCTGCGTCAGCGCTATGCCGAGGTGCTGGCCACCTGGGACGAATACGTCGAACCGATGATCCAGCTGGTGGCCGCCGACGGTGCCTTTGAGCAAGGCGTGTATCGCGTCGAGCACGTACTGCTGCGCCTGCTTGGCGAACAGCAGCGCCTCGGCCAACTGGTCGACGATGACCTGCTGCTGCGTACCCACGCACGCATTCTGGAAATGCAAACCACCGCCCAGCTGACCCTGCGCCGCGCCCGCGAACTGCTGCTACCGCTGCGTGAAGAAGCGCGCCGGCATAACGCCGTAACCCGTGGCGCCGCCCTGGCCCTGGCAGCAATCCGGAAAAAGGGGCTGGACGCCGTACCACAGGCGTCCTTGCCGCTGTTCAGTCGTCCGCAAAGCACCTTTCTCGGCACTGCCTCGCAGGTTGAGGCGTACGTTTACGCCCTGGCTCGCTTCGAGCCCAAGCCGGCGCAATTCCCCAAAGCGCACAGCAGTCGCAAGGGCGAAGCCCCGCGCGCACCGCGTACCGCACGGGAAATGATCGAGCGCTGCGAGCAGGCCCTACCACTGCCGGACCTGATGGTCTGGCTGCTGGAGCAGGAACCCGAAGGCGCGACCGACGAATTGCTCTACTGGTTCTCGCGGCTCTCGCGCGACAGCCGCTTCCAGCGTGAGCGCCTTGAGCGCCGCGACTATCTCACCCGCGAGCATCAGGTCAGCCTGAGCTCCTTTGCTCTAGTGGGTCGCCCCGATGCTTAAGCCCTGCGTAGGGTGGACAACGCTCTGCTTGTCCACCATTGACCACCCCGAACTCCCAGGTGGAAAACGCTTCGCAGTTTTCCACGGGGCGGCCATCCGCCCTACGACCTCCCATGAGCAACGCGCATGAATATCGACCTGAAAGAACTGACCCAGCTTGCGCCGATCTTCCGCGAGCTGTTCAAGGGTTACCACATCAGCCGCAGCAACCCAGAGCTGTACACCCAGCTGGCCGGCCAGCAGGATGCCTACCGCGCCCTGTTCAAAGCCCTGGGCTATGAGCTGACCTGCGACAGCCGTGGCTTCTATTACTTCGTGCCCGAGCAGATGGGCGCGCAGGTCAACAAGACCGCCCAGCGTCTGGCACTGTTCACCTTCATCCTGGTGGAACATCTGGCTGACCAAGGCCGCGACCCGCTGGCCGTACTCGACGGCGGCAGCCTAGGCCGCGATGAATTGCCGGCACTGCTGGAAAAATACCGCGACCTGTTCCTCCAGGCTGAAGTCACCAGCGTTGAGGAGCTGGAAGAAAAAATCATGCGCCGCCTGACTCAGCTCGGCTTTGCCAGCGAAGACAACGGCATCTACCGCTTCCTCGCGCCCATGCACCGCTTCCTTGATGTGTGCCTGAGTGTGCAGCAAGACCGCGACCTGGCCGCCACCCTGCACAGCAGCCTGCCGCTACCGACGCCCGTGCTGCTCGACGATGAGGCCGAGGACGAGATCATCAGCCTCGCCGAAGACCCGGCCGATGAGTCCGAAGAAGACGCCCTGGCCCGTGCTATGGCCGAAGAACGTGACGCCCAGGAGACCCGCGCATGAGCCAGGAACGCTACGGCATCCGCCGCTTCGCCCTATTGAATACCGCCGGCTACAGCCTCGGCCTGTTCCCGCTGGAGCACCCGTTGTCGGTGTACGGCGCCAACAACCTCGGTAAATCCGCCTCGATCAACGCCCTGCAATTCCCGATTCTGGCGCGCATGTCAGACATGAGCTTCGGCAAGTACAGCCTGGAACAGTCGCGCAAGTTCTACTTCGCCAGCGACACCAGCTACATCCTCGTCGAAGTCGCCCTGCCCCACGGCCCGCATGTGATTGGCGTGGCCGGGCGCGGCCCCGGCGGCGGTTTCGGTCACCAGTTCTTCGCTTATCAGGGCACTCTGGAGCTTGAGCACTACCAGAAGAACGGAACCTGCCTGCGCCAGCGCGAGCTGTTCAACAACCTTGAGCGCGAAGGTATCAAGGCCTACGAACTCAAGCCTGATGAACTGCGCCGCCTGCTGGTTGGCGGGCATACCTCGATTCCGCTGGACCTGACCTTGATCCCTCTACGTTCCACCAGTGAACAAAGCCTGAAGACCTTCCGCGCACTGTTTATCAACCTGCTGCATATGCGCGAGATCACCGCCGCCAAGCTCAAGCAGCTGTTCCTCGATGCCTTCGAGCACAGCCTGCGCTCGGGCAGCGTCGACTACATTGCGGCCACCGAAGAAGCCTTCCGCGACGTGCGCCGCATGGAACAGGACTATCAAGCGTTGGTCACTGCCGGCCCGCTGATCGAAGCCCTGGCTGCCGGCGTCAACCAACGCGAACTGCTGCGCGGCAAACTGCACCGCATCTCGCCACTGCTCGACTCGCTGCTCGGCACCTGGCAGGACTACGCCGGCGCCCGTCGCGAGGAGCTGGTGATCCAGGCTGAACACTACCGTGGCCAACAAGACGGCCTGCAGCAAGAACAACGCGGCGGCACCCAGGAGCTGATGCGCATGGAGCGCCAAATCAGTGAAATCCAGCGCTGGCTCGGCGAGCTGTCGGTGCTGAAGAACCGTTTCGCCCTGGTCAACGACGCCAAGGTGCTGGAAGAGCAATTGCTGGTTGCCAAGGATGCCCACGACGAACTAGCCGGTGCCCTGGCGCAGTCGCGGCAGTTCTCCGCCGAGGATCTGGATGAGCGCCTGCGCGATCTGGAAAAACGCCTGAAGTCGGTCAAGCAGCAGCTCGAACACGCCGACAACAACAGCTACTCACGCCTGCGTGAAGAGTTCAGCCAGCAGGACGTTGACCGTCTGATGCGCCTGTTCAATGGCCAACTGTTCAGCCTGCCGTTGGGTGAAAAAGGTATTCAGGTTGCCGAGGGTGACGCCTGGGTGAAATCCCTGGAAGCCATTCTCGACGGTTTTAAAGGCGAGCACTTCGAGGTGCCGGGCCTGAGCATCGACCTGTCGTCTATCGAACCACCGGCCCTACAAGCGCTGGCCGACCGTGCCGCCCTGCGCGATCAGAAAGACCGCCTCGACCGCGAATACAAACAGCTGAAAACCCAGCAGGCCGTCGCTGCCGACCGCGCCGCAAGCAAGGCCCAGGCCGAACAGTTTTACCAAGCGGTGCTGGACGCCCAGAAAGCGTTGGAAGACTTCCACAAAAGCCAGACTCTGGCCGTTGAAGAACCACAGAAACTTGAGCAACTGGCACAACTGGAGGCCGCCCAGGACGAGCTCAAACGCACCTCGGATGCCTTTACCGAGCGCGTACAGCAGCTCTCCGCCAAGCTGCAACTGGTCGGCCGCCAACTCGCCGACCTGGAAGCCAAGGAACGCACCTTGGAAGACGCCCTGCGCCGCCGCCAACTGCTGCCGGCCGACCTGCCCTTCGGCACACCGTTTACCGACCCGGTGGACGACAGCCTGGACAACCTGCTGCCGCTGCTCAATGACTACCAAGACGCCTGGCAAGGCCTGCAACGTGTGGACGGCCAGATCGAGGCGCTGTACGCGCAAGTGCGCCTCAAGGGCGTGGCCAAGTTCGACAGCGAAGATGATGTCGAGCGCCGCCTGCACCTGCTGGTCAACGCTTATGCCCACCGCCAGGACGAAGCCATCACCTTAGCTAAAGCGCGCCGCGCCGCGGTTACCGACATTGCCCGCACCCTGCGCAATATCCGCAGCGACTACGACAACCTGGAACACCAACTGGCGCTGTTCAACCGCGAGATCAACAAGCGGCAGGTCTCCAACCTAGAAAGCTTCCGCATCGTCCTTGCGCCAAACAAGGATGCGCTCAAGCATATCGACCAGATCATCCACAGCGCCGGTCAGTACGAAGAAGGCGAAACCCTCTCAGTGTTCGACCTGCAACAAAGCAGTGATCAGGACAGCAAGAACGAAGAGGCCAAGGACTACCTGTCACGCCTGGTGGCCGCCAACCATAACCAGTTGGGTTTGAAGGACCTGTTCGAGCTGGCCTTCGAAATCACCAAAGTGCATGGCCAGCCGGTGATTCACACCGACATCGACGGTGCCGCGTCCAACGGCACCACCATGACCATTAAGGCGCTGACCAACATGTACCTGTTGCTGCACCTGATGGACCGCGACCAGGCCGGTAAGGTGCGCTTGCCCTACTACCTGGACGAGGCGGCGGATATCGATGAGAAGAACCAACAGGCGTTGATCGAAACCAGCCTGCAGCTGGGCTTCGTGCCGATCCTGGCGTCCGTTAAGCCGCAGGTCTCTGCCCACGTGGCCATCGACTTGGAAGGCGGCAGCGGACCGAATGGCATCTATATCGACGAAGCGGATTGGAAATATATTCAGCGCCGCGACAGCGACAAGGCTAACGTCGAGCCGACAAACGCAACAGCCGAACGGGCCTAAAGCCTAGGGTGGGTGAGCGGTGCAGGCGCGCATCGTCGATGTAACGAAGACTCCTGACGCCGCGTAACCCAACAAGCGGATGCACGTCAGGACACCCAAAAACCACAAGGGCCGCTATTGCGGCCCTTGTCGGTTATTGCTCCAGCGTTATCTTCGGCGCCCAGCGTAACCACTCCTCGTTAACCTCATCGTGCAGGGCAAAGGTCTGCCCCGGCCGGGCTGGGCCACCCATCTGCGGGTTATCCGGCGAGGCGAAGGCGATACCGCCCTCCAGCAAAGCCTCTAGGGACTCAGTACGCACTTTCACACCGCTAAACAACCCAGCATCCACACCAATGCCGCTGGCGTTCCAGAAGCGACTCGCGCTGCGCACCAACGGCGCATAACGTGGCTCGATCAGAACATGTATCAGCACCCGATCCGATGTCGGGCCTAGCTCGAAATGGGTCACTTTGCCCACCGGCACTTCACGGTAGCTGACCACCACACCCGGCTTGATCGAGCCTCGGCGCGCCGCACTCAGCACCAACCGTAACCCCTGCTCACGGGCGTTCTGCGTCGGGGCAGATTCAGCAGCAGTGAAGTTGGTTTGTACCGCGCCGCTTTTATTCGCTGGACGCACCTCTAGGTATTGCCCGCTGACCAGGGTCTCCAGATTAGCCGCACGGGTCAGACTGACCTCCGGCTTGACCACCCAGAACTGTGTGCCTGCACGGGCAATCTGTTTAGTGGCCTGGGTTACACGGGCATACAGAATCACCGCCTGCAAATCATCCGTCAGCTCAATGCGCTCGATCTTACCCACATCAAGTCCCTTGTAACGAATCGCCGTGCCCTCACTCAGGCCGTCACCACGGGGAACGCGTATGGTCAGTGCGACACCTTTCTCCAGGGCACTGTCCTGGCTGCTGTACAGGGCGAAACGTTGCACCCGCTTACCACTTTTCGCGGCTTGCGGATTGGGTGTTTCAAACGCAATACCGCCTGCCAGCAACGTCTGCAACGACTCACTCTTAACCTCTACACCGGACAGCCCACCTTTCAAGGTAATACCGCTGGCATTCCAGAAACGCGTGCTGCTGTTAACCAGGTGCGCATACTCAGGCTCAATGTGCACACCAAACGCCACTTGTTTGTTATTCCGTGACAGCTGGTAACTCTGCACTGAGCCAACTTTAAGTTGCTTGAACAAGATCGGGCTACCAACCTCCAAAGAACCGCGCACGTCGCTAAACAGCACCAAATGCAAGCCAGGAGATGCCAGATCGAGGGGCGGAGCTTTAGCCCTGGCGACAAAGTCACGCTGCGGCGCTGCGCCCTGCTCACCCGGGCGAATTGCAATGTAATTGCCTTTGACGAGCGCTTCGAGCCCGGTAATACCTGCCAGGGATATGGACGGTTTAACCATCCAGAAGTCAGTACCTTCGACCAGATAATCTTCAGTGCGCGGGTCGAGCATCAACTCAACCTGAGCGCCACTGAGGTCATCATCAACTTTAAAAGTCTTCAGGTGACCGACCTGAATGCCCTTGTACATAACAGGCGTACGCCCCGGCTCCAGACCATCAAACTCATGCAGTTTCAGCGATACGCGAATGCCAGCCTGGGCACTGTCGAAATCTTCATAGAGACGAAATGGCAGGCTTGGGTCAGTCGCCGGACTGTCCTTACGATGCTCAGGAGTGGCGAAGGCAATCCCCCCCGCAACAATGCTCGCCAACGACTCAGTGCGCACTTTTATGCCTGAGAGGCCAGCATCAATGGATACACCGCTGGCATTCCAGAAACGCGTATGTTTGCGCACCAGAGGCGCAAACTCTGGCTGGATGAAAATTTTCACCTCGATAAGGTTCTGGTCTTCAACCAGGGCATAACTCTTCACTCGCCCCACCTGAATCTGTTTGTAGAAAACCGGGCTGTCCCTATTCAACGAGCCAAGCCGGTCTGCCTTGAGGGTTAGGTGCAAACCCGGAACCGTGTCAGCCAGTGGCGGCGGCTCGCTCAGCGCAGTGAATTCGCGCGTAGGCTCGCCATCACCGGGGCTGGCAGTAATGTAGTTACCCGAAACTAGGGTTTCTAGCCCGGTAATACCGGCCAGCGAAACGCTCGGTTTAACCAACCAGAAACGGGTATTGGTACGCAGGTGCTGCTCAACGCGCTTGTCCATTTCAAGGGTCGCACGCACACCACGCTGTTCGCCGCTGTCTTCCAACTGCAAAGCCGTGACCTTACCAATCGGCATGCCCTTGAAGATCACCTCAGTTTTGCCCGGCTGAATGCCGTCACCACTATCGAACATCACCTGGATCTCGATACCGGCTTCGTTATAGGCGCGCCACCCCAACCAGCCGCCAATCAGCAGCGCAATGAGCGGCAACACCCAAATAGCCGACCAGTTTGAAGCGGGGCGTGTCTTAGCCAACGGCAAATCATTCATGGTCGTCATCCGGATCCGTGTTGTCCCATATCAAGCGGGGGTCAAAAGTTAAAGCAGCCAACATAGTCAGTACCACCACACTGGCAAAAGCCATAGCCCCATAGCCAGGGACAATACTGGCTAAGCTGCCAAAATTGACCAGCGCCACCAGAATCGCGATGACGAAAATATCCAACATCGACCAGCGTCCAATCCACTCGATAAACCGGTACATCAACACCCGTTGGCGCGGCGACATAGGCTGGTGCCGTTGCACGGAATACAGCAACAAGGCGATCCCAACCAACTTGAAGGTAGGCACCAGAATGCTGGCGACAAAGACCACCGCAGCAATAGGCAGCATGCCGTAGTTCACCAATTCGATAACACCCGACATGATCGTATCGGACTGCCCCTTACCCAGTGAGTTGACCGTCATGATGGGCAGCAGATTAGCCGGGATATACAGCACCGCCGCTGTCAGCAGCAAAGCCCAGGTACGCGTCAAACTATTGGGTTGGCGTGCATGCACAAGCCCACCACAACGCGAGCAAAACTGTTTGCCTTGCTCAGTCTGTATGGGGTTGAGCTGATGGCATTCGTGGCAAGTCAGTAAACCGGCATCAATCGCCCGCATGCTCATCCTCCCCTGATAGAGCGTCCCAGATTTGATGCGGCGACATGGTCACCTCAAGCCAGACCTGAACCAGTAATAAAGCCACAAAACACATTAGCCCGAGACCAATGCTCAGCTCTGCAAGATCGACCAGCTTCACAATGGCCACCAGAATACCCATCAGGTAAACCTCGAGCATGCCCCACTCGCGCATATGGTGATAAATGCGATAGAGCAATAAACCATAGCTGCGCCCGATATCCAGGCGGATGCTCAACAGCACCGCAAACTGACAGAGTAGCTTGAGCAGCGGTACGGCCATACTGCAGAGGAACACCACCACCGCAACGCTTTGCATACTGTTGTTATAAAGGCCGAGAACGCCACTCCAAACCGTGTCATTCGAAGCCTGCCCCAACAAGTTGAGTTGCATAATCGGCAGAAAATTAGCGGGGATATATAACATTAAGGCCGCAATCACCAACGCCATGCTTCGGCGTATAACCTGTGTACGCTGGGTGTACAACTCACACCCACAGCGTGGGCACTCAACTCGCTCGCCAGCGCAAGCCTGGGGCCTACGCAGCAGCTTATCGCACTCATGGCAGGCAATAAGCTGATTAAGCTCAAGCCCGGAAAGTATTTCAGAGGATGCCGGATCGGCCATGAAAAGAACTCTGATGAAGGTGCGTTAAAGCACCAAAGCTACGCACAGTTTGGTTGCCTATCAAGGCTTGGCCGCGCGGCTTAATTTTCTGTGCGCAAAGTAAAACCCCCGACCAGTTTCCTGATCGGGGGTTTTGGTGTAGGTGCTTGACGATGACCTACTCTCACATGGGGAGACCCCACACTACCATCGGCGATGCATCGTTTCACT
>Ga0180008_1001049_pt1 | contig 18799 bp, 13 predicted proteins | sample MM_PW_MetaG_FD_121121 | JGI IMG/M metagenome (GOLD analysis project Ga0180008, IMG submission 121121) | Groundwater microbial communities from the Aspo Hard Rock Laboratory (HRL) deep subsurface site, Sweden - MM_PW_MetaG | ecosystem: Environmental > Aquatic > Deep subsurface > Groundwater...
GGTATTATCGCCATGAGTAAAGTGAAAGAGCTGACCTTTGGTACTTACTTTAAGATGGCCGGTTACCTGCTGGGCTGCTACAGCCTGGGTTATGTTGGCGTCTATTTTGTCGGCCAGCTCGCACTGGCTTAACGGCAAAAAACTGTAATTTAATTACAGTTTTTTTGAAAAGACGGCTAAACGGCTGTTGCCTTTTGTAAAAAAGTCACTTAAGCTCAGCGCCGTCAATCATACGTGATTATGAGATACCTGACGTATTTGGAACGTAGGGGCGGGGTTTACCCCCCGCCCGTATACTGCAGCTCCAAGGACGACGGGTATCTACCCTAAGTAATTGGAGTTGCAGCGCGACGACTAGTGTGTGAGTCCCCAGGAGCATAGTAGTCCTATGTGACTGGGGCGAGGGCACGCAGTCAACAAAGCTGTGGCTCCAAGAACGACGGGTATAGACCAGAAGAGGAGCGTTAACCAGGTAGAACATCTCAGGCTGCTACAAGCCGCAGGATGTTTGAGGGGGATTAACGCCGAGGACCAGATGCTGTAGCTGCAGATGGTCCGGTTGTTAAGGCTGAATCCTTACGACTGTCACCTGTTTTTTGTGGTGGAGAGCTTCTGGCCTTTGTGTGTCTGTGATCGGTTGTTTGCAGCATCGTGCCTGCACCACAACTTTATTTACTGCCTGCAAATGCCATGCTCTGCCTTATGACTTTTTGAATAAGGAGAGACTCGAATGTCTAATCAACTTATCGTCGCCAAATTTGGCGGAACTTCAGTGGCCGATTTTCCGGCTATGTCCCGTTGTGCTGATATTGTGTTAGCCGATCCGAATATCCGGCTGGTGGCTGTCAGTGCCAGCTCAGGCGTGACCAATTTATTGGTCGATATCACCAAACAAACCGAAGTTCAGGCTCGTTACACTTCATTTGAAGGCATAGAGCGTATTACTTTGGCTGTATTAAATGCACTGCAGCAACCAGAAGCTGTAGCTGCGCAAATTAATACCTTATTGGCTGATTTACGTAACCTGATTGAGACAGGTGGCGCTGTGTATTCTAGCGCGCACAAAGACCTGATCCAGTCCTTTGGTGAGCGTTTAAGTTCAGTATTATTTACTCAGGTGTTAGTGGAACGTGGCGCAGCAGCAGAGTGTTTTGACGTGCGCCGTGTGCTTCGCACCGATAGCCGTTTTGGTAAAGGTGAGCCGCAAATTCATCTGATTGCTGAATTAGCGCAGACGCATCTGCAGCCTTTACTGTCAGAACAGATTGTCGTTACTCAGGGTTTTATTGGTGCCGATGAAGCAGGGCAAACCACCACTTTAGGTCGTGGCGGCTCGGATTACAGTGCAGCCTTGTTAGGTGAGGCTTTAAACGCTCATATTGTACAAATCTGGACTGATGTGGTGGGGATTTTTACCACAGATCCACGTTTAACGTCAGATGCCCGTTGTATTAATGAAATCAGCTTTGATGAAGCGGCAGAAATGGCCACTTTTGGTGCCAAAGTATTGCACCCAGCCACCTTAATTCCGGCGATGCGCCGCAATATCAAAGTTTTTGTCGGCTCTAGTCGTGAACCAGAAGCCGGTGGTACCTGGATTGCAAAAACTGTGGAACATAAACCCGCATACCGCGCCATAGCTTTGCGTAAATCACAGACTCTGATCACGGTGAAAAGCCCTGAAATGTTGCACGCGGCAGGCTTTTTAGCCCGGGTCTTTGATATTTTAAGCCGTCATCAGATCTCTGTGGATTTAGTGACGACATCGGAAATTTCAGTGGCTTTAACTCTGGACGAGTCTGCGGGCAGCGCTTTTAGCACATCAACAGAACCTGCCATCGCAGAGCTGAAAGCATTTTGTGAAGTGACAGTAGAGCAAGGCTTAAGTCTGGTGGCTGTGATTGGCAATCATCTGCACAGTACCAAAGGGGTGACGGGCGAGCTGTTTAGCGCATTGGAGCAAATTAATATGCGATTGATTTGTCACGGCGCATCGCGCCACAACCTGTGCTTTTTAGTACAAGATGCGTCCGCTGCTGCAGTGGTGAAAGAGTTGCATCAGAAGTTGTTTAACTAAAAAATTGGGGTCAGAGTAAAATTAATTGCCTGGCAATTAATTTTACTCTGACCCCAATTTCAATCATACAAACAGCTGTTTCATATCCTGATAAATTACAGTGAATTCAGGAGAGCGGTAGAAATCAACACCTGTGATTAAACCACGGTCAGCAAAAGGTTTTAATGCCAGACGAGGTTCGGTTTTGTCTTTGCAGTGGCCTTTTTGAATAGTTGCAATACGGATAAAGTCCAGATAATTGACTTTATCAGTGTGAGGCAATTTGGTGTTCCATTGCTCTGCCACTTCAATCAGTTCATCCGGGAACTCCCACTTGCGTAAAATGCTGCCACCTATGCCACCGGCTAAATCCGTGATGCAACCTGCAATAAAATCTTTATCACCAAACTGATCCAAATGTTTTTCTGCTTCAGTCAAAATAGGCAAAGCGCCAATATTATGAATCAAACCGGCTAAAGTCATGGTGTCAAAATTCACCGGGCTGACTTTTAAGTTGCTGTTGTAAAGCTGCATAGCGGCCAATGCTATAGCAGCTACTTCTAAAGTATCTTGCCAGACTTTGCTCATCATGCCTTTGATTAAACTGGAATGAGAGACAAACAATTGCTCAACCGCCATAGCTGTCACTATGTTTTTGATGTAACGCAAACCAATACGGGTTACGGCCTGATGCAGTGAATTGACATGAATAGAACGGCCTAAAAAGGCGCTGTTGGCGATTTTCATCATACGGGCCGACATGGCCGGGTCGTGAGAAATAATATCGGCCATCTGGTTTAAATTAACATTTGGGTCTTCCGCCATTTTACGAATTCGTAAGGCAATTTCAGGAAGGCTTGGCAGCACCAAGGTATCATTCTGGATTTTTTCAACCAGCAAGCTTAATAACGCGTTTTCGTTTGACATAAACTGCAACCCTGTGACAAAAAAGGAGAACTATCTGTGTGTGGTGTCATATTATTTGGTTAATTGACGAACATCTTGATTATTAGCGAATTTCATTGGCTTTGCCCAGTAGTAAAACAAAAGAATTTTTCATTTTGTCCAGATGCTGGGAATTATTCCGCTTCTTTACCCTGAATTTGAAACAGCTTATCGCGGATTTGCCAAAAGCGGCCATCTTTGCGCGCTATGATGGCCTCTGGCGGCTGAAATCGGTGGGCTTGTTGCAGCACTTTATGAACTGTAGTTTCAGTGAAGAATCTGTGCCTGTCGACCAGATGGGGCGGCACAAACAAAGTGAGAAACTTTTGTTTTTGCGCTTTGGTTTGCAGGCTCCAGTATTCGGCTATTTCTGCGCCATCAGCACTAAAATAACTGACTTTGAGTGAGGTTTTGCCTTCTTTAGTCTGATGGCTTTGCAGCTGCATTCGTGTGACATAAAGCACTAAGGCATCCTTTAAACTCAAGGCTTCTTTGAGTTTTTTATCCGGGTCGACCAACACCAGACTGCAGTCACCGCAGTTGCGGGCGGCAATATCATTTTCTGCACCACAGTCCGGGCAAAATTTGGCTTTAAAACGATAACCACAGGCTTGAGGCGTGGCGCTATCGTCTTCTTTATAGCCCTGACAACGGCGGCCATAATGTTCCAGTACCAATCCTCTGTCGTCTGTTTTGCCCCAAAAATTATTAAAAAAGCCACATAAAGGGCAGGGTACTGTCACCAGTTCTGTACCAGGTTCTGGCCGCAGTTCGCCAATATCAGGTTGCTCCAGGTTAAACCTGTTACCGGCATAATCCAATACCAGACAGTCGATTTTCCCTGGGCTTAATCGCAGGCCGCGACCAACAATCTGCTGATACAAAGTGACAGATTCGGTGGGGCGCAAAATAGCTATTAAATCGATATGAGGTGCATCAAAACCAGTCGTTAGTACAGCCACATTCACCAGGTACTTCAGTTGTTTCTGCTTAAAACTATGGATCAGCGCATCCCGATCTTTTTGTGGGGTGTCGCCTAAAATTAGTGCAGTTTCTGCTGCGGGTAAGTAACCTAAAATCTCCCTGGCATGGGCTGTGGTGGCAGCAAAAATCATCACACCCATGCGGCTGTGTGCCTGCTTTATCACTTGCTGAATAATTTGGGGTGTGGCGCGTTGCTGCTGATTAATCCGCAAATCCAGATCGGCTTCTTTAAAATAGCCACTGGCGGTGGGTTTTAAACCGGCAAAGTCATAACTTAATACAGGTGCATCCATCAGCACTGCTGGAGTTAAATAACCTTCACCTAATAAAAAGCGGATAGGTAAATCGAAAATACAGTATTTAAAAAAGCGGGGCTCTGTAGTGCGAATAAGGCCACGGCTGTGGTACTGATAAATCCAGCCTGAACCTAAACGGTAAGGTGTAGCTGTTAAGCCCAGCACTTTTAAATCCGGGTTTTGTGATTGCAGTGAGCGAATGACTTTTAAGTAACTACTGTCTTCGTCGTCACCCACTCTATGGCATTCGTCAATCACCAATAAGCTGTAGTGTTCGGTAAATTCTGCAAGGTTTCTTGCCACTGATTGCACTGAGGCAAATACCACTTTGGCAGAGGTTTCTTTGCGGCCGAGGCTTGCAGAAAAAATAGCAGCTTCTAAGCCATAACTTTGGTATTTGGCATGGTTTTGTTCCACCAGCTCTTTGACATGAGCCAACACCAGCACACGACCACGAGCCAATCGTGCCAGTTCGGCTATCACCAAACTTTTGCCTGCACCTGTGGGCAATACCAACACTGCTGCATCTGGCTTCTGGCGAAAATGCACTAAAACGGATTTAACCGCCTGTTGTTGATAGTCTCTAAGTTGCAGCATAAGAATGAATTACGCAAGAATAAGGGGGCAATAACAGCCCCCTTGATAAACACAAAGATGATTTATTACTGAATACCGTGATTTGAAAAAACAGTAGCGCGGTCGGCTAAGAAGGTGATTTTGATATTTTTAGCGTCATCACCCCAGCGGCAACTTTTAGTGCCAACAGCTTCGTCACAATGAGTCGCTGTGCCTAAAATGTTGGTCACTTCGTCGTACGTCATACCAGCTTTCACCTGATTGTAATTGTCTTGTGTTAGTTTACTGCAGGCGCCTACTAACGCCAAAGTTGCTAACAAAACCACGATTTTTTTCATAACAGATTCCTTGTGTTATTTAACTGCTTAAAGTGTTGTTGCCACAGTTGCCTCTGGCGGGGTAAAGCGTTTTACCTGGATGATCACCCCTAAACGCGGGTGATCCAGATAATGAATTTGACCTAAAGTTAAACGTGCACTTTGTTTGATTGCAAGTTGTGCCGGCTGGTTTGTATCTTCAGTCTGGCGCAGATAAAAAGTACCGTCAAACTGGATAAAGCGACCCAAACGTAACTGAACTAAAGAATCAAATTGCCATGGACTGTACCATAATTGCAAGCTGCTTTGGCCTTGCTGCACTGCGGCTAACTGCTGCTGCACCTGCTGCATCAAATCAGTAGTCTGTTCAGTCTCCGCGGCTTCTTCATTTTGATATATCCCTGCATACCAGTGGCTGCGGCTATTACGACCTGATACTAAAGGCTGGCGCCACGCAGTGTGCAGCAGGAGTTGTTTGCCTGCTTCACGTTGTAACTGGTAGGCCAGATTTTTCAGTTGCAGATCATTAGGCCCGACCAGATAAGCATTGTCTTTTGCTACACCGTCACCGGTAAAAGTAGCGGGAATTTGCGTTGGCGTCGGTAGTTGCAAAGCTAACTCTTCTGAAGTTAAGGCCCGGCTTGTTAACTGACCATCCAGATCCCATTGTTCCATCTGACAATTTTGGAAATTCAGCTGAAATAAAGAGGTCACCACTGGCTCAGGATCCAATTGCACATCCAGCGAGTTTTCCGCCACCACAGTCTGCTGGTTTTGTTTATTCTGTTGATGTTCAGTTAATAGCTGCTGAATTTGCTGCTGTACAGTAGCCGAGACAGGAGCTGGTTCAGCTATAGGAGCAGCGGTACTGTCGGCCGCTGGAGTGGTTTGAGGTGGCGTACAGGCTGGAACTGCTTGTATTAAATCGGCGACCGCAGGTTGCACCAAAGGGCGCATTAAATCCATTGCATTGCTGGTTTTAAGCACTTGAGTCGGCGCTTCAAACTGCTCTTTTAAACTTTTATCCGCACTGCGGCTAAAAGCGATCAGTTCAATTTCATACCAGCTATTGGCAAAGGCAGGGGTTGTGGTAAACAAAGCCACTAAAGCCAATCCCAGCGATGTAAAACGCAGATGTTTCATGATGCTCCTGTCTGATGTTTAGCAAAGTCATCCAGCATCAAGCTGACAAAGGCGAATCTGCTATTGGTATCAGGTAAATCTTTGATAAATTTCAGTTTACTACCGCCTTCGAGCTTAAATACTTTCGACTGAGTCTGAATAAGCTGAATAATATAAGACGGGTTCACTGAAGTCCGTTCGGCGAATTCTAGCACACCACCTTTGCTGTTGGCTTCCAGTCGTTTAATTCCAAGCTGCTGCGCCTGCATTTTTAACTCTGTGATTTTGACTAAGTTTTTCGCAGCATCCGGTAATAAGCCAAAACGGTCGATCAATTCTACCTGCACATCATCCAGTTCCTGCTCGTCGCGACAGGAGGCTAACCTTTTGTAAAATGACAACCTTAAGCTGACATCCGGAATATAAGAATCTGGCAGCAGGGCAGGCAGTTTCATATCCAGTTCGGTTTGTTGGGTTAAAAGTGCATCTAAGCTTGGCTCTTTACCCGCTTTTAAGGCTTCAACAGCTTGTTCCAGCATTTCCATATACAAACTAAAGCCGACAGACTCAATCTGGCCACTTTGCTCATCACCCAACAGCTCGCCTGCACCACGAATTTCCATATCCTGACTAGCCAGCGCAAAACCTGCACCTAAATCTTCTAAAGCGGAAATGGCTTCAAGGCGTTTTTCAGCGTCTTTGCTTAAACGTTTTGGCGGCGGTGTTAGCAAATACGCATAGGCCTGATGGTGCGAGCGGCCAACACGGCCACGTAATTGGTGCAACTGCGCCAGACCAAAGTTATCGGCTCTGTTGATAATAATGGTATTGGCGGTTGGCACGTCTATGCCGGTTTCAATAATGGTAGAACACAGTAGTAGATTAAAACGTTGATGGTAAAAGTCTGCCATGATCTGTTCCAGATCCCGCTCACGCATCTGGCCATGGGCTATGCCAATTAAAGCTTCAGGCAACAGCACCGCTAAATCAGCCGCAGCTTTTTCTATAGTCGCTACGTCATTGTGCAGGAAATAGACCTGACCACCACGGGAAATTTCCCGAAGCACGGCTTCACGAATTAAGCCTTCTTCATGCTCACGCACAAAAGTTTTGACTGCTAAACGTTTGGCTGGCGGCGTGGCGATAATGGATAAATCGCGCATGCCAGACATCGACATATTTAAAGTTCGTGGAATAGGAGTGGCTGTTAAGGTCAGGATATCGATGTTGGCACGCAAGGCTTTTATTTTATCTTTTTGCCGCACGCCAAAACGGTGTTCTTCATCAACAATCAGCAGGCCCAGGTCTTTAAAACGAATATCGTCCTGCAGCAGTTTGTGGGTGCCTATTAAAATATCCACTTTGCCTTGTTCGGCTTCTTCCAGAATCACCTTTTGCTCTTTGGCACTGATAAAACGTGACAACACAGCCACTTTGACCGGCCAGTTGGCAAAGCGGTCACGGAAGTTTTCAAAATGCTGCTGTGCCAACAGCGTGGTCGGCACTAAAACCGCCACTTGTTTATTGTCATTCACAGCGACAAACGCAGCGCGCATCGCAACTTCAGTTTTACCAAAACCTACATCACCACAGACCAGCCTGTCCATTGCGCGTTCGGCCTGCATATCGGCAAGCACCGCTGCTATCGCATCCAACTGATCGACAGTCTCCTGATAAGGGAAACCGTCGGCAAAAATTTCGTATTGGTCAGCTTCAATTTTAAAGCCATAACCTGTCTGGGCTGCACGTTGGGCATACACGTCCAACAATTCTGCCGCCACATCCCGTACTTTCTCTGCTGCTTTACGCCGGGCTTTTTCCCAAGTGTCGTTGCCAAGCTTATGCAGCGGTGCATTGTCTTGATCAGAACCGGTGTAACGGCTGATTAAATGCAGTGATGACACAGGCACATACAACTTGCTGCCACCTGCATATTCAATGGTGACAAATTCAGCGCTAATGCCAGCAGCATCCAGTACCTGCAAGCCCTGATAACGGCCTATACCATGCTGTAAATGCACCACAGGTTGACCAACAGACAACTCGGCCAGATTGCGGATAATGGTGTCGCCGGAGATTTGCTGGCTGTGCTTACGTTTACGTCTTTGGGTGACTTTGTGACCAAATAACTCGTTTTCGCTGACTAACGCCAGAGGCTCCTCACCGGCTTTGGCTTTCGTTTTACCTTGGCTGGCCTGGAGCAGACAACCTTGCTCCAGCGAGCCTATCACTATGCCTAAATCAACCTGATCGGTTAAAAACTCTTCGACCGAGGCAAATTGCTGCAAGCGAATTTGATTACGTTGCATCAGCTGCAATAAGCTTTCGCGCCGGCCTTCAGATTCTACGAAAAACAGCACACGGCCTTGTTGTTTTTTGATATCGATAATAAATTGCTGCAGCTTTTCCAGCGGGTTTTTCAGCTGATGATTAACCGTCAGCTCTGGCAAATCAGTCACAGCGGCATTGGATTGTCCGGCGCGCTCTGGCAATTCAGCACGGCTTAAACGTAAGCGTGGCCACTGCTTTAACTGAGCGAAAAACTCATCGACCGCTAAATACAATTCCTGAGGTTTTAAAATAGGTTTCAGTAAATCAATAGCTCTGTCCTGATAACGACGTTGTAAATCGTGCCAGAAACGTTCTGCGGCAGCTTCTAAATCACCCACAGCCAGCATCATTGTTTGTTTGGGTAACATCGAAAATAACGGCATTGTTTGCTCAGCAAACAGCGGCAGGTAATATTCAATACCAGCAGGCATCAGGCCTTGGCTGACCTGCATATACAGCGATTCTTTTTCGCTACGCGCCGGGAAACGTTCACGATAACGAATACGGAAGCGTTCTATCGCCGCTTTATCCTGCGGGAACTCGTGGGCGGGCAAGAGTTCAATTTCATTGACTTGCTGCACGGTGCGTTGATTATCCGGATCAAACAGCCGAATGCCGTCAATTTCATCGTCTAAAAAGTCAATGCGATAAGGCAGGGTACTGCCCATAGGATAGAGATCCAGCAAGGATCCACGCACCGAAAACTCGCCATGTTCCATCACTTGATCCACAGCACGATAACCCACCGCGGCCAATTGCTGACGCAGTGCTGTTAAATCCAGTTGCTGGCCTTTTTTTAATACCAGACTGTATTGCTGCAAATAGCTGGCATCTGTTAAACGCAGCAGCGCAGTATTCAGTGGCACTATCACTATACCGTGTTGCAAACGTGGCAGGCTGTACAGGGTTTTTATGCGCTGGGAAATAATATCCTGATGCGGTGAAAACACATCATAAGGCAAGGTTTCCCAGTCAGGAAAAGTCCATACATCGGCAGCGTTTTCATGGAAAAACACCATCAGCTCCTGCTCTAAGCGAAGTGCTGTGGTGGTGTCCGGTACTATGACAACATAAAGGCCTTTCTGGCGCTGATACAGCTGATAAATAGCCCAGGGCAAGGCAGCGCCGGACAGGCGGCCCCATTGTTTTTGATCGGTGCTGGAGGTAGGCGCTGGTAATGCTTCAATGCGGATCATCAGAGAAATTCTTTACTCGTTATAAAAAGACCGTCTGTTAGTACGGTCTGTTGTTTGATTTAGGTTCAACACAGGTCACTGTTTATTGCTGCTGTGCCTGTTGCTGGCGTTGTTCAGCCTTACGTTTCAGTTGTCTGGATTGCTCATGCAAACTGGCTCTGACCACCATATCTCTGTCTTCATCCCGAATGCGGCGGAACAATATTTTGACCAGATAACCAGGTTTTTGTTCTGGCTCTGACAGCTGTTGCTCAATGACTTCCAGCACCTGACCTAAACAAAATAAAGCACCGTCATTATTATCCAGAAAGAGTTTTACTTCGTAAACCTGGCCTTGCTCTATGGCCTCGTTCATCCACACCTGCACGCCTGAGCCGCCATAACTGAAGGTAAAAAAACGTTGTTTGGGGTCGTCTTGTGAACGCAACACATAATGAGTTAGGGCATCCAGTTTACGTGCTTGTTGTTGCAGGTAATGCGCTAAATCAGCAGATAAATCTTTGACTGCATTAAAAGTACGAATAGAGGAGTTATTCAACTGACTTAATTCACTGGTCATTTTAAAGGCATCAGGAATAAGGCGTAAAAATCCATCCTGATCCGGCAGAGGCCCGGAAAAAGGCACTAAATTCACAGTGGTCTGATGCTCAATCTGAAAGTAGTCCGCAAATTCGTCTGCTAATTCTGCGGCTATGGTTGTATTGCCTGGCTGTTGCATAAGGATACCTCGGGTAGCAAGCTTGTAACCTTAACGGATAATCACTATTATCGCAGCAATTTCTTCACCAACCCAAGTGGAAGTCTGTGAAAAGCCTGCAATTCCCCCTGAGTGTCCGTATTGGTTTGCGTTACAGCCAAAGCCGGAAAGGCCATGGCTTTTTATCCTTTATTACGCTGTTTTCTGTCACAGGTATTTTTTTAGGTGTGATGGCTCTGACTATTGTCAGCTCAGTAATGAATGGTTTTGAAGCTGAACTGAAAAAGCGCATCCTCGGCGTGATCCCGCATTTAGTAGTACAAAGCGAGCCTACTCAACAAATTGATATAGAGGCTTTGCAGCAGCAATACCCACAAATTCTGCAGGCTACGCCTTATTTACAGCTTGAAGCCTTAGCGCAGAGTCCGGGTCAGTTGACGGCAGTGTTATTACAAGGCATTGAACCAACACAAATCCCAGCCTTTTTACAGCAGTCTTTGGTGGCGGGTGACTGGTCTGATTTAACAAAACAGCCTTATTCAGTGATTTTAGGCGCAGGCCTTGCTGATGAGTTAAAAGTTGGCCCAGGTCAGCAAATTCGTTTATTGCTGGCCGAAGGCGGCAGTTTTACTCCTATGGGCTGGTTACCACGCCAACGATTATTTACCGTAGCGGGCCTAATTAATACTGGCTCGGAAGTAGATAACGGCGTGGCTTTATTGCATTTGCCTGATTTACAACGTCTTGGCAGCAAAGCAAAAGATGCACCGCAGTGGCGTTTAAGTTTAACTGAGCCTTTTGCTGCACCGGCTTTAGCCAATGAGATTGCTGAATTCCCGGCTGTGGCTAAAGTGACAGACTGGCGCGATAGTCATGGCAAATTGTTTTCTGCAGTGGCGATGGAAAAAGCCATGATGTGGTTGATGTTATTACTGATAGTGGCAGTGGCAGCTTTTAATATTGTCTCAGCGCTGGTAATGATGGTGACGGAAAAACAACGTGAAGTGGCCATTTTAAAAACTCAGGGTATGACAGATGCCCAGCTTTTTACCGTTTTTGCAGTGCAGGGCATGAATAACGGCCTGCTTGGTACGTTAAGTGGTGCTGTGGCGGGTATTCTTATTGCGTGGCAACTGAATGGTATTTTGTCGTTTTTGGGCATTAGTGTAGTTGCTGGCGTGGCTTTGCCGGTGGACATTCAGCCAGTGCAAATTTTCTTTATCATAGTCTGTGCTTTAGTGCTGACGGCATTGGCTGTGGTCTATCCAGCCTGGCGCGCAGTGCAAGTACAACCAGCAGAGATTTTAAGAGATGAGTAGTATTTTAACGGCCCGTCAAATCAGTAAAAGTTACACAGATGGCGTCAATGTCACTCCGGTGCTGCATCAGGTTAGTCTGGAGGTAAAAGCTGGCGATATGCTGGCGATAGTGGGTAGCTCTGGCTCTGGTAAAAGTACCTTGCTGCATATTTTAGGCACTTTAGACCAGCCAGACAGCGGTGAAATGCTGCTGTTGGGGCAATCTGTCGCTAAATTATCGGCCAATGCCAAAGCCAAACTGCGTAATGAAAAACTGGGTTTTATTTATCAGTTTCACCATTTATTGATGGATTTTACTGCACTGGAAAACGTGGCTATGCCGCTGCTTATTCGCGGCGAAAGCAATGAGCAAGCCGGGCAAAAAGCCACAGCCATGCTGACTCGGGTTGGCCTTGCCCATCGTATCAAGCACAGACCTGCTGAGTTGAGTGGTGGTGAACGCCAACGTGTCGCTATAGCTCGAGCTTTAGTGGGGGAGCCTGCGCTGGTATTGGCAGATGAGCCAACGGGCAATCTGGATCATCAAACCGCTGAGAGTATTTATAAGCTGCTGCGTGAATTAAACCGTGAGCTGAAAACCAGCTTTATTGTGGTAACCCATGATTTGGCGCTGGCGAAGAAGCTGGATCAGCAATACTGGATGCGTGATGGTCATTTAGGCAAAACGATGGATGGTTTAAGTCATGGCTAGTTTGTCCTGGCAACTGGCGCAACGTTATCGCAAAAGCCGTAACAGCAACGCTTTTATTCGTTTTATTGCGGCTTCTTCCACTATAGGTATAGGCTTGGGTGTAGCTATCCTTATTCTGGCCTTGTCGGTGATGAACGGCTTTGAGCTGGCATTAAAAGACAAACTACTGTCTGTGATCCCTCATGTGGAGTTGCAGGCGGTGTCTGACCCTATTGGCAACTGGCAGAAAAAGCTGAAACCTTTGCAACAGCATCCAGGCGTAGTGGCTGGTGCACCTTATATCAAAACCAATACCATGATCCGCAGTGGCGCTAAAGTCAAAGCAGCTAGTTTACGGGGTATTGATCTGCAGCTGGAACAAGGCATCAGTGCTTTAGACTCTTTTGTGGTGGCTGGAGATTTAAGCCACATCAGTGAACATCAGATTGTGTTGGGCAAAGGCATAGCTGACGAAGTGCAGGCCAAAGTGGGGGGTGAAGTGCAACTGATGCTGCCGCAAGTGACAGTAGACGGTAAACTCGCCAGCCACAAACATGTCAGCTTAACAGTGGTCGCTATTGTCAGTATTGGTGGCCAGCTGGATTATCAGCAAGCTTGGGTCGATATTGGCGCTTTAGGCCAATGGCTGAATTATCCACAAGGTGCAGTGCAGGGTTTTGCCTTTAAAATTGCCGATATTTTTACAGCGCCTACGCTATCCCGTGAATTAGGCAATATGGCCACTGATTATGTTTATATGCTGGACTGGTTTCGCACTCAGGGCCATTTATACAACGATATTCAGATGGTGCGCAGTATTTTGTATCTGGTGTTAGTACTGGTATTGGCCGTCGCCTGTTTTAATATTGTCGCGACTTTAGTGATGGCGGTGCGGGAAAAACAAGGTGATATCGCTATTTTATTGACCATGGGCATGCCCAGACGTCGTATTGTTAAAGCTTTTATGTGGCTCGGTTGGCTAAACGGTTTAACCGGTACTTTGGTCGGTGGTGTTGTGGGGTTGTTATTGGCCTGGCAAATAGAGCCGCTGTTTCGTTTAATCACCAGCTTAACTGGTTTTAGTTTACTGGATTCCAGCATTTACTTTGTCGATTATGTGCCGTCCCATATCGAGCCTGCGCAAGTGGTGATGACTATAGGCATAGCTTTGATTATGAGCTTGCTGGCAACTATTTATCCTGCATTAAGCGCGAGCAAAGTGCAGCCTGCTTTTGTGTTAGGTCAACGCTAAGCAGTACATCTGAATAGGAAAACAGGTCAGAGTTAGTCGGGTTCAGTCTCACTCTGGCGTTTTTTAATGCGGTTCTGCCAGGCTTTTTTTGCTGACAAACACCAGAAGTAATCCACCAGCGCGTAACCCAAAGCCGATAAGGTACAGCCTACAATCAGGCTACCGAGCAGAAAAGGTTTACCTATGGTATCCAGGCTATCAATCAACCAGCTTAAACTGACCTGTGGTTCTACATGATGACCAGGGTGGCCCAAAATCAGGGCGCCTAATTGATAACAGATAAAAAATATCGGTCCCATAGTCAGTGGATTGGTCAACCAGACTAAAGCGGCTGACAAAGGTAAGTTGACTCTGAACAAAATAGCTAAAGCGGCGGCCAATACCATCTGAAATGGCATAGGGATCAGGGCTACAAACAAACCCACTGCAAAAGCGCCGCGGGCAGAACGGCGGTTAAAGTGCCACAAATTGTTGTCATGCAACAAAGTGCCAAAGATCTTTAGCGACGGGTGTTGCTTGATTTTTTCTGTATCTGGTAGATATTTCTTAATTAGATTCTTTGCCATTACAACTCATTAATGAAAAATTAACGTGAACCGTTTTTTCATCGGCGTGATCAGCGGATGTCTATTGTCATTATTTTCACCAATAGTGCCAGCCCTTTTGTGGCTTATTTTCCTGCTGTGTTTGATCTTGATCTGTATTTATTACCGTTTGTTATTTTTCACTGGTCTTTGTTGCGCGTTAAGCCTTTGGCTTTGGCAAGTGCAGCAGCATCAGTTGCATACAGCGCAGTTACTTGGCTTGTCCGATCCATGGCTGAAAGGACAAGTCGTCAGTATCAGACAACAGGATCAGGACTTCAGCAGATTTTTATGGCAAATAAATGAAGGGCCACAACAAAGTTACTTATTAAGACTACGTTGGCAGGACGCGCCAGCGCTTTTAGGCCAGGGACAGCACTGGTGGCTTAAAGTGCGCTGTAAAGCTGTTCGGGCACCGGCTAATCCGGGGTCAGTGCATGTAGAAGCCAACGCCTATGTACTGGGTATTATTGGCAATTGTGTGGTGAAGGACGGGCTGTTGCTGAATGCAGAGTGGGATCATCGTCAGCAACTGTATCAACGCTTACTGCAAAAAATTGCTGACTTGCCCTCTTTTTCACTGATCACCGCCTTTACCTTAGGCGAACGGCCTTTTAGTGACGAGCTGTGGTTAGGTTTACAAGCCACAGCTTTAGGGCATTTAATTTCGATATCCGGTTTTCATATTGGTCTGCTGTTTGGCTGGGTCTATGGCCTGATGCTGTGGTTCGCTAAACTTCATATCAATTTACTGTGGTGCAGAAAAGCTGCACCTTTTGTCGCCTTCACTGCGGCCTGGTATTACAGCTTATTGGCAGGTTTTGCCATTCCCACGTTACGGGCTTTGCTCGCTTTGGCTTTAGCCGTTTATTTGATGCAGCAGCACAGGCGCTTAAGTTACAGCCAAAGCTGGATCTTGGTCTGTGGGTTCTTATTGTTACTCAATCCCTTATGGGTGATGAGCATCAGTTTTTGGCTGACGCTTTATGCTGTGGCTTTGATCTTTTTATTTGTCTGGTCTTATCCTCTGACAGACCGCAGTTACCGGGGCCTGATAAAACATGGGCTGAAATTTCAGGCCGTGATGACGCTGTTAATGAGTGCGCCCACCTTGCTGTTTTTTCACGGTATAGCCCCTTTGGCTTTGTTGTCGAACCTGATTTTTGTGCCCTGGTGCTCGCTTTTGGTGATCCCTTATCTGCTGATTGCTTTGTTGCTGGAGCTGGTTTTACCAGCGGATATGATGTGGCACTGGCAACTGGCTGATCTGTTGTTATCACCTTTACAGCAGTGGCTGATGGCAGGCGCTTCTATGGATTACTGGTGGTTGCTGCCGGCTCAAACAGTATTTTCTGCTCTTTGTGTTGCCTTGTTATTGCTCGCGCTGTTTTTTCTGCCTGCAGTTATGCCCAGACTCAGAACTGCGTTGTTATTACTGCCTTTTGTCGTTTTGTTATGGCCCAAAATAGCTCAGTGGCAATTGCATCTGATTGATGTCGGGCAGGGCACTGCCGTGCTGTTGCAAAAAGGCGATAGAGGGCTGTTGTACGATGTTGGGCCTGTGTATGGCAGTTTTAATGCCACCGAAGCTTATGTATTGCCTTATTTACATTATCAGGGCATACGGCAACTGGATTATTTGGTGTTAAGTCATCCGGATACCGATCATACAGGCGCTTTTGCCGAAGTCCTGCAAGCTTATCCGAAGGTAAAATTGATTGCTGACTTTGAAACCGGCTTTTTGCAGCAACCTTGTGTATCTTTGCCTGCTAATTATCTGGATGCAGAGCTGTGGGCCTTTCGAAGCCAACTTCAGCGGGAGGAAGGCAATAACAGCTCTTGTGTTCTGGCAATAAAAACCGCCGAATGGCAAACACTGCTGACTGGTGATATAGGTCATAGCGTAGAAGCGGAATTATTAATTGATCAGCCCAACCTCACGACCGACCTGCTATTGCTGGGCCATCATGGCAGCAAAAGCTCCAGCCAACTGAACTTCTTAAGCACTGTACAACCTCTGCTGGCGCTGAACAGCGCTGCTGCCAATAATGCCTATGGCCACCCTAGTTCTGAGGTGTTGGGACGACTGGCATTGCTACAAATTCCGCTACTCAATACTGCAGAGCATGGAGCTATTCGGATTGAAATAACAGAACAACAGCTCCATATTTGGCCTTATCGGCAACAGCCTTTGCCATTTTGGCTGCAAAAGCAGTGAACAATTGCTGAAAGCGCAGAAACAACAAGGTAGAATAGCGGCGGTTTTCTTATTCTTTGGGGTTAAATTTGTCTTCACAAACAACAGGTTCAATTAGCACCTTTAAACGCCTGATGCGTTATTTAAAACCCTACAAAGCGGGGTTTGCACTTGCGATGCTGGGTATGGCTGGTTACGCCTGTGTGGACATCTACTTTATTTCTCAGTTCTCCAGCTTTATTGACCGCGGTATCACGCAAAAAGATACAGCTTATTTAGCCTGGGCTCCGGTTTTTGTGGTCGGCATGTTTTTCTTACGTGGACTATTCAACTTTATTTCCAGCTACTGCCTGAACTGGGCTGGAACCCATATAGTCAAAGACTTACGTCAACAGTTGTTCCGCCAGATGATCGCTTTGCCCGTCAGTTATCATGACAAACATTCGACCGGCGAGCTGATCTCCAAAATTACTTACGACGCAGAACAAATTAAACAAGCGTCCAGTAAAGCGCTGGTGGTGCTTATTCACGAAGGTGTATTTGTTTTAGGCTGCTTAGGCCTGATGTTTTACAACAGTTGGCATTTGTCGCTGATTTTTTTAGTCATAGCTCCGCTTATTGCCATCATAGTGGCCCAGGTGTCCAAACGTTTTCGAGTGATCAGCAGTAATATGCAAAACGCTATGGGCGATGTCACCACCAGCTCAGAGCAAATGCTGAACGGCCATAAAGTAATTTTATCTTTTGGCGCAGGCGATTTGGAAAACAACAGATTTAAAGCGGTGAATAACCGCAACCGTCAGTTGGACGTTAAAATGGAAGCGACCCGCGCTATCAGCGTATCGCTGGTTCAATTGATTGCTTCTTTTGCTTTAGCTTTTGTGATTTATTTAGCCAGCTTCCCCGCCATGCTGGACACCTTAACACCAGGCACTTTCAGTGAAATGATCACCGCCATGATGCTGTTGTTAAAACCGCTGAAACAGCTGACTACAGTCAATAGTGATTTTCAACGAGGCATGGCTGCGGCAACCAATGTGTTTTTAGTGCTGGATGAAAAACCAGAGCAGGACACTGGCAGCATTGAACTTACAAAGGTTACAGGTGCTATTGAAATCAAAGATTTAAGCTTTAACTACCCTGGGCATGAAAAACAGGTGTTAAAACAGATCAATATCAAAGTAGAACCTGGTCAGACTGTGGCTTTAGTCGGCCGCTCCGGCAGCGGTAAAACGACGATTTCCAGCTTGTTACCACGTTTTTATGAAATAGAGCAGGGCGAAATTTTACTGGATGGTGTGAATACCAAAGACTGTACGCTGGACTCATTACGCTCACAAATGGCCGTAGTATCACAGCAAGTGGTGCTGTTTAACGATACCATAGCTAATAATATTGCTTATGGTTACCGCGGTGAATTAAGCCCTGAACGTTTACTGGAAGTGGCAGAAAAAGCCCATGTGATGGAGTTTGTCAGCCAAATGCCAGCAGGACTTGATACTGAAATTGGCGAAAACGGTGTGACTTTATCCGGTGGTCAACGTCAGCGGATTGCGATAGCTAGGGCTTTATTACGCCAGGCGCCTGTGCTTATTTTGGATGAAGCGACTTCAGCCCTGGATACCGAATCAGAGCGTAAAATTCAGGGCGCTTTGGATGAGTTATTTAAAGGCCGTACCAGTATTGTCATAGCGCACCGTTTATCCACTATTGAAAATGCCGACCAGATTTTAGTGATGGATCAGGGCCAGATTGTAGAGCAGGGCAACCATCAGTCCTTGCTGGCACAAAATGGCTATTATGCTCAGCTGTATAAAATGCAATTTAGCGAAGTCTGATGAACTGGTGGGAGAAAGGCTGGTACCAACAGCACCCTTTTACATTGTTATTCTGGCCGCTGAGTCTGCTATACCGGCTGGTCGCTGTGATCCGTCGTTTAGGCTATCAGCGTGGCTGGTTTCAGTCTTTTGCGGTAGAAAAACCCGTTGTTATTGTCGGTAATATTTCAGTAGGTGGTACAGGCAAAACACCTTTTACCTTGTGGCTTTGTAAGTTTTTAACAGAGCAGGGCTTTACCCCTGGCATTGTCAGTCGGGGTTATGGTGCCCGTATCACAGAACCTGTGCGGGTCACCTCTTTGCACCGGGCTTGCGATGTAGGCGATGAGCCTTTGCTTTTAGCCAGCAAAAGTAATTGCCCTGTAGTGGTGTGTCCGGACAGAGTGGCAGCTGCGCAGTATCTGCTCGCTACCACAGAC
>Ga0180008_1001050_pt1 | contig 18767 bp, 17 predicted proteins | sample MM_PW_MetaG_FD_121121 | JGI IMG/M metagenome (GOLD analysis project Ga0180008, IMG submission 121121) | Groundwater microbial communities from the Aspo Hard Rock Laboratory (HRL) deep subsurface site, Sweden - MM_PW_MetaG | ecosystem: Environmental > Aquatic > Deep subsurface > Groundwater...
GCGCATCAAGCGCCGCTTCGTGGTCGGCAAAACCATCACCAACCAGGCCAAGTCAGATGCCTTCATCGCCTACATCCAGCGCTACATGGCCGAGGGGCCGCAGGCTGTGCCCACACCCAAGCGCTGGGCCAAGATGACGCCCTCGCTGACTTATTCCTTCAACGCCTACTTCAACATCACCGGGGCGCTGGAACTGCAACGCAAGGGCACGCTGGGTTTGGGGCACCTGGTCTTCATGACGGTGCTGTCACCACTGCTGGTGCTGCTGTCGCTGGCGCATTTCATCGCCATCGTCACCGGGCGGGAGCCAAAGTGGCCGGGGGCAATGCAATGAATTTCATTCAAAGATCAGAGGACTGGTTTTCTATGTTGACTTCTTCGCTAACTGTACTGCGTACCTGCGCCGCCTCACTGGCGATCGCTGCTGCCGGGATGCATCCCTTATCAGCCAAGGCCAATGCCGAAACGCTCAAGCCGGAAGCCGTGGAGTTCCTCAACAACCTGGGGCTCGGTGACATAGGCACCCGTGGGGCTCGTTTGGATGCCTATCGCCGAGCGACATGGCAGACCGGCCCCGCAACGGTAAAACTTGGTGAAAGCGTTGTTGTGCAAATTCCTGCTGGCGTTCAATGGCTTGAGCCCGCAGTGGTAGCGAAGATCGAGGGGGCCCATGGAGCCACCATTGAAGATCCAACCCTGCGCATTCAATCTGGTGATGCATGGACCTTGATGCTGTCCCTTATCCCCTCAGGACACGTAGAGGATGTGACATTGCCGAACAACGTGATGGAGCTCACGGCAATGCGCTTGCAACCATGGCCAGTTCAGGAGGACTTCACCATCGGACGAGACCTTCGCTACACACCAGAGAAGCTCAAGTGGTTGAAGTCGCCCACCTACGACGGAGCCAACCACCTGGCGACCTATGCTTACACCACGGGCGATGACGTACACCTGCGTGAAAGGCAACATCTTGCCGCCTGGCTGCGGCTTGGTGCTCGTGAAGTGTTGATGGGTGTTCTGGACAGTCCCTTCGATGACAGTGTGGAGGCGAGGATCAAGGCCGTTGACCAGTTCATGAGCGGTGCTGTCTTCACTGAGGGGCATCGGCACACTGATGCAGGCTGGTTTGAGAAAACTTCACAAGCCTCCTTGACTCGCCTCGTTGCTGGGCCACCGTCTGCACGAGAGGGTTTGGCTTCAGCAGTTGAGCAGAAGGACCAGACCAAAAAATGGTGGTTGATTGCCGCCGTTCTGATCATCGTTGCATCGTTGATTCGGGGGCGTCGAAAAGACACGGCTGTGGGGCAGTCAGGCTCAGGCACGAAGACATCGACAACGACCTGATCACTTGTTGCGGCTTGAGAGGATGCTCTGTATGGTTCACATGTCGATATGCGCTGCCAAGAAGGCGACGCGAAGGCACGCGACATTTGGGCACCTGCTCCTCATGACGGCGCTGTCTCCGCTGCTGGTCTTGCTGTCGTTTTCGCACTTCATCGCCACCCTCACAGGGCGTGAGCCGAAGTGGCCGCCTGAGATGTCGTGACGTGCCTGACCTGGCTGACCGCCCTTGTGTCATGCGCAGGCGCTCACCTGCGGCCCTCGCGTTCGAGCAAACTTTGCTTGCGCTCAACCCCCCAGCGGTAACCGGAGAGCCCGCCATCGCTGCGGATGACGCGGTGGCAGGGCACCACCACCGCCAGCGGGTTGGCCGCACAGGCCGACGCCACGGCGCGCACGGCATCGGGTTTGCCGATGCGCGTGGCCAGCTCGGTGTAGCTCACGGTCTGCCCCGGCGGGATCTGACGCAGCGCGTCCCAGACCTGCAACTGGAACTCGGTGCCCAGCGGGTCGAGCGGCCAGTCCAGGCCCTGGCTGGGGTCGGCCAGCATGGTCTGCACCGCGTCCAGCGCCGCCGACAGCTCGGCCTCGTCCTGCATCAGCTGAGCGCGGGGAAAGCGCTCGGCCAGTTCTTCGACCAGCGCGCCCTCGTCGTCGCCCATGAGGATGGCGCACAGGCCGCGCCCGCGGTCGGCCACCAACAGCAAGCCCTTGAGACCCGGACCACAGGCACCGACGTCATATCGGATGAATTCGGACGACACAGGACGCATGGCAAGCTCCTCTCGGCAAGGTTGAGAAAAAGGTGGCGCCTGCATCGGCCAAGCCCAAGGGCTCAGCCTCCGAGGTGCCGGGCGAAAAATGCGGTCGTGCGGGACCAGGCCAACTCGGCGCACGCGGCGTCGTACACCTCGGCGCGGCGGGAATCGTTGAAAAAAGCGTGTTGCGCCACGTAGTGGTGCACCTCGGGCGACTGCCCGACGGCACGCATGTCGGCTTCGAGGGAGGCCGCCGCCGCAGGCGTGCACCAGGTGTCGAGCGTGGCGAAGTGTCCCATGAAGGGGATGCGGATGAGCGCGGGGTCGGCCACCTGGCTGGGCGGGATGCCGTAGAAGCACACGGCCGCCGACAGCCCCGGCACCAGCGCCGCAGCCGCGACCGTGAGCGCCCCACCCATGCAAAACCCGGTGACGCCGACCTTGCGCCCGCCTTCAGCCAGGTGGATCACGCAGCCCGCGATGTCCTGCTGGATCGCATCGGCGAAATCCAGGCTGTCCATGAGGTGATGGGCCTCGTCTGCCTGGGTCGTTGCCCGGCCCCGGTACAGGTCGGGGGCGAGCACGGTGTACCCCTCGGCGGCCAGGCGGTCGGACACGCTGCGAATGTGGTCATTGAGCCCCCACCACTCCTGGACCAGGACGATGGCCGGCGAGCCCGTGCGAGGGCTTGGCGCGAGGTAGGCGGGGGTCTTGCCGCCATCAGGACGGCCGACCTCGATCATCTGGCCCATGGGGAAACGGTTCCGTGAAAAATGCACAAATGAAAGGGGTCAGGCCATTGTGCCGTCCGCCGCCCGACTTGTCTTCACCGGGTTCGCCCTGCCACCCAGGCATGAATAGAATGCATGCGATTTCATCAATCCGTCATTGGCACTCATGCTTGACATCCGACACCTGCGCTCACTCGTGGCCATCGCTGACACCGGCAAGCTGGCCACCGCCGCCGAGCGTGTGCACCTGACCCAATCGGCGCTGTCACACCAGATCCGCGCGCTCGAGGAACACCACGGCCTGCCCCTGTTCGAGCGCACGCGGCACGGCCTGACCTTCCTGCCCGCTGGCGATCGGCTGCTGCAACTGGCGCGCACCGTGCTGGCCGAGGTGCAGGCCGCCGAGCGCGACCTGCAGCGCATGAACGGCCAGGCCAGCGGGGAGCTGCGCATCGCGCTCGAATGCCACACCTGCTTCGACTGGCTCATGCCCGTGATGCACCAGTTCCGCCAACGCTGGCCGGGCGTCGAGGTGGACCTGGTGGCCGGTTTTCACGCCGACCCGCTGACGCTGCTCAAGGAAGGCCGCGCCGACCTGGTCATCGGCTCGCGGCCCAAGGCCGTGCGCCCCTGGCAGGTGCTGCCGCTGTTCCGATTCGAGATCCTGGCGGTGCTGGCCAACGACCACCCGCTGCGCCACAAGCGCCACCTCAGCCCAAAAGACTTCGAAGGTGAAACGCTCATCACCTACCCGGTGCCCGAGCAGCGCATCGACCTCATCCGCGAGGTGCTGCAGCCCGCCGGCATCGCGCTGCAACGCCGCACGGCCGAACTCACGGTGGCCATCGTGCAGCTGGCCGCCAGCCGACGGGGCATCGCCGCCCTGCCCTCATGGGGCCTGCAAAGCTACCTCTCGCATGACTACGTGCAAGGCTTGCGCATCGGGCCCAAGGGGCTGTGGAGCGAGCTGCATGCCATCTGGCCGCGCGCGCAATCGGGCCAGCCATGGATGCAGGACATCGCCGGCATCATCCGCAGCGAGTGCGCGCAGTTGCCCGGCATCGAGTGGCTGAGCTGAACCGCATTCAACAGGAACCCCCATGCTGATCACGCAAGACATCGAAACCGGCCCGAACCCCACGGCCAGCATCATCATCCTGCACGGCCTGGGCGCCGATGGCAGCGACTTCGTGCCCTTTTGCGGCGAGCTCACGCTCGAAGAGGTGGGCCCCGTTCGCTTCGTGCTGCCCAGCGCGCCCGTGCGGCGCGTGAGCCTGAACAACGGCTACCCCATGCAGGCCTGGTACGACATCCTGCCGGTCAGCGGGCCCAAGCGCGAAGACGAGGCCTCGTTGCGCGAAGCGCACGTGCAGGTGATGTGGCTGATCGAGCGCGAGATGGCTCGCGGCGTGCCAGCTGATCGCATCGTGCTGATGGGCTTTTCGCAGGGCTGTGCCATGACGCTGATGACGGGCTTGCGCTGCCCGCACAAGCTGGCGGGCCTGGTGGCGATGTCGGGCTACCTGCCGCTGGCGGACACCACCGCAGCCGAGCGCCACGCCGCCAACCAGCACACGCCGATCTTCATGGCGCATGGCAGCGAAGACGACGTGGTGAGCATCGCGCGCGGCGCGGCGGCGCGCGATGCGTTGGTTGGGCTGGGCTACGACGTGAGCTGGCACAGCTACCCGATGGACCACTCGCTGTGCATGGCCGAGGTGGATGACATCCACGAGTGGGTGGCGGAGAGGCTTCGCCTGGCCTGACCCGCCCCCCTCGCTCGCCGGTCGGCAAGCCCTGCTCACTCGGACGGCAGGGCCACCTTCGAGAGCACAAAAGCCCTCACCGCGCTGGCGTCGTAACCCAGCTCGCTGCCCCAACCATCGGTGGCGCTCGAGTCGACATACAAGGTCTCGCTGAAGCCTGCGACCACGCAGCCGTTCGGGTTGCAGCCAGCTGGCAGGTTGGTGGTCATCAGGTCGTGCACCGTCATCGTCGCGGGGGAGCCGCCGAAGGGGTCCTCGTTGACCAGGGGCGTGCCCGGGTTGTCCACGGTGGGCGCGCGGCTGGTGTCCGAAGGGTCTTGCGTGCGCGAGAGCACCGCGCGCGTGCCCCGCACCGCCTGGAAGCTGTAGCGCGCGAAACCATGCGGGTGCCAGGCCTGGTAAGGCAGCGACACCACGTCGCCATCGTCCACTTCCAGCACGCCGCAGCACTCGTCGGCCAAGGTGCTGCCCACGCTGGGCGCGGGCAGTTGCGCGTAGCAGGCGTTGTTGTCCACGTGCAAGGTGACGATGAGGCTGTTGCCCGAAACCAGGCCCAGCGGCTGCGCATCGGTGGTGTAGATGGTGCCGGTGAGGTCAGGCACATCGGGCACGACGAACTTGATGCCCAGCGCGTTGATGTCGATGGGGGCGCCCTGCGCATCGAACAGATCGACCTTGATCTGGATGCGGCCGCTCTCGTCGGTGGTGCCGGAGACGACGCTGCCGTTGGCGTTGTAGCGCAGGCCCGGCACGAAAAGGTGGCTGGGCAGCTTGGCGCTGGTGAGGTGCTCGACGACCTCACCGGCGCTCGGCGGCGTGTCCCACAGCCCTTCCGGCGCCACCGACGGATAAGGGATCTGGGTCAGGTCGGGCACGAAGGTGCCATCGCCTTTGGGCACGGGCTTGGGGCCCAGCGTGTAAGGCGTCCAGGCGGGCACTGGCCCGGTCGGGGTGGGCACGTCGTGTCGGTAGTAGTGCTGGATGCCGTCTTTGAGCGGCTGAAAGCTGCCACTGCCGCCACGCCGCCAAGAGACCTGGTAATGACGCACGCCCAGGGACTCGAGCTCGTTGGCGAACAGCAGGCGCGGGCGCAGCAGGCCACCGAAGGGCCGCCCGTCCGAGGTGAGCCCGAAGCGAGCGGCCACCTCGGAGGCTGGTCGCGTGTCACGCAGGTGCTTGCTGGTGCCGTAGACCTGGCTGAGCGGCAGGCCACCGATGGCCAGGAAAGCGACCCAGCGTGACGAGCCCGACGGCCCCACCACCGGCGGGCAAGGCGCACAGGTGTGCGCGAAGGGACTGGATGTGTAGAGCTTGACATCGGTGCCCGAGGCGTAGTCCCACCAGGTGTGACAGGCCACCGGCGTGGGCGCGTAAATGGTGGCCTTGATCGGGCCGAAGATGTTCTGCGTGGCCTTGAAATAGAGATCGGGCGTGTCGTGGTTGTGGCAGCCCTGGAAGAACAGCGTGCGGAAGTGGCCGCAGGCATCGGTGGTGGCGGTGCCCACGCGCTGCATGGTCACGAAACGCGGGTAGAGCCAGCACAGCAGGGGCCGGATCAGCACCGGGTTCTGGATCAGCGCCTGCTGGAACTGCAGCGTGCTGCCAGCCTGAGCGAGGTAGCGCAACTCGGTGGCTTCGGTCAGCTTGGCGAGGGTGGCGGAGCTGTCTGCGGTCAAGGCGTGGCTTTGAGCGGCCAGCGTGGTGCTGCCCTTGAGCTTGCGCAGGGCCGCGCCCGTGAATTCGAGGGGCAACGGGTCGGGCCCGGGTTGCGGGATGGGCACAGGTCCGCCACGCACCGGCACATCGATGAGGGGCTTGGGAATGCGGGCGTTGGCGATGATGTCGCGAAGGCGATCGATCACCAGCACCGGCAGCTTGGGGATGATGAGGTAGAGCGGATCGACCTCGTAGACCTCGACGGTGGCGTTGCAGACCGGGAAGTCGACTTGCTGGCCGCCAATGGTCACCTTCTTGAGCAACTGGCCCTGCACGAACACGGCCGAGCGCAGCCAGCACAACCAGTTGGGCTCGAAGACGGTGAGGCTGGCCACCAGCTCGCGCTGGCCGGGGCGATAAGCCAGGTGCTGTTCGATGGCGCCACGGCGAACAAGCTCGTCAAGGTCAGGTTGCTTGTCGTCGAGCTTGGGGCCCACGAGCACCCGCAGGTTGTCGGCCGCTGCGATGGCCTGGATGCTGAAGCGGGCTTCACCCTTTTCATTGATGGGCGCACTGCCCAGCGGAGCGGCTTCGGAGCTGAAGACGTAGGCGTGCGCGTCAACCTTGGGGGCGTTGTTCGACGTCGCTTGAAAACGAACTTGGACCGCGATGTTCAGGGCAGTGGGTTTGCCCTGTTGAAGCTTGGTGGCCATGAAGACTCTCCTGTCGTTGAGGGTCGACACGAAGAGATCGACCTGGTGAGGTCAATCTAGTCTTCAAGGCTTGCGCATGCCTCCCAAAGCTTGGGGGGAAGAGGAGGTCAGGGTAGGGGGGCGTCATCTGAACGCAGCGGGCATCGCAAGCTCGCCAGACAGGAAGCGCTGATCACGCGTTTCGGCACAAGCTTTTGGCGCGGGTGCGCCCTGGCCCTCTTGCTGCAAGGCCTCCTCTCTGCGCCCCAGAGCGGCCAGCACTTGGGCCCTGTGCGTCAGCGTCTCCTGGTACATGCCTTCGTCGTCGGGCTCGCACCGCTGGTGGAATCCTTCGATGGCGGCATCCAGCTCGGACAGCGCTTGGTCGTGACGCCCCAAGGCATGCAAGGCCCAGGCATGCGAATCCAGGATGGCCGGCGTGGTGTCCAGCGTAAGGGCTTGGGCCAGCAGGGACTCGGCCAGCTCGGGCAGCCTCGGTGGCTGCTGATCGACCAGACCATATCCCGCAGAGTTGAGGCGATCGGCCAGCGCCTTGCGGCTGATGCCGGGCTCGGACAGCCAACTGCTCACCAAGGCTCGGATCTCGCTGCCTGACCCATGCGCCAGCAACACATCCATGAGCTTGCTTCGGACGCGCTCGTGCGACATGGGCGACCAGCCTTGGCGGAGCAGACCTTGCAAGCCCTTGATCTGACGCTGCGGATCGGTCTGGGCCATGACGGGGTTGAGCGCTGCCGCGAGCTTGCGGCACTCCCCTTCGTCGGTGCTGGTGTAGAGGCGCATGGTGGTGGGTTTGCGATCCAGGACACGGGCCGTGTGTCCCCCTGGCAAGGACAGGCCACAGAAAATCGCGCCGCCCTCTGCGTCGATCAGGTAGGGGTGGTCGGCCACGCCGTTGTCGTCCTGGTCGACCAGCCTGAAAGTCATGCCCTGGGGGCCCTGTCCGAGCAGGGGCAACACCATCCAGTCCTGCGGTTCCACCGGTGTCTTCGAGCGGTACACGGCAGTGCGTCCTTGCGCATCGGTGACGCCCTGGTGTGCATCGGGCCCTCCCTCCCACTTCACGCCTTCCCGTGTGCTGACCTGGTAGCGGGCTCGGCGCCAGGGTCTGTCGGGCTGGCGGGCATCGCGCACCACGAATCGGTAGGTGTGCTCCCCTTCCCCCACCGAAACAACGGACTTGTCGCCGACCGATGGGTGCAGGCGTTCGAGGTAGGTCTGCCCTTGCCCCTGATCGGCCGAGTGTCGGCAACAAGCCTGGGCTTGCGCCGCGCAGGTGGCGGCCAGCACGAGGGCGATGGCGCCCATGAAGCACCTGGCTTTGTGACGTGTCATGTTGAGGTCCTCAGGGTTGGCGGCAGCGAACGGACTGCTTGGGCCATGTCTGCTGACCACTCGGTCCGCGCACGATGAGCTGCCCGCAGCGAGCGCTCAATCGAAGTTGCCAGCCTTGAACGGCGCGGGCATCGGCGGCCTCGTCATCAGCCTCGGTCATGGGCTCGCCGCCGTTCGGCGAGTGCACCGGCACAGGTGCCAGCGTGCCGTCGGGCAACAGGCGCGCGAGTTGCTGACCCGGGCTCGTCCAAGCCAGGCCATCTTCGGCATGCGGGTCGGTCCCCCACCATGGCGTGCGCAGCACCAGCCGGCCGGACGCGTCCAGCAGCTCCATGCCAGCCAGCTCGCCCGCGACCAGGTAGCGGTCGGCAGCGAGGCGCCAGCTTTGGCCGCGGCGAGGCGGCGTCAAGGCGCGCCCATCGGCAACGCGCCAGAGTTGATGCGTGAGCTGGCCCTGCGCATGAACGGACACGCGCACAACGTGGTCGTCCAGCCACTCGATGGCTTCGGGGGAATCGGTCAAGGGCGGCACGCGCCAGCCGCCATCCGGGCCCAACACGCCCCACTGCTCCCCTTGGCGCGCAAACAGCCAGTCGCCACGGGCCTCACGCAGCTCGTCCACCTCGGGTGCGTTCACGCGCTTGGCCGCGAGGGGGGCGATGAAGGTGGTGCCTGCGGCATCGCCCTCGCTGTTCTGGCAGCGCAACCAAGGCCCCGACCAACCACCGCAAGCCGTCAAGGCACCAGGAGGCAGGGCCAGGCGACGCCCATCCGAGCCGATCAGCACGGACCTCGATCCTCCGTCGTGATCCGGGTGCCGGCCCCATGTCAAGCCATGGTGAAAGGCTTCCATGCCCAACCACTCAGGCGAGATCAACCAACGCCCCATGCCATCGATGGCACCAAAGCGGCCATCGGTGCGCTGCACGACCACGGGGTCGGAGGGCAGTTGACCGGGCATGAGCAAGGCCCACTCAGCGCGGGTGAGCACGCGCAGGTCGGCGGTGACGACGCCTGGCTCGGCGGTGTCATCGTGCGGGTGCAGCAGGGCGCGGATGGCACCAGGGACAGCGGGCGATCGATCGCCCTCCCACAAGAACTCGATGCGGTGGTGCTTGAGTCGCTCGCGCTCATCGGCGCTGAGCACGGAGCGCCCATCCGGCCCGATGAGGTCCGGGGCGCCACCATCTCGCTTGGGCGAGAGCCAGATCCAGCCTTTCTGCAGGTGCTCGTCGTGCTCGGAGGTGTCCAGGACCTCGATTCGGTCATCCGGCAAAACGATCAACAGGGCCTCGTGCAGGTCGTACACCCAGGCGTCGCCCCAGCGTTCTTGGCGTGGCGACGTCACGTGGCCCTGCGTGCGGTGGAGCTCGCGCAGGTCAGGCCCCAACCACACCCACTCCGAGTGCTCGGGCGAGACCACCCACAGACCCGGCCGGTCCATTTCGATGGCCTGGTAGCGGGTGCTCGACAGCGGCTGCCCCGCCAGGTCCACGAAGAACCACCCGCCCGCGCGGTGCACCGCGACCTTGCCTGCATGCAGCAGCGGCTCGAGCTCGCTGCGCAAGGCCAGGGGCGAGGCCAGCCAACGCCCTTCCTGAAGCGACCAGAGCCCCCACCAGTTGCGCCCGCTGGGCAAGCGCACGCGGACAGGCCAGGTGCCGCCCACCGGTCGCCCCAGTTCCACGACTTCACGGGGCCACTGCACGACCTCGCCCGTGTCCAGCCGCCAGGTCTCGGACGGCGGGGTGACGCGCACACGGATGGCGCGGTCTTCCTGCATGCCGCGGTGATCGAGGTCGAATGACCCCGCCTCGCTCAACCACGGCAAAGCCTGCCCTGTGGCACTCAACCTCTGGAGTCGGCCACGCTCGACAGCCCAGGCCAGGCCCTGAGCGTCGAACGACGTGACGTCGTCGTAGCGCGGCTCGAAACGCCACCGCCCCTGCAGGTCGATGAAGCCCCACTTGCCGTCCTTCTGCGCAGCAGCCAGGCCTTTCGAGAAGGCCATCACGCTGCCGTAGACCGGCTCGATCACCATGCGCCCCTGGATGTCGACGAAGCCCCACAGGCCGTCCGCACTCCCGGGCATTGGCACGCGCAACGCCATGCGCCCTTCGCTGGGCAGGTGGTGACACCAACTCGCATGTTCGATGCGATCGGGACACTCCTGGGTCCAGTGAGGCACTGCCCAAGCAGAGCCGCACCAAACGCCCCAAACCGCCGTCAGCCAAGCCGCCCCGGAAAGGGCGCCGCAGAGAGCTCGCCAGCGCGAGCGCCACATGTTCGCCGACATCAGCGGCCTCCTTCCAGCAGCCAAACGGCCTGCAAAAACTCGCGAGAGACACCTGTGAGCTGCAAACCGCCGCCCTCCCCCCTCGAGAAGGTCAAGAAGGGGTAGGCCTGGCGCTCTAGCCGACCTGCCGGGGGCAGGCCCAGGCCCATGGCGAAAGGCTGACCGGCCTTCGCAGGTCGGGTTCGCATCAGCTTGTCCAACCCGGGCAAGCGCACATACCAGACCTGCGCACACTGCCCGGCGAACTCGACCTCTGGCTCGGGGTAGAGCCCCCCGTCACCCACCGGCTCGGCGCGCCGGATCCACTTGAGCAAGGCCTGTCCCAAATTCACATTGGGTGCCTGCTTCACATCAAAGCCGATGTCGTTCAACAAGGCCTCTGGACGACGGGTCACCGCCGACAAGGTCGACATGGCCCGTGACGGATCGGCCTGATGTCGACGCCACCCCTCGCTGTCGACCGCGCTCGGCTGCCGGCCCAGCAGCAGCGGTTGCCAGGTCGGCAACCACGCAGCCAGCCAGGCAGCGTGATCACGCCGGGCTTGCTCCTGGCTCCACGCGGTGGGGGCTGACGCGCAGCTGGCATCCACGGGTGGCTCATCGCGGCGAACCCAGCGCGGTGGCAGGCCCAGGGCTTCGCAGCCTTCGCACAGCAAGCTGCCGTCGCTCGACGCCGAAGGCTTCAGGCGCACGGCCACCGCCTTGGGCGAAGCACACGCCTTGGCCTGCTCTGCGAGCTCGCCGTGCCAGGCCACCAGCCGGACACCCGAGGGGTCAGGGCAACGCGTCCACACCGCGGGCAGACGTGCATCGTCCACGTCACCAGGTCGGGCGAACAGATCGAAGCCCACATAGGCCGTCCAGGCGCTGAGCTGGATGCTGGGCTGACGCAACTCGCGCAGCCTGCGGTCCACGAAAGCGCTGTGAACCTCACCCGCGTCTCCAAGCCCCACGGGCACGTAGCGCGCGTCGATCACGGCGCCCATCCTCAAGGCCAACGGGTGGTCATCGCGACGGGCTCGCAATGGCCGGGGACGATCGGCCTGCCGCACCTGCCAAAGGCCGTTCTCGTCGGGCGCGAGCACCAACTGGTGCCGGTCGAGACCGAACTGGGCCAGCACTTGCACCGAGCCATCGCCTCCCGTGTTCAGGGCATCGATGGACGAGTACACCGGCGCCAGCAGCTCGTGCAGGCGATCATCGAGCAACCCGACTCGGTCCACCCAGCGAACAGACAACAGGCCGGCACCCTCAGCCACGCCGTCGAACGCTTCGTAGCGCTTGGTCGACAAGGGCAGCGGGCACTCACCGGTGATCGCGTGGCAAACGCCTTGCAAGCTCCCCTGGCTGACGATCACCCAGGGGCTGCGGGAGCCCACCCACGACACGCTGCCGAACTGAACCGGCAACACCGCTCGCCCAGCCGCATCGAGCACGCCCTCGCGGTGCCCCTGCCTGACCTCGAACAACCAACGCGTTTTCGAGGGGTCTTGCGGCCACAACCGCACGGGGCGAAGCTGTGTCCAGATGGCATCTGTGACGACCCGTCCTTCGGCGTCGAGCACCCCCTGCCGCTGCTGCGCGCCAGAAACAACGAAGCCCTGAGGTGCGCCGCGCTCCCCGAATGGCTCGATGTGCTGGTAGCGCAAGGCCGTGATCGCTTGCCCGTCTGCGTCAATCAGCCCCCAGGCCCGATCTCGCGTGACGACGGCAACGCGCCCGGCCGGCACGATGTGCTCGTAGCGCCCTGCGGGCACCAGCGTTCGCGAACCATCGGCCGTCAGCAATGCCCCATCGGCACCGATGCGTCGGCCTGCTTGAGGCCAGTCTGTGAACCTGGCCTCGGCAGCCGACACCGACTCGCTCGCCCCCGCCCATCCGGCTGCAGCCAGCGCACAGGCCACCAGCAAGCCTTGCGCGCTCGATGCGACACAACGCCTCACCCAGTTTTTTGTCATGTTGATTGTTCTTTCAAGAAGGCGCTGTTTCGTCTCTGACGACCCAGCGCACCACCACCCAGGCCAAACCTGCACCGGCCAGCACGTCGATCACGTTGTGCTGCCAGGTGGTCAGGGCAGACAGCGCAACACCCACGGCCCACGCATCGCACCCGCCTCGGGCCCAGCGCGCGCTCAGCACCGATCGCCAGTGAGACCAGAGCACACCCAGGATGGCCACATGCAGCGAAGGCACGAGGTTGCTCGCCCCGTCAAAGGTGGCCAGGGCCTGGAACCACGGCGCCCACACCGAACCACCCACGTCAGGCCAGCGCTGCAAGCGCATGGGCCACCACGCGAAACACGCGAAGCAAGCCAGCTGCACCAGCAACAAGCGAGCAGCCAACCTGTGAAGGCTGACGCCATCGCGGGCCACGAAGAAGGCCAGCACATAAGCCACGTTGATGCTGCAATAGACCACGATGCTGGCCGGCCAGAAAGGCACCCAGGCATCCCACGGCCCTTGCGACCCCGGCAGGTCTTCGAGGCGCAGCGCGCGGCGCAGCGTCAGCTGGTAGCCCGCAGCGAACACCGCCGCGCAGGCCATCAGCAAGGTCACCGATTGAGAACGGCTGGCTCGCTCGCTCACGACGCAGGCCACCCCAGCGCATACACGGCCGCGATCACGTGCTCGCTGACCGCGTCCGCCGGTGCCTGCCCCTGCGCACCGACGTGAGGCCCCAGTTCACGCAACAAGGCGCGGTCCTGAAAGGCCCCGATGACCAGGCCTCCCAGGCCCATGCGCGCGGTCTGAGCCTGCCAGGCGCCAAGCCAGGAGCCGGCCTCCAGCAACATGAATCGCCCGCCTCGCTCACCGTATTTGTTCACGTGGGGGCCAGCTTGAGCGGTCACCACCAGGACCGCTGCAGGGCTGTCCATGTCGACACCCAGGATGGGCTTGAGCCGCGCCCAATCGGGTGCCTGACCGATCGGCGTCAAACCATGCGACAGGGGGTCGTATCCCTGAACGGAGGGCGCCAACACCGCCCCCTCTCGGGCCAGCCGCCACCCGATCACGTGCACTTGCAAGGGGTACTTGCCGCCACCCGACGCGAGCCCTCGGCCGCCATCGTGACGCCGCGCCATGGGCCACAACAAGGCTGACAAATCCGCCAGCTCGATCGCCCGATCAGAGAACGCTCGCACGCTGCGCCGAGGTGCCCAGGCATCGACCACCGAGGCATCGGGAGCTGGCAAGGGCTGAGCCGCCGAGCTGAAGCAGGCGCGCAACGGCTCGTGCTCGAGTGCGGCGTCCTCTTCGATGCGCTGATGCATGAGCAACGCGCGCGTCGGGTTGAGTTCGCTGGCCCGCCAGAATGCCTTGAAGCAAGGGGCGCCCACATCGGGCCCAGCCACAGCCGGATCCAGGTCCGCACGGGGCAGGCTCGACGTCCAATGCGGCACCACTGTCGCATCGATGAAGGGTGGATTGATTTCGTTCATGGCTGCCTCGTCATCAGCCCAGGGGGTGAGGCCAGGGGTTGGACAGCGGGTGATGGGCCACGGCATCCGGGTAGCGCCAGCGCCAGTCACCGGTTCGCCCGCCGAGGAAGGGAGCGCGTTCGTCTGCGTGCAGCAAAGACAACTGCGGCGACAACACACGGACCACCCTGAGCCCCGCCTGGGCCACATCAGGGGGCGTGAGCTCGCGATAGGCCAACTCGATGCCGTGCTCCAGCAGGCAAAGGACGAGGTCTTGCAGTTGCGACAGCTCGCTTTGGGGGCCGGTGTGTGCCGACTCCTTGGTCATCGCGTCATGCGCCCGACGCCTGCGGTGTTTCAACAAAGGCAGTTGCGCCCAACCCTGGGGATGACAGGTGTAGTAAGCCGCGTGCTCGTCAAAGCGACGCAGCGCAGCGGGCTCGGCCGGCACCGAAAACTGTTGCACGAGGTGATCCGCAAAGCGCAGGCTTTGCGCCCATTCCAGCCAGGCCTTGTCGATGGCCTCGTCCAGCGTGGCTCGGCAGGCGATGCCGAACGCGTGGCGGCCCTGCCCGCGCGCATGGTGACGCCCCATCACGGCGACCACCGGGTGAGGGCTCCAGGCCTGGGTCAGGTCCAGCGCCACCACCTCGGCCCCGATGGCCGACGCCACGCTCTCGCATCGCTCGGGCAAGTCAATTTCCAGGCCCCCCAGTCCATTGAGCCAGGTCACCGCCAGCGCATCGCGCTCCAGCACTTCTTGGGTGGCTCGCAACAGGGCTCGCCAGGGCCCCGAGCCAGCCGTGTCCTTTTGGGCCGCCAGCCCGCTGGAGGTGGAAGGCATGCGCGCTCGCCCTGCCCTCACACCCAGGCCCACCAGCTCTTGCGGCACCCACACCCGCTGGTTGTCATGCAGGCGAAAAACCGGGCTGAAGCCATCGTCGTCACCCACGGGCATGGGCCAGGGAAACCCGGCTTGCGCACGCTGGGCGGACGAGTACAGGGCGAAGCGGTCTTCCGCCCACAGTTCAAGCTCAGGCACGTCCGCGCGGCGACGAACAGGCACCGACGCCCTCGCCGCGGCATAGCGCTCCAGGGCCTCGGCCAAAGCGGCCTCACAGGCCTGCACCGGGTCTTGCCAGGCCACGGCGCCAGACACCCCTTGCCAGTCGTTGACAGGCTCGGCTGGCACCGCCACGTGGACCATGCCTGGCACCTCCCAGGCCTCGGCGCGAGCCCGGTGCCATGGCAGGCAGATGCCAGTGCGCGCGTCTGCAGCCGCCATCAGGGTGGCATGCGATGCGGGCGTGGGCAACGTCGATGCAAGGGCCAGCGCCATGACTCAGAGCGCGCCCATCCAGGCCATGGCCTCGAGCACGATCGCCCCCAGGATGAGGACCAGCGACACCACGCCCACCACGATGGCCTGCACAGGCCCGATCCCGGCGCGTTGGTGAAGCCTGACCCAGCCGACCAAGGACAGCAGGGCCAAGCCCGACGAGATCACGATGGCGCCGATGTCACCCAGCATGGAGCCAAACAAGGCGAACACAATCACCATCACCACCCAGAACCAGGTTGACGACAACAGGCTGGGCTCGTCAGCGGGCGAGGTGCTCGGTGTCGCGGCCAGGCTCGATGCACCGCTGGCCTCGCTGTTGACCGCGTTGGCGCTGGAGATCGCCGCGTCTGCGGGCGCCACGCCTTCGGGATGAGCCCACGGGTTCGTGGGCTCGATCGGCCCGGCAGCGGGCACGCCGTCTTCGCCAGCGCCTCGCGCCCGCTTGCGCAGGTGCGCCAGGTACATGCTCGATGCAACCACGGCGCTGCCCAAGGTGACCACGCAACTGCTGCAGCACGTGCTGGTTGAGCCGCCAGCGGCAGCCGTTTCAAGGTGCTGACGCGCGCGGGCGTCGAACTGAGTCGGCAGTTTGATCATTCGGAGAATTCGCTGGGAAGCACACCGTCAGGTCAACGGACCCACGGCAGGTTGAAAGGCGGTGCCAGTTCGGCATCCTCGTCTTGGCGCGAGGCCTGGCAGACGGGGCAGCCGGGCTGCACGTGCACGTGATGTCGGCTCAGGCGCAGCTGACGCAGGTCGAGCGCCGCCACCCGCTCCACCAGCTCGGGCCCCAGTCGCACGACATCGGACAACAAGGCAGCGACACCGGCGGCCCGACGCAACATTTCGGGCTCAGGCGGCGGCTGCAGGTCGCCCCATCGCTGGAGCACACGCTGTCCCAGGCAAGACACGCAGGCGGTCTGACCTGGCACCACCAGGGGCCCCACGCTCAAGGTGTGGTGGTGGGCAAGGTCCACCAGCAGGTGAGGCCCTCGCCGATGCCACGCGGTGTATTGCTGCAACAGCTCTGCCCAGCTCGCTGAGGTGCGCACAAGCAAGGTCAGGGGCGCATCGTCCGAGGCAGATGCGAGCCGCCAGCCCTGGCGGCTCAAGCCTTCGGCCAGGGCCTCGCACTCGGCACCGAACCACACCAGTCGGGCATGGGCCTCGAACGGGCGCTGTGCGCCCTCGGGCACCAGCGCACCCAGCCGCCTGAGTTGCCGCAGTGCAGCGCCGAGCTGTGGGTCATTTGCCCAAGCTGCGGCGTCACCGCCGGCGCACAACTCGATCAGGCGAGCGTGCAGGGCCGGCGGCGCTTCGTCGATGAGGTAAACCTCGTCAGCGCCGGCCTGCACCAGCAGGTGCTCGCCCAGCGATTCGATGCGCCAGGCGGGGCTGATGCGCCAGCTTTGCGTTGCCACTTGCGACATCGACTGTTCAGCGAAGAGGGGCGCCTGAAACACAAGCAATCGGCCGCGCCATGGCGCCGGTCAACACACCCATGAAAATGGTGCGATGCATGGATTGCTCTCCTTGATTTGTGCTTTGAGGCCGTGCGCGGGGCAAGGCTTTGTGATGGACGTGATTCTCGGGGCTGGCGCGCGCGGTCGAACGCAACACGCCCCCCTCTAACGGGGGGCGGATCCCCTCGCAGCACCGCCCACATGAACGATGCCCATGGGAAGTCATTGCCTGAACAGTGGCAAGCCCGTTGAAAAGTGGAGCCCCTTCTCTCGGCACAAACGCTCCATCAGGCCCTCGTCAGGCCGATCCGGAACCGGACGTGGTGTGCTGTCCCATTGGAATCGGCCAGACCACTTCGGCAGTGGCGCCGGCGGCAACGGGACGATGCGATCCAGATCGGGCAACACCCCTCTGTCAGATTCGTGGCCAATGAGGAACATCCGGATGCGCTCGTACCGATCGGCCCGCGCTGGATCGGGTTCGACCGCCCGCGCTCGGAAGGGCCAACGGCCTCGCCGCTCGCCCTCGAAGATGGCTTTCATGTTGTGGGCCGCCTCCGCGCTGCCGGCGGCCACGGCACGCTGCAGCATGGGCAAGCCCTCGGCGAAGTTCTTCGCCCTGAGCAAATCACCCGCCACGACGGTGATCGAAGGTGCGTGACCTTGCTGGGCGGCGCAGCGATGCAAAGCCATGCCCAAGTCCCTGGTTCCCGGCCTGGCCACATCGACCACCTTCGCCATGGTGGAGTCACCCAGCAGCCATTCAGCCAGCTTGTGCTGGGCCACCGGGCTGCCCAGGTCAGCGGCCATGCGATAGTCGTCCAGGGCCTGCTGAAGGTCCCACCCCTGTTCCGCAAAACCGCCACGGCGCAGGTAGCCGTCGGGCAGGCGCCTGTCGATCATCTGCGCGATGACACGTTCGACCTCTTCCTGCCGATTCATCCGCAAGGGCGTGGCGACCCCGTCGTATGACTGGTCCACCAACACGTACAACCAGTTCATCAGGTGCCAGCCCGCCTTCGGATGCCCGTGTGCATGGGCAACGCGGAGGTAGCGCGCCACCTCGTTGAACTCGGCCATCTGCGACTCGCGCAGCGATGTGTTCGATCGCTGTTTCAACAGGTGAAGACCCCGCTGAAAAACCCGCTCGACGTCGGCTGGCACAGTGGGAAGGTGCTCGCTCTCAGCGGAGCAGCGAAAGGCCCATGGGGGCAACTGAACGGGCTTGCTTGCCGCCCAGACCGGAGAGGCAGGGGCGAACCCCAGCAGCGTCAAAGCGATCAGGCTCCGGGTGAGATCCACGACCAACGCGTTGATGGCACCGATGTTCATGCCTCGAGTTCCAACAGCATGAAGGATTCTCAACGGCAACACGGCAGCCACATGCAAAGGGCTTTCTTCCACAGAGACCACTCGCGAGTCGATCAAGATCATCGAAGCACCACGCACTTGTGCTGGAACCGCGTCACATACCGCTAGATACCGGCCGCCCGGTCTTGGGGTCGAGCCCCTTGGCGCGCGCCATCTCTTCGATGCGATTCTCAGAGGGCAAAGGTGGGGGCACGTTGGCCTTGTGCTCCTCCAGCCATTTGAACTTGCCATCCCATGGCGGCAGCTTGGCGGGTGGCAAGGGCACGATCTCGTCTATCTCGGGGACTTTGGGGTCGAGATAGTCGTGGTCGGAGAGGAATTTCGTGATGATTTCGTAGCGACGGGCGCGCTCGGGATCAGGCGTTACGCCCAGGTACCCAATTTCCTTGGGGTCAACAAGCTTGAACCCCAACTCCATCCAGCTTGCGCATTGACTACTCCCTGCTTTCACCCCTAACTGGTATGCCTCCATGGCCTCTTTGGGCTTTTCTTCGTAGATGTAGACACCAAGGCCAACTGCTGCCTCGGTGTGACCTTGCTCCGCCGCGCAGCGCAGCATCTGCAGACCGATCA
>Ga0180008_1001052_pt1 | contig 18743 bp, 27 predicted proteins | sample MM_PW_MetaG_FD_121121 | JGI IMG/M metagenome (GOLD analysis project Ga0180008, IMG submission 121121) | Groundwater microbial communities from the Aspo Hard Rock Laboratory (HRL) deep subsurface site, Sweden - MM_PW_MetaG | ecosystem: Environmental > Aquatic > Deep subsurface > Groundwater...
ATTTACTTCCCTTTCGCAAAGTTCACATTTCTTCTTCTCTGTGTTCTTCATTTTAATTTCCTTATATATTTGTAATAATAATCTATTGGGTCTTTACTAATAACGGCTTGTTGAAGGTGGTCAGTCCAGTCTATGTAGTAGGAAGAACAAACATCGCAGGCCTCGGGGTAATAAATATGGCTACATTTTCCAGTAGGATTAGAAATTTTCAGGTCTCCTCCACAATGTGGGCACGATTTGGTGTAATCAACAGCCATTCCCTCCCCAAACACAGCCTTTGCAAAGTCGTGGTCAAAAAGAATGTACTTTACCCAACCGCTTTCAATCACAGTTTCGGCATCCATTGTTCTATACGGTTTCTTCCACCCTCTCTCTACCGCATACTCTATTATCTTTTTTAATTTGTTCATTTTATTCGTCTTACAATGTCGCTTTTGCGACTAATGTCCATTTTCACACCTCCTTACGAAGAAAAAGTAATTTTCTACTACTTCACCCTCGTGTGGATATTCCCAATTCCAGCTTTTGTTTGCATCACACCATCTGGAAAATTCATCCCAAGTGGTTTCCGGGCAAGTCCAATGATGCCCCGCCCCCAAGAGCTGACTCCACCTATTTTGCCAACCAGAACATTTAACCGGTGTAGCTTTATCGTAATTAAAAGTTGAAAGTTCGTAGAAAACATCCTTATACCAACCTCCAGCCCAGACTAAAATAACTAAAACAATTGCTGAAATAAATCCTAATATGTAACTTTTTTTATTCATCTTTACTCACCTACTCTCCACCTCACCACCAGAAAGGCTATTATCGCTACCGCAAAAGCTAATATTGCTAATGGGTTCATTCTTCTATATCTAAAATTATTCTTTTTTGACCGTATTGTTTGGTTAGTTCCTCTATGTTTTTCTCGTAATTTTGGTTTGCTTTTGTTAGTGAGTTGATTCTCTGTGTCTGATACAAAAGGAGTACTGACATGATGAGTAGTATCCAAAAAAGGGAAGTCATCATTATTGCTTTCAGTTCCGGTAATTGTTTCTTAATATTCATTTAACTTTTCTTTCTCCTCCCCCACATCCTCTGAATAATTCTCCTCATAAATATCATTGTGCTAAAAATGTAAGTCTTTTTAAGAATAATGTTTCCAGTTATATCAAGATTGTCATCAAAGGTCGTAATCGCAAGCTCCTGCGTATCATCATCCCATCTGAAGCCTATGTATTTAAGAACTCTTTCTATAACCATTTTTTTCCACCTCCTTTGCGTAATGGCGGACAGCCGCCCTGATTAACTCGCTATATTTCATACCAGTCCTCTTGGCTAATTGATTAATCAGCCGAGAAATCTTCTCTGGCATACTAAAATGTCTAATTACGTAACTCATTTTTTAAAATTCTCCAAGTAATCCTCTACCTCCGCTTTGCTTGTAAAAATGCTTAACGCCTCCAACAAATCTTTCTTGTTTGTGTAGTCGCCTTCATTGTAAATTATTCCCATTCCTGTGCTGGTCTTTCCTCTCCCATAGGTTACCCGCAAGTAATATTTATCTGCTCCTTTTAACTCTCTAATAATGTGTTGAAAACGCTGTTTGTTTGTCCGAGTGGTATCTAGTATCACATTATCACCTTTCCACGCTGTTACTCTCATTGTTAGCTTCGCTCCCTTGTAAGGTATCATTTTAAATGTCTCCTCCGAACTCTATTTTATCAATTATTTTACCGAGATATTCTATTTGGTCTTTTGTCCATCCGCAATGACACAATCCATCCCATTGAACACCTTTAACCCCCCCACAATCTTTACAAAGGTATGTCTTGGGTAAATATACCCCTGTTTGTTTTTCTGGTTCTAGTCCATGCGTGATGAGCTCATGCCTCAAATCTCCCCTTCCAAGGGCTCTAGCCGCAACGATTAAAGCCATTTTGTTTTTCTCTGTAGTGTGTGGTGCTATCATAATTAATTTACTTACTGGTATATCAACAAGCTTCCTCCAATCGGGAAAGGTTTCCACTAATTTAATAGAATGGTAAACAGTTGACATCTTCATTCCCAGTTCTGGATCGGAATACCAAGACTCAAAACTATCCCACCCTGCCCGCCAATAACCATTATCATTAATCTCTTTCAATATCTCGCCTGTCCTAAAGAAATGCTCTGTGGCAACAAGCTTGATTACCTTAAGCTCTTCCCTTAATTCGTGTGCTTTCTTGGCATCACTCTTTGTTAGTGCTTTTAAAATGGTATTTCCTCCTCTTCTTCCTCTTTGGGCGTGTCGGGCTTGTCCGTCTCTTGTTTATAAAAAGAAAGCAAATAACCTGTCGCTTTCTCAATATTTCCGAGCTCTTTAGGTTCGAGTAGTTTCATTTCCTCCTCAGTAAAGTCTGTTTCCTTTCCAGGAATAACCGTATAACTGGTATCTAGACCTGTACCTGTCTTGGTTATTTTGAGGTCGTACCCCCTAGGGTCTCCATAATCCTCATCTTTCGAAAGATTAAGAATTGTCCCAAAAATAGACCAACCTACTTCCATAACCTTAATAAGGGATTCCTCTTTACCTCTAACCAGTATCGCGTATGCCCACCTTTGCCTTGGAAGATTTGCTCCCTGACACCATTTACAGGTTTCGACAAATCCTGTGCAGTCGTAGGACTTATTCTCAGACTTAACATAGTGACTCTTAAAATGATAAGAATGACTCAAAAGCCTGATTGTTGTTGTCCCCTCCTCAAACTTTAGCCACGGATTATCCTGTGGTGGTGGATTGTATGTTTTTTCGTCTTTAATTACTTCTCCCATTTCTCATCACCTCCTTCTAATAAATTTTCATTTTCGTATATATTGCCTATGATTTCATACATACTTGCATTGCCTACATCTATGGACTTTCTATTATCCTGCATAAAAGCGAAGCAAGCATAGAAATCACTCCATTCAACAGTCAATATCAATTGTTCGCATTGTATAATATCCCCCTCATATATCTCTTTTCCGTTTTTGTCTTTTAGTCCTATGAATTGCATGAGTTCGTAATCACCTTTTTCTATTAAGTCAAAAAACCAGGCTAACCCAGGCAGGTGGTCTGAAAAAACCCATGCTTTGTTTTTTTTGTCCCAAGCTCTAAATTTAATAGTTCTTTTCATTTACTTACCCCCTCTATCTCGTTAGAATCAGTCCTTTTTATTCGTTCTTCAAAATCCGGGAATAATTCCTTTATTTCCGAGATTGCCCCCAAGTTGTTGTCGGTCATCACGTCTCCTTTAAGAATCCTACCAACAACCCTGTTCCACCGAGCTGTCTTTCCCTTGTATTTATCCTCAAACTCAGCTTGGTTTTTATACCCATAAACCAAAGTCAAATAAGGACTGTAAGAAACCATCCAGTTAAGACGGAATTTCTTTGAGTCCTCATCCCAAATGATTTCGTCTTCGGGTTTGGGAGGAGTATCCGAGGCCAGTAATTTCCCCATCGTTTTTATATCCTCTCGGTACCTGTCTTCCATCTTGGACGAATTAAAAACCCCTATCTCCACGAGCATTAAATCATCCTTGGAGATATAAACAATGTGTCCCTCAGGCATATTCTTGGCCTTCAGGTAATGAAAGAGTTGCAATTCGTGAGTCGGATTCGCTATCCCATCCTTGTAACGACCAAACAACATTGACCCAACTGATTTGACTTCTAATACGATGGGTTTTAATCCCTCTGGGTACTCCTTCTTAAAGTATTCAATCGTTGACCTCGCCACGTTTTTCATAAAGTCAGGAAGATTGCCGTCAGCGAACCCTCTCTCAACCTCTTCCCAATCAGGAGCACCACCAGCCATGTGATCTAATTTCCCGGTAACTCTAGGAAGGCCCGGATATTGGAACTCTACCCACTCCTGTTTGTCTATTAGAAGCCCTGATCTAGCAAGAACCATTTCTACTATCCACTCAAATACGTTCCCCGCCTCAAACTTCCTTAGTGTCCTTGGATTTGCCGGGTTTGTAGGCTCAGTCCCTTTCATCTTGTACCACCTATCCACATAGGATTTCCCTAATTCCGAAGCCCAGATGTGTTCTCTTGGCTCGTACTTTCTCTTGTCCGTTTGCTCAAGAGACTTATTCCATACTTGTGCGAAGCTCCAATTTGTTTTACTCATATTAGTTTGGTAATTTTTCCTTCAAAACCCCTACATAATTTCTTAATGTCCCCAGGAGAGAATTGAGCTGAAAAAGCACCATTTCTCTGTCTTGCGGAGAAAACTTTTTAAAATTCGCGGCTTTTAAAGCAAGCGAGAGTTCCACCGCCCTGTTAAGAACTCTGTTTGCATCATCGCTTTGCTGTTGGGTGATTCTTAGAAACTCTATCTCGGCTCTCTCTGGTTTCGTCTTTGCCAATCTTGCAAAGCGTTGCAAATCACTTCTTCTGGTTATCTTCCCCTCTGAAACGGCCTCCTTTAACCTATCCCGATACTTTTCTGGTGCGTAAGAAATCGCTTCATAATAGGTTCTCGGCTTGCCCTTCTTGACATCTTCCAAAACGTGTTCCGGCTCATCAAGAAGCCTCAAATAACTATACATAGTCGTTGCGTGTATCCCCAATTCTTCAGGTATACCCTTCATCAATCCATACACCTCTCCACGAGATAGTAGCCCCGCAGTATAATCTTTTCCTGTCTTCATTTTTATCATTCTTTTATATCCATTTGCCACGTCTATGGCGTTCATTGGAGAAGCTCCGCCTGCTGCAGATTGGTGTAAATTCTCGGCCATCTGCCTCCTCAGCCTCTCATATTTAGAAAGCTCTGTGTCGTTTACAATGATTGGAACTTTCTTCCAACCCGCTAACTTAGCCGCCCTCCACCTACATTCTCCAGTAATTATCATTCCATTAGTATCAACCTCTACTGGGTTTATAATTCCCTCAACCTCTAGGCTTCTTGCCAGACCCTTTATATGCTTCTCGTCGAAAATCTTTCGAGGTTGTTTAGGGTCTGGCCTTATGCTACCGATCGAAACCTGCTCAGTTCTCATCCTCGTCCTCCTCTATAGGCCTTGTAAGAAGAAATCTCTCTCTTCTCATGCCTTCAGGTAACAATCCTTTGTTTCCTGCATCGCTAACCAAAAGAGAAGCTCCCGCGACTGTGCCTTTAACATAACGATAATACCTAATTAGGGCATAACGTGCCTCTTCTTCCGTAGTAACCACTCCATAGTGGCCTTCGTCGTCAATGTTTCCAAACCAAAGACCTTGGTGAATCTTAAAATGCCTCTTTACGAGTTGCATCCATGCCTTCACCTTGTTTTTTACTACGAGGTATGCGTAAGGACTCTTCGGATTGAAATAGTCTTTAACAACATCATCTATAGAAAGCTTTTCTCCGTCGACAAACCTATCTCTTAGGTCTGCTACTAACTCTTTACTCTGTTTTCTATTTGGTAATAATCCCATTACTTCTCACCCCCTTCTTCAATTCCTAAAATTTCCTTTAAGTCGATTTTATCTCTGTTTTGATAAAGTATTTTTATTGCCCCAACCCTTGACCTGTGCCCTAGCGAATTGTGCGAAATACCAAGGCTTTTTGCCAAGTCTCTTACTTTTATGTTTTCGTCCGCGAAGAAATAAACTCTCAAACATTTTTTCTCCATTTTCTTAAGGGGTTTTGTTAACGAGACAAACCGGCTCCTCGCTCCCCACATTCCACTATGCTCCTCATAATTTTTCTTAAATGTTTCAAGTTCTTCTGGAGACATAAACCTCTCAACAATTTTTAGTTGAAGTGTCCTTGCTTTTCTTATTTTTTTTTCTTGTTGGTCGCTCATTTAACTAAAAAGTACATGAATAATAAAAGCTATTGCCAATACGATAATGGAGATTGTATTCATGAATATTTTCCTCTCATGTTCTTTTAAAACTTCAAAAGAAAATCTCAACGCTTCCAGAGCAAGAATTACACCGTCTTTTATGGGGTTATCTATTTTAGTTTTACGCTTACGCTTGTCCATAAGTTAAGTAAGTGTTGCACAAGTAGCTATTAATGTCAAGCACCAATTTCGTGGCTATTTAATACCAAATATCTCTTTTGCTTCTTTAATCGTTGCCGGTTTTTCATTTCCAAGAGAATACTGTAAAGCCAATGCCCTTCTTTTAATAATCTCCCTCATTATTGGATCTCTTTCCGCTTTCCATTTAACACGAAGCTCGGCAACCTTTTCTTTAATTTTTATTTCTTCTAATGTTGTCATGGCGTTCTTCTTTTTTTGAATTAGTCTTCGCTAATCCTTTTTTTTGTTTTGATTTTCCTTGCCAGTAATCCATACTATTTTAGTTCTTCTAATTGGAGAATGGCATATAAACAGGACTTGTGCCAACAATGAATATTCCCTCTGCTGTCTGGTAGTAAAATTCTCTTTCTCTTGTTACTCCCATGCTTATTAACAAACTGTTTACAGCTCGGACAGTGATAAAACCATCTTCTTTTGCCCATATTTGTTTGTATTTTATATTAAAAATTAATTTCTACTGATTCACCTACCCCCTACCCCTTCCAAGGTTGAATCAGCATAATTCCTCTGGTCACCGTTCCTATAGCCGGGTGACAGGCATCACTACTCCACGCAACATACCACCCGACTCCCTGTAAAGCTGGATGTCCGGATTTGCACCGGTTTTGAGTCCCATCGTGGATAACCCCTAGGACGTAAGTGAGTTGAAATTATTTGCTCTGAGGTGTTAGAATGAAGGAACTTATTGAACATAAGTACACTATAATGGTGGGAAAGCATCCCTGTCAAGGGGATGTTTTCTTTTGAGTGAGGTATAATATATACATCCCAGCTGGCTTTTAATCTGTTACAGGATGCGGCGAGCTGGGTTTTATTTAGAACCTAGTAAGCCCGGTTAGTAGTTTTTCTTGTCCTTTTTCCTTTCCCATTTCGTGTAAGAGTTTGTCTATAAATCTTAATAGCGATACGCCAGAAACGATAATGATCAATCTCCAGTCAACTTTCCACGCTTCTAAGCTAACAATAGCAATAGGAATAATCGCCAAAACCATAACCCTGAGTGCTTCTCTAGTTGCTTTTCCCATGTTTTCCCAATTTATCTTCATACGAATCACCCCCCATTTACCAATCGCAAGGTAATATAGAATATTGCGATGATATCAAATATGTGTAATGTTGCGTCCATTTTGTTTTCAGGTTGATAAAAGAACAACCATTCCTTAAGAATTTTAGCTTGTTTTTTTGTTAACTTCCACAGCTTACTTAAATTTTTTTCAAGCCTTTCCTCTAGCGGATGTAGTTCGGCTGTCGGTTTCTTATTTGGCATCATTGCTACCATTAAGGAGTAGCGACCTGCTTAACTTAGCAACTTTTTCAAACTTGAAATTTTAGTCCAGAACCATTTCCTGCCGAAAACTATCTCTCTTATTCTCTTAATTAAAGCATCTTGTACGAAGCAAGGATTTGGTGTTTCTACAGGAGTTTCTGGGCTTTCTGTGGGGGATTCTGGTTCAGGCTCCGGTATTGGCTCTGGTTCAGGTGCAGGTAGAGGGGTGTCATAGGTAACATCAAAAGCCTTGCAAACTCCTCTCGCCAGCGCTGTTGCAATTCTTTCTGTATCTGCTAACAAAACGCTATCGTGAGCATCTCGAACAACTCCCATCTCTATTATCACACATGGTGTCTTTAGGGTTAATTGGTCCCACATGTAATAGTATCTCGTGTTAGCATTGGACCTTTCTGGGTGATTTACAATTTCGGAGTGTTTGAAATATTCTTCTGTAATACATTTCGCTATCCTCTGGCTCTCAATAGTTGCACCATCTGTGTTTGGTTCGGGAAAATCTACCACGCCTCCTCCTGTTCCATAGATATCAGCGTCTCCATGTAAGGCTAGGAACAAATCAAAGTCTTTGTTTATTTCCGCGTTGATAGGGTCAGCACCAACCAATTGAATCATAAATCCTTTTTCAATCAGAATATCGGAGAGCCTATTTCTAATACGGACGTTTAACTCAACTTCTCCTGGAGCGCCTGTGCTTCCTGAGGTTCTTCCTTCGTGCCCAGACTGTAAACAAATGAATTTTGACATTATTAGTATTTGGTAAAGTTGTCAAGCTTTCTTTCGATGCGATCAAGCCTACTATCAAGGCTTTCATATTGAGCGAGAATAGTGTCTTCCTCGACAAAACTTTCCATAGCAATAGTATTGGCTTTGACCTGTTGTGTTAATACCAAAAGGTCTTGAGTAAGAGGAGCAAGTTTACTAGCAAGCCAAAGATTAAGAAGCAAAACGACCACACCAACAATCTGAACAACGTAGGCGAGAGGCTTTGTTTGAATTTCTTTAGCAAGAATGTCTTTTGTTTTGGACATATCATTAAGCAGGTGAAGCAGATTGCTTCTCTCCTTCTTTTGGCATTAATTTCTTTAATCTACTAATTAACACCTCAATTAACTCAGGCTTCGTAACCTCACCAGCTACTTGTTTTAATATATCTATTTCTTCACTTCCACCTTGAGTTCCCGAGGCGGAACCTCCGCTTGTTGGTGCTGGATGGCTAGAGACTCCACCAGTTTCTTGAGGCATTCCAGGCACCGGGACAGGAGAACGCCTCATGGCTCGTTCTCGGAAAGCCTCCATTGCTGCTGAGTTATCTGGTTCCATATTATTATTATAACATTGATTACTCTTTTGGAATAAAAGGAATAGTAAACTCAGCCATAACCCCTGCCTCTATCAAAAGGTTCTGTAGCTGTTCTTTTAATTCTTTTTCTCTAGCCTCTACCTGTCTATCGAAATCAAAAGGCGTTACCTTTAATCCCAAGAAAGCTCTTAACAGCTCTTGTTTCACCGTCCGAGTTGTTCTTCTCTCTACCTCTATAGGCCTTTCTTTTTTCTTTTCTTCATACTCGAAAGACCTTCCTAGTCTGCCTGGTAGGAAGCCTCTCTCTCCTACATCCTCGGCTACTTCATCGTCAAAGAGGGTTTCGATTGGCCCACTTAGAAGTGAGGGCAGGTAGAATTTGGCGAGATAACTAAAAATATCTTTTCCTTGTTCCTCTGGTTCGATAGAATCGCCCTTAACTATTTTGTTACCAAAGAAATCTTCGTTTCTGTAAAGCTCTCCGATAACGTTGAGGGCAGGAAATTTTCGTAATACTGTCCTAGAAAACGGTTCTCCCGCTTGACCAGCCTCGAATAACTGACCTGAAACGATGTCTCCGAATGGAAGTATATATGTCATATCAAAATATCCTGGTCTACCAAATTTATCTTCATTTGGAAGTCTTATATAGAAACCGTTTCTGATATAGTCAGGCTGTACTTCTCTTTCTTTCCTTCGCTGTTCCACCGGGGTTAAGTTTTCGATCGCTGTCTTGATTTTCCCTATGTTCGAAATCTTTGTAGGTTGCGTAATCATTGTTTTAACAACCTGAGGAGTGGCCTTGTAAGTAAAGGTAATAAAAGGAAAACCGAAAACGCTTTCCCTTACCTTGCGGATAAATGGAGTTACCTGGGCGTAGTTAAAGGTTGCTCTCTCCGCTATCTTCCAAGCCTCCTCTGCTACTAACCCATTCTTTCTTTGAAAAATATACTGTGCTAGTTTGGCAAACTCCTCTTCTCCTTGATAGATACCGCTTACTTTGTTCATGGCTTTCTTTACATTTCTTGCCATCCCTTGAGCGTCGGGCCCAATCAACATATCTTTTATTTCTCTGGCTGCGAAAGTGTCCAGTCCCAACCCAACAGCTTTCGCCTCCTGATACCAAGTTCCTTTTGTAGCCATCTGTTTTGCTGCTTCTCCATAAATGTCTAACCTAGCAGGACTTAAACCCTCAAAATTATTAAGGATAAAGTTGCTCATAATGTTTCGTGAGTGAGTAGCCGGGTTTAGAATAACCTTACCGAATTTAAAACCTCCTACAATCTTGCTTTCAATCCCTCTCTTGTATGGTCTAACAACTTCATTGATGTCATCTGCGATTGCTTTGGGTACAAATTTATCAGCCAAATCTCCAAGCCTTTTTGTACTAGGAAGCTTCTCGAAACCTTCCTCGGCCGCTTCTTTGCCCCATTTACCAGCAACGGTTTTGAAGAAGGTTGCCCTTTCTATTGCTTGATTAAGCTGAACCAATGATTTTGCAGTAGGATAACCAGCCTCAAGAATTTCTCCCATTGCCTCTCGGACATCATCGGGAATATCCTTTCTCTTCATAAATCTCGCCTTGTCTATCCTTATTGGCTTTCTTTCAAAAAGGGTCTTTACCTTCTTTATTCCTTCTTCTGGTATCTCATGTTTGCGATAAAGCCTGGCAATATATTTACCAAAGTTCTCTTCATATGTTTTGGCATTAAGAAGTCCAGCGTCTACTGCTGCTTTTCCAAGCCTGTCTAATTCGTCAAAGGCGGGTTTGGCTTTAGCTAGTAAGTCAGGAGAAAGTTCGTGGAGTTTGCCAGCTTTCCTGGCCACTGTGATTGCCCTTTGAGCTTCAGGGTCTAGTTTAGAAAGTGGTCGTGCCAAGTCTAAAAGTTTTTGATTTCCAAGACCGATATTCTTAAGAGTCCTCTCTGCCATCTCAGCATAAAGAGGGTCTTGCCCAAAACGATAAACAAACTTTCTACCCAGGTCATCAAGGACTTTACTGCCTAATGGGACCTTCCTTACTGCTTGCCCGGCAACCTGTGTCACCTCTCCTAGTCCAGAAAAAAGCCTTTTCCCAATACCGAACCCTCCTACATAAGTTAGTGGGTCAACAGCTATATCCAAGGCTATTCCTCCGACAACTCCAGGGATTCCATACTCACCTAAAGCATCCTCATCGCTAAAGCTTTCTCTCTTCTGTATCCCTTCTAAGAAACTTTTTCCCTTAAGTGTTCCAACTACCCCATACTGAAACACATTGAGGGCATCAAAGACATCACTGATTAATCCACCACTGAAGATTTCTTCTGGGTCCTCCTTTTTCTTCGCCATTATCTTCTCTGCCTTTCTAGCAATCTCGGCTTGTTGTTGGGCACTAAGTTCGGTCAAGCCTTCTAATGTCCTTACATCTGGTTTTGCCTTTCCGAAGCCTACAACCTTTCTTTTTTTGCCCACAACCGCACCGAAGCCTGTGCTAGATTTTGTAGATACATTTCCAAATCCCATATCATTTTATCCAAATATTACTGGTCTCTTAAAGAAATCTTCTACTGGCTTATCTTTCCTAAATAACTTTTCCCACATCTGTTTCTTTTCTTCTCCTGTCGGCATATCAAAAATCTTTTTAAAGAATGATTTAATTTTTTCATGCCCTTTCTTTTGTGAAGGAGTATAGAGAGCCCCGAAACCGTCCCCTTCTTCCTCTCCTTCCTCCCCTTCTGGAAACTTTTTATTTATCGCGTCTAACACTACCTGTGAATCAACTCCTTCCTTTTCCATTATTGGTTTATACATCTCGTAATCTATCATTGCCTCTTCTTTTGTCTCGTAAGTTCCAATTTCGGAGAGGTAACCTTTTGTGCGGTCAATTACCTCACCCTCCTCAAAAGGTGCTACTTTTATATCAACCCCCTCCTCTTCATATTCTACCAACCTTGAAGGGTCATCGGTAACATCTGTAGCCTGGAATGTTCCAGTTTGAACACCAACGTCTTCAGCTTTTCTGTCAATAAAAGCCTCTATCTTCTTAGAACTCCATCCTTTAGCTTTCGCTTTTATTCTAAAAGCACTAGCCTTGGCTTTAAATGTTGTATCTTGTTCTTCCATATTTTCTGTTCTATAACCAGCTACTTTTACTTCACCAGTATATCCTAATTTTTTAGCAACTGTCCAAGGTTGCCACCCCTGCTCGCTTTGCATGTTTGCTGCGTATTTAACATTAAACTCAGGGTTTTTAAGTTGCTCAGCTGATGGTCTTCCAGGCAGGGTTCTTATTTGAAACAACCCTACGCTTGGTGCAAAAATCCCTTTAATTGGATAGTTGTCTCCAACCGCATTAGGATTTCCCCCAGACTCTCCTTGCATTACGTTCCAAGCCCTTTGCCACTCAGCTTTCGGAAAATACTTTTTTATAAGTGCTCGTTTTTCTTCGTCTTTCATCTTTTGTTACCAATTTTCATCCCCCCAATCCCAGTCTTCCTCTGTTAAATCCCACTCATCCCCTTCAGCGGCCTTTCTTCCAATTAATCCTAAAAGTTCTTCTATTGATTCGCTTCCAGAAACATCAATTCCTGCGTTAGCGGCTGCCTTTTGGAGTGTTTGTTTATATCCTCGTTCTTCGCTGGCAATCGTATTTGCCAATGTCCACTCTGCATCTGACAAAGTTCTATCTCTTTCTAATTTATCAAAAAGTATGTCGAGTTGTGTTCCTCTATCTGTAGTAAAGCCTGTAACGAGCCTGGCATTTCTGTCAACTAAAACACTAAATCGGAGTTCATGTGGTGCCAACTCCATCTCTTGACCCTTCATTGCAAGTTGAACCTTGGTTGCGATTCCTTGCTCGGCTGTCGAAATTCTTCCTACAATTCTTCCTAGTGCTGTACCAAACTCACCCATTCTTTCTAAGAACGGCTTGGCTTTTGCTTGAATAATTCCCAGCCTTTGAGACTCCGTTACCATACTCTCTCTTGTTGCTCCTGCTACCTGTGGCTCAATTCCTCTTAAAATATCTTCAATTCCTTCTATCTCACCGGTTAATGTCTTGGCTGCTCCCCTCATTTCAGGCAATCCTGCCTTGGTTTCTAGTCGCTCGAAAATATCAAGAGGTTTTTCCTGCCCGGTCATTCTGTCAATAAGTGCTTGTAAAGCAATGTCTTCACCTGCAAATTGTTCTTTAGTATATGCTTCAGCCGAAGGAACTTCGGACATGTTTATTCCTCCAGCGCCAGGAGTTCCCCCCTGTGCCATCTTTCCAGCTCCATGCCCAGCAGCAATATCAGCAAGGGCTTCTGTTTCACCCCATCCTGCGTATCCAGGATATGTATTTAAGTCTATTGCCATGGTTGAATTATATCATTATTTAAGCACTCAGGATTCCCATACTTATAAGGACATCAATGAGCGTGCCAACAACATCACTTGTAACGAGTGTATCATTTACATTACAATCTAATGTTTTATCTTCGGTCTTGTTTGTTATCGCCCAGCCGGTATCTGGTGTCGACCAAGCAGGATTAGCACCAGAACCCCCTGTTATCAAAGCTCCACCGCTCGTGCCTGCGTTCAAAAGAACAATGCGTTTTTCGGAGTCAATATATAGAATATCTCCCTGAGCTCTAGTACCTAAACCGAGATGCCTCTCTTTAACAGCGCTTGGAATAATCATGGACTGATGAACCCGAATCTTGTCCATCTCTTCTTTGACAACTTCTCGGATTAATTCTTTTAATTCATGTTTCTTTTGTTCGTCCATTTAAGTTCTCCTCTCCCTGTTCAAATCATCTATGTCGATTGCCCAGCTATATATCTCTGGTGAAGCAGAGCCTGTCGTTGCCAAATCAATAGCAACTTGGAATTCGTTGTGTCGATTACCTTTTGTTGGCAAAGAAAGCCTTACTTCCTTTTTATCGGCAGTGGTTTCGGCTGTCCCCTCAGTCCAACTACTTGCCCTATCAAGCTTGTATTCCAGTTGAATGGAATCTCCACTCACAAGTGGTTTAAAATAGGAACGGATAACTTGAGCTTGTTTTTCTGCCCAAAGTTTATCTGCGTCTGAAATCAAGAACTCAATTCTTGCAGTAGCATATGGGTCATTTGTTGGAGTGACAGAATCAACCCCATAGGAACTTCCACTTCTCCAGCTAACGAACATTGAAGAACCAATCGGGAATATCATTCCAATTTCCAATTCTGCACCAGTGGTTGTTCCCAAAGAAAGAGGATAGTCAAAGCTAAGTGTATCTGGCAACTCGGTGTGAAGTGATCCGTAAGAATAAACACCCCTCTCTAGTGTGGTAGAAGAACAGTCCTCGGCCATTCCTATTCTGACTAAAGCCCTCCACATTGCAAGAGCGTTCGGGTTGATTTCCATAACACTTGTTCCCACCTTAGGCATTCTTCTAATCTTGCTCGGTTTTCCTCCCTCATATTTCATAAAGTCTCCTGAGTAACCAGCCATGAAATAGATTGGGTCGCCACTTAAGATGGCGTTTATTCCACCCTGTGGAACTTTTACATAGAAGTTATAGGTGTCTGAATTTCCATCCCAGAAGAATAAATAACCAATATCGTAATCCTCAATATTTGTGCCTAGTTGGACCCCCATTACCAAATACTCTCTCCAGACACCTAGGTCCCTGATTTTGAATCCGGAAGGCAATTTTATTTTATGGGGTGTATAGGTACTCCCATCCCATGTTGCTAAATATCTTTCATTTGCAATACAAAGCTTCTCAGCGTGATGTTCTATTGAGTGAAAATCGTAGTCAACTAAAAACTGATAATAGGTATGGAAATCTACCGTTTCTAAATCTACGGTTGTTGTTGTCGTTACCGTTCCATCTGCTACTGTAGAAGTAAGGTGGAAATGGTAGGTTGCCCCTATGTGTGGTCGCCAAGGAGTAGAAAATATAAACTCATTATCACCAACAACAAGATTTGCAGCAAGAATGGTTGCACTGGTAATCTCTCTATTCAAAGCATCATGAACAGTAAGTGTTACATTTCCAGTGCTTACAGAAGCAAATAAAACCTCAATTGATTTTTGAGGGTCTTTGGCAGGCACAAAACTCTGTCTGTGAGTAATTCCTTCATTTATAGCTACTGCCAAAGTGTATGCCTGACCAGAGGTGTCTAAAGACTGGTCCAAATCTTGTCTTGCTGTAGGAGAAGAAAATGGAACGTCATCAGTATCATAAGTTGGAGAATTAACCAAAGTAAGAGTGTTTGAATTTGCAGAAGAATCAGCAGTAGAACTGTCAACTTGATAATATGCTTGGAGATTGGTCGTTCCTCCTGGAATTTCAACATCTTTATAAACATCGAGCTCGTTGTCTGTACGAAGATCGTTAAAGACTCTAAAGTCATCTCCCTTGCCATCAAAAAAGTTCTCAGGGTCTCCAGATGCATCAAATGAAGCTCCTATCGCAAACAAAGCGGTACTGTCATATATAGAAGTCTTTGATCCTGTAGCTTGCCCAATACTAACTCCATTTACAAAGAAAGTAGCAGTAGAAGCCGAAGCATCCCACTTAACACCATATCTATACCACTGAGAAAGAGTCGGTGTTGTAGAAAGTTCTTTGGCTAGAGTTTCCATTGTAGCTGCTGTCCCTGCGGTGGAAACAGAAAATCTAAGTTGATAGACAGTTGACGTTACAAGCGTGTCGTCTTGGGTAACATCAAGGATTGGTGTGGTTGTGCCTGTATATGATGTGTAGTAATCAAGATGAATTCTACCAACTCCACCATTTCCACCATTTGTCAATGTACCGTCTTTCCCAACACCACCAGCCGCTGTTATTTTGTTTGTTCCCAACACCGCTGTTTGTGCTTTGATTAATACTGAACCACCACCACCACCACCGCTTCCTGTAATGTCTTGTACTCCATTTCCTCCACTGGTAGTAATAGCACCTGCAACAGTAGTAGCTGCCCCATAAAAGAAAATTATTCCACCACCACTTCCACCCCCACCAGCTTCGTTTGGACCATTTGAACCTCCTCCTCCTCCACCAAAAACCATTGTTGTTAAGTCGGCTGAACCTGCTGTACTTCCACCAATTCCAGCAGCAGCACCATTGTTTCCTCTGTCTATCGTTCCATTAGTCCCAGCAGTTCCATTTCCCCCTCCACCACCGCTAGCGTGACCTTGGTCTGGGTCTCTCCTCCCTGCTCCACCACCATTTCCATTTGCAGTATAATTAGAACCTCCAGCGCCAGCTCCAGCAGTACCCTCTCCTTGATAAGCTCCCCAAGTGCTTACATATCCAGCACCGCCCCTAAATCCTCCACCAGTTCCACCTGCGGCAGAACCGCTAGTTGAGGTACTCCCAGTTCCCCCATTTGCACGAATTGTTCCTGTAACGGTAACAGTCCCACTAGCTTTAAAAATCAATATTCCGCCAACTGTTCCGTTCCAAGCCTTTGCGGTCCAATAAATGCCTGTATTTACAGTCACATTGGTATATTCTGGAAAGACAATTACCTGAGATAAAGCAGCATATGTATTAGTAAGAGCATTAGACAAGGTAATCGTTCCCGCTGTATAAGAAGCAATCTCGTTTTCCTCCCACTTACCAGCTCCAGTTCCTCTTGTTTGATGAATAAGAATCTTGTCTCCCGTAGCAAAAGCAGCATTTGTTGCAGTAAGAGTATAGGCTGCGGCAGTTCCAGTACAACCAGAATCTGTAGGAGCCTGAGTTGTGTTTGCATCCACAGTTAAGGCACCATCAGCACTATCTCCAAATCTTGCAGAAACACCCGCTATATCGAACTTATAGCTTCTCTCATCACTTAACTCGTCCCACTTGCTCATTAGTACCATTTGTGAGGCTGCAGCAGGGAGAGATTCAATTTTAAAACAACCTTCTAAAGATATATCTCCAATAATAGACAAGGAAGCAGAATCAGCGGCAGTAGCATACATGGAAGAAGTGGCTTCAAAGTCCATAGATGCTGTATTGAGGGGGACTCCACCCTCTGCTCCCATAAAATCATCAGCGAATTCTTTAGTTCCACCAAAGGGTCCATATCTCCCAACAACAGTATCAGAGGTGTAGTAAAGGTACAAATCTTCTCCAAAGTATTTCATTCCATTTCCGTGAGAATCGGAAACTGTACGAAGATCAGACCAAATCTCAGCAGAGGTTCTTTTGTAAATATGTCCTGCATCTCCATAAAAATACGCATCAGTAGATTGGCGGTCTCCATCCATAATCAAATCTTTGACCACTGTTCCGGAAACTTTCGTGGTCTTAGGGAGTATTTTAAGTTTGCCGGGATCACTTCTATAATCCACGCTTCTTGCCCATAGAAACGATGAGTTTAATCCTTCTTTATCCCCATAAGAAAGACCTCCAGCAAATCTTGATTGTGGTATAACTTCACGAGCCATATTAAGTTATTTCTCCAGGATAATAATTAGGATTTGTCGCTCTTCTTTTAGCACCACTTGACCTAACAATATTTGAAGAACTACGATTACCCCAATTGATTTTGGCATCCCGAAGTCCTTCTTTCCAAGCTCTCTCATATTCTCTGGCAAGCTGGGTGTCTTTTCTAAACAATGACCATTTCCACACCGCGTAGTAAACAGGAAGCTCATAAGCATCCAGAGGTAGTTTGGCAACCTGCCCTATCGTATAAGCAGAGGTTCCAGCAGCAATTGATGTTCCTTGATATTCTCTTTCTAATGTAATAGCAGTTGCGCTTGTATAAGCCGAGATTTTATACCACTGCCCATCATCATTTATTTTGAAGTATCTTCCCACCATTCCCGCAGTCCAAACACTATCTGTGCCTGTAACCGCACTTGCTCCATTCGCAAGGGTTAAAATTGTGCCTGTTGTGTAATCTGCTTGAGTTAGGTCTTTCTCTATTGATTGATACCTGATGGTGGCGGTGTTTGTATCAGCCGCGGCAGGTAGTGGATATACTTCAATTCGATCGTTCTTAATGAAAACAAACTGAGGGTAAGAACTTGTGCTTCCAGTAGTAGAAGAACTTATTTGTCTCCAGAGTTCAATGTCTTGAATAAGCTCGGCTGGATGTTGGACAGTTCCTATTGTTACATAAAAGTCTGTTAAGGATTTGAAATTCTCTGGAAGATAGTAGGCTAGGCCCGACAGTCCCGTAATTGTATCTGTATACATCGTGAATGTCCTCTCTTCCTCGGTGATATAGAGCCCAAGTTGAGCCTGAAGTTTCTTAACTCCAATTTTAACAAAGTTCTTCATCAGCGTAACATTTGTTGCATCGTCATCGCTGCAAAGACTACTCGCCAAATCATACATCCCCTGGAACGAGAGCACCGTTAATTCCTCCTTTTCCGTGCTTTCCACATATAATTATCTGTCTCCTCGTGACACGGGACACAAAGAGTTCTACCATTATCTAAATTCCAAAATAGATCACACATAATAGCTTCCTCTAAACTTTTGATATTATTCTCAAAAATTATTTGGGCAAAGCTCTTAGGATAATGGTCTGCGTGAAGCTCAACCCCCCTTGCCCCACATTCTTGACAAGTATAATTATCCCTTTCAAATACGGCTTCTCTCCAATTTTTATATTGCAATAAATGCCTAATAAGTTTCTTGACAGGTGTTTTCCCCTCACCCTTAAAGTAATTGGGATGCCCTTTCTGAAAACCCTTTTTCAATCTCCTATTTGTTTCCGCAACCCAAGGCATCTTCTTCCCTTTTAAGGACTGACTTATTTGAGGGCACTTTTTTCCCTTGTTCCAAGAGGGACAGCCTTCTGGAAATCCGCCCTTTTTCCTGTTAGCATAAAACCCGCTTGCCCATAGCTCCTTCTGAGCTTCGCTCATTCTTTCTCTCGCACCCCTTGTCTGCTTTCTTCCCAGCATCCCGTGCGTATAATGCAATTTCTTGCCCTTATTCCAAGGAACTCTTTTTGTTTCTAACATATTAAATAAAAAAGCCCACAATGTGGACTTCTAGTCTCTAAAAGGATTATACCATAAATACGTGGAGTAATTCTTTCACGAGATTATTTAGCAGACTTCTTAAAGGCCTTTTCAGCAGCTTCTTGGGCATCATCCATGGTTCTTCCCGCAAACTTCTCATACTTAGGAGTTTTCTTCGAAGAC
>Ga0180008_1001053_pt1 | contig 18715 bp, 14 predicted proteins | sample MM_PW_MetaG_FD_121121 | JGI IMG/M metagenome (GOLD analysis project Ga0180008, IMG submission 121121) | Groundwater microbial communities from the Aspo Hard Rock Laboratory (HRL) deep subsurface site, Sweden - MM_PW_MetaG | ecosystem: Environmental > Aquatic > Deep subsurface > Groundwater...
AAAGGTTGTTCAAGTTCTTATGTGAGTTCAGGCAATTCAAATGCAACTTACTTAAGTCTTTCTCGTTTTCTTACTAATGCAGAAGAAGGCAAAGAGGTAGATCATAAAGACCAAAATTTTCTTAACAATAGACGAGATAATTTAAGAGTATGTACCAAATCACAAAATCAATTTAACTCTAAGAAACGTACAGATAATAAAAGCGGTGTAAAAGGTGTTTATTTTTGCAAAACGTCAAAACGGTGGAAAGTTACAATACAAAAAAATAATGTTAGATATTTACTTGGGCCTTTCAAAACCTTCGCCGAAGCCGAGGCAGCAGCAGCCAGCGCCCGACAGGACTTACATGGAAAATTTGCACACAATGGATAAAAGCTAATGGCAACTACTTGGAATCCCGCAGATAAGAGTGCGAATATAACATTATCAAACGGTGACTTAACTGCTACCAATGCTGGTTTAGGCGATTCTGTAAGATCAGTATATGGGACTGCATCTGGTAAATGGTATTGGGAAATAACCGTACATAGTAGTAATATTGCTACGCATACAGGAGTAGGCGATTCTGGTATTTCTCTTACTGGTAATTCCCCTGGTGAAAATGCTGATGGTTATGTATATGAAAGTCGATGGGGGTATAAAGGGAATAGTGGTATTTGGGATAGTTTTGGTGATACCTTTGGTGCTGGTGATATTATTTCAGTTGCGCTTGATCTTAATGCTGGAAAGATTTGGTTTGGGAAAAATGGTGTTTGGCAAGCTTCTGGAGATCCAACAGCAGGTACAAATGAGGCATTTTCCGGTATAATTGGTACTTTTTATGGTATATTATACTTTCAAGATGCATTATCTGCAACAGCTAATTTTGGGAATGTAGCCTTTTCTTATTCTATCCCATCTGGTTTTAATGCTGGTTTAGGCCCACAAACGGTTGATGCAGATGTAACACTTCCAATGGCAACCGCAGAAGGCTTCACTGGTATCTATTCAGCACCTTCTATTCCAATGGCAACTGCCGAAGGTTTTACCGGTATTTATTCAGCTCCATCATTCCCAATGATACGAGCCAATGGTACTCTTTCCGACAACATGGTTCACATTCAATCTGATGTGACCATTCCTTCCATGACCGCTGAAGTAACTCAAGCTAAACAAATCTGGGGTGCAGCCACAGCCCCCATGATGACAGCGGAAATCACGGAACGAGAAACAGTTCTTGGGGCTGTAACAGTTCCGATGATGACCGCCGAGTTATCGTCCGGAGCCCATGCTGATATTGAAGCCACAGCTCCAATGATGACCGCCGCTGGGTTATTCAGTGGAAGATGTGCAGTATCAATTCCAATGATGACTGCTGAATTAGAAGGTACAGTCGGCAGAGTAGGGGACATATCTGTTCAACTGCCAATGATGACAGTCAGTGTAACTGGCAAAACAGAGCATCTTGGGGATATCTCAGTTACAGTTCCAATGATGTTAGCCTTGGCTGAATTAATTACAGGAAAGGTAATAACTGGAGCAATTACGCTCCCAATGATGACTGCGGTACTATCAAGTTATGAAGATATATCTGGGGATATTACTGTTTCCGTTCCTATGATGGCACCTTATATGGTCGGTACACCAGCAAGATTTACATGTTCCACAATCTTGCGATACACGGAGCCGGTATGAGTAAATCAACATTAAGCGTAAATCTTTCAAATCTTTCAATCGTTCAGTGGTGCAACTATGATTTTAATAGTTTTTGCCAAATCGGTGGAAAATTTTTTGGTTCTGACGAGACCGGCATATACGAACAAACTGGAAATGATGACGCCGGAACTGAGATAGATGCTTTTCTTGAGTTAATCGTTTCGGACTTCGGAATCTCTAACATGAAAAGGATTCGTTCGATTTACGTAGGAGGTGAGTCAGAAGGAGGTTTAACGCTAACATTAAAAGACAATGAGAATAATTCAAGGATATACACTTTAAATTTAGATACAGGAAACAAACAGAGTAGTGCAAAGATTGCTGTTGATAGAGCTGGAATTGGAAGATACTGGAGTTTAAGAATAGATAATGTCGGCGGAGTTTATTTTGCCATAGATGACATAGAAGTTTTAGCGGTGATTTTGGGAAGAAAGCCACGATGACGATAAGATATATAACGACCGGAGACGAACCAAAAGCCAAAGGACTTTTAGGAGAAGGCCGGCATCAACTTTCGATATTAAGAAATGCTATGACATTCCAGAACCTGAAACAATTACAAAGGGTTGTAAGATTTAATGACGGAACTATAATAAAGTGCAGTAGTTGTTTTGGGCAGGATACAGTTAATGTTTTTGTGCCACCTGTTATTTCATTACCTATAGAAAAGAGGGTCGAAGAAGTTATAACTGAAAAACCAGCAGACATGTGGTTTAGAAATCCAAACGATAATACTGTATGGAGTTACACCAAAAATATGGACAAATGGGAACAAATAGGAACTACTCCTGCGGGTTCAGATTACCCGTGGACAAGTTCTGTTTGGACAGGTTCAGTTTTAATAACTTTTTTAAATAGACCTTATGAAAATCAAGGACTGTGGCAATTCGATGGAAAACAATGGACACAACTTACCTTCGGCCAAGCTCCCTATGTCTATAGCATTTCGTCTTTAGTAAGGGCTTTGGTATGGACTGGAACAGAAATACTGTTAATGGGAGGATACACTGGAACTACTATATATCTACATAAATTAGTGGCCTACAATCCAACAACAGATACATGGAGATTGGTAGCATCCAAGGATGATGCTTGGGTTTGTTATGGCGATCCTGAATTAATCTACCCTAATTTTATTAATCCCTGCTGGGATGGGACTGGTATGTATAGCGTTATGACTAGAGTATATAGGAGTGGCGAATACCTTGCTGCATGTAACTGGGCTTACTATAGTGAAGGTACTGGAAAACATTGCGGGGCTTCGTTGCCTATAGAGGGAGAGAAAGGCTGGTCAATTGTATCCTTTATAAGTCTCTACTCGCGTTTAGTATGGAACGGTGTAGCTGCGATAGGAGTGGGCGAACCCTATTGGTGGCCTTCTGACCCTGGGTATTCTCAACATCCTGTTATAGCTAATAATGGTCTTGATAATTATAGTATTGTACATCCAGGGCCTGGTTTTACTTGGACACCTTTATTTTGGACTGGAACAGAGTTGTGGGCAACTGATTCGTCAGCACTATGGGTAACTGATTCGTCAGCAGAAGATTCAGAAACAGGAGCTTTGTGGAAATTTGTTAATGATACATGGATTAAAATTTCGAAAGGTCCTGGATTTATTTGGGGAAGGAATTATTCCAGCAGCGCTGTATATACAGGAAAACTTAAATCAGATGGAACACCAGTATAATATAAGGAGTTAAAATGCCAATAACAGTAGATAGTGTACCATATCCGGGAACAGCTTCCTTACATTTAAATGATGCTGAAAATTTAGTCACTGAACGCTTTGAGATAGCAGGTGATTTAGCTCAAGAACAAGTTGATGCTACTCAAGTATATCTTAGTTCCTTATCTGCTCTGTTTGCAAATGCAACTATGCCTGATTCAGATATAGATTATGAATGGCAAACCCCAACACTTGAATCAGATATTACAAGCTATAGACCCGAAGCGCCTACTGATGAAGAGCTTACTCCTGGTGATGTTGCTGCCCCAGTTATGGGAACTTTAAACACTATATCAATTCCAACTATTACCATCCCTACATATACTTTAGTTGCTCCAACAAACGAACTTTCATATAATGAAGCAGTGTATCAGTCAGACCTCCAGGACGCCCTAAAGGCTGCTCTTGAGGACTTTATTGAAAATGGAGGTACTGGGCTTGGTTCAGTAGTAGAAGATGCTTTATGGGCACGTGCGCAAGCCAGGCAGGATATTTTAAACGAAAGAACATATAATGAAGCGAATGAATTCTTTTCGTCAAGGGGTTATACAATTCCACCGGGGGCATTAGGCGGAAGATTAACTGAAGCCTTAGCAGAACAGACCAGAGCAAATGCACAGCTTAATTATGAAATAGCAATCGAGCAGGCCCGACTTGCAAGAGTGCAATCAGAGCACACAATGACAGCCGCAATCAATCTTGAAGAGCAAGATAAAGAATTATTCAATAATGTAGCTACCAGAGCATTGGAGGCAGCGAAAGCAACTATTCAAGTGATAATTGATATTTATACTGCTAAGGTACAAGAATATGTAGCCAAACTTGAGGGCAATAAATTAATTGTCGAAGCTGAGAAGATAAAAGTAGATGCTGCTGTTGCTGCCAATAAAAGTATAACCGACTCATATTCTGCTGACGTTGAGGCTTATAAGGCAAAGGTTACGATGGAATTAGGTATTGTTGAGCAGATTGCAAAAGTATATGGTTATAAAATAGCTGGTTATGAAGCAGATGCAAGAGTTGCCGCTGCCGAACTTGATGCTCAAATAAAAGTTTATCAAGGTAATATTGATCAAGCCAACAATGAGACTACTCTAACTTTAAAAGAAGCAGAATTAGCAGTACAAGGTTATCTGGGGGCATTGCAATTAACATCTGATGCCATAAAAGCTGGTGGCAATATCTCGGCTCAAATTGCTGCTTCGGCCTTGAGTGCTGTCAATGCAAGTGCAAGTATTGGTAATAGCAGTTCAAGCGGAGTATCTCTTGGTCTTAGTTATGGATATTCATTAAGTAACAGCGCCACCCTTGATGAATCACATCGGTATGACGAAACAGAAGTATAAAAAAGGAAAACGACTATGTTATTAGCATCTGGAAGGAAAAAATTACAAGGATGGCCTGAAGGGCATGGAGAAAGGCGTAGAGAAGAAATACGCGAGTTCCAAAGAGAAGAAGCAGGCACTTTAGCTAAATCTCGTATGGCCGAAGTAGAAAGAGCGCAATTAGGCGAGACCCGTAGAGCAGGAATGAGAGAGGTAGGCGCGACCAGTAGAACAGGCATGAGACAGGTTGGAGAATTAGAACGTACAAAACTTACCGAGACCGGAGCAATGGAACGTGCAAAACTTACCGGGGTCGAACTTACGCCTGAAAAACAAGCTGAGTTAAGACGAAAAGCATATGAAATGGTTTTGAAAGGCTACGACCCGATTATGCCGCAAACACATCCTGTAACCGGAAAAGAAATGACCCCGCAAGAAGTAAGAGCGAATATGTATCAGGAAGCGGAAGACCTTTACAACAGATTTATGAGTGGTGAACAACCTGCTGCAAAAACTGCTACTGGTAGGGGTTGGTCAGAAACAGAAGCTGGTAGTAAAAGGTTTGAGATTGAAGGTGAAAAGATCACAAGGACAGCCAAGACTCCTCCGCCAATGATCACAACTCCACCGCTTGCTGTGTCAACACAGAGAAAAAAACCAGGAGAAGTAGCGGCAAGGCTTCGGGGAGAATATGAAAAAGAACAAGCGCCTCCGTCGATATTAGATTACTTCGGGGGAAAATGGCGAGGCAGAAAAAAATCAACTGATCTTGGACGTTACGGCGAAACATTTGGGAGATCGTTTGGTGGTAGATAATGCCCTTATTAAACGATAATCAAGAAAACAGATTTAAGCGTAAAAAGCTTATCAACCCTGATGATCAGAGATATTTAGAGGCCGGTCAAACTGAAATCTCAGAAAGACTGTCTCGCTCGACTCTTTTTCGTCCTGAACAGTATGTACAGGACATTACAGAAGAAGATTATATGAGAATCGGCAGGGAGAGACTTGGTAAAGAGGAAGGAGGTATTTTTAAAAGAGGAATCTCAGCTATTGGAGGCGGCTTACTTGGTGCTGGCGAAATGTATGGTAGAGCTATTCGAGCGTTACCAGGTGGTGAAGAGGTTGGAGTTGGGAAAGAGGGTGTAAGCGGTGCGATATTAAGAACCGTGAAAGGAATAGAAGAAAGATTTCCAATTCTGAAAGAACGTCCGCCAGAAGGCGAAATAGGACGATCTATTTATGGGGGTATTAGGTCGGCAGTCACATCTCTTACGGCTCGTGCTCCTTATATGGCTGCTGGTGCTGCTATCGGAACCGCAACACCACTGGGCCCTGTTGGTACATTTTTAGGGGCGCTTGGAGGGTATATAGTAGGTGGTGCAACTTTATTTGGTTTGGCTGAATATGACAGGGCATTAGAAGAAACTTACAATTCAGAACAATTTAAAAGAGGAAAAATAACACAAGAGCAAGCAGAGGGCTACGCATTAAAATCAGGTATTTTTGAATTTGGCGGAGAAGCTGTATCTGATGTTTTAACAGCATGGATGCTTGGAGCTGGGACTATTGTAGGTCAGCCGGCAAAACAGGCTATAAAGTCATGGGTTACGGGTCTATTCAAATCATCTGGAAAAGAAACCGCTAAAAGGGTTCTCGGAATAGCAGCAGGTGAAACGCTTGGAGAGTTGGCCACAGCCGGACTTCAAACAGAAGCAGCCAATAAAATAAATCTTACAGATAGAAGATTCCTTGACGGAGTTAAAGAAGCCTTCGGCCCTGCTTTTGTAGCATCGTTAATATTTGGTGGCCTTGGTGAGGGTGGGATTAGAATCACTCAAGCCAGAATGAAAAACGCTCTTAATAATCCAAAAGTAACTCCAGAAGAAAGATTCGCGGCTGCAAAATATGTATCAGATCAGATTAGAACCGGATCTCCTGATGTTGCTAATATATGGGATGAAGTTACAACAGAAGCAATAAATAATGGAGAATCTATTACAGATAATGAAAAAGTAATAGACGAATTTTCAAAGAATTACGAAACAAGACAAGAAGAAAAAAGCCGTGATGTTGCTGCAAGTAAAACAATATCAGATCTTATAGACGAAGGCATGACAACCGGCCAAATTCTAAACGAACCATTCACCCCTGAAGTTGCATTATCCGTTATAAAAGAAGCATACGCAGGTAAAGCTCTTACAGATGAAAACATAGACCAGTTCAAAGAGAAATATCCAGAATTAAGAACCGGATTAAACGATATTATAGGTGAAAATCTCAAAGTCAAGATAGATCAGGAGGTGCAGAATGCCGAAAGAGTTAGAAGAATCTCTGAGGAGGCAAGCATTAAGGAAAGGGTTGAAAGGGAAAAGAAAGCAGGCTTACATTTACGGGTCGCTGAGAAAGACAGGCTGGAAGCCGAGAAAAGAATTAGGGAAAAAGCCTTAATGCCTGAAGAACGTCAAGCGATTATAGAAGCTGAAACACCTGAACAAATAGCCAAACAGGCTGGAACTACTTATAAGGGTGTGTCCGAAGGATTATATTATTGGGATGTAGATGTTGGTCTGGACGCTCCTACCACTATTACAACAAGAAACCTTAACGCTGAAGAATTACAAAAGAAGGTATCGGCTACGCAGAAATTGTTTGCTGAAAAGGAAGTCGCGCCTGAGAAAGCGGTGAAAGAAGCTTGGGAAATGACGCGGGAGGAATACCAAACAGATATCCGTGGAAAATCAGAAATACAGGCTGCTTTTAAGGCAGGGGATGAGGTTATCCCAGCAGGTGCAATCCACGACTGGAATGTTTTAACTAAAGAACAAAGGTCAGTTGCAGAAAAAAAAGGGTTAACTTCAGGTTATATCGATAAAGATGGAAAATTCTTTACCGATAAAACAAGCCCTTTATCAAGAGGATATCATCACGGCATAATCAAGCAAGCTATATCCGAAGGCAAGCCAGTTCCCGAATCCGTATTAGCCGAATATCCAGACTTAGCACCAGCAAAGAAAGCGGCGAAAGAGCCGTGGGATAGGACACAGGAAGATTTAGCCAAATTGTCTGATGTGCAGTTAATAGCAGAGGTAAAAGCGATCCCTAAAACTCATGCGATAGGGTTAGGGGCAGGACAACAGGAATTTACAGGAACATTTCTAAGTACCGAAAAGGGTGGAAATAGATATGCGGCTAATAAAGGGATAGAAATTGTAGAAGCTAAACCAGAAATAGAAAATCCAAAGATTTTCAGAAGCGCTATAAAGTATGCTTCGTTCCGTGAGAAATTTTTAGATAAAAACATTGATGAAGCAACGATGCCAGAAATACAAGAAGCAGGAAAAAAAGCAACCGAATATTTACAGAAACAGGGGTATGATTCTGTTTATTTACCTGAGGCTGATATTAACGAGGGTATTCTTGTGGTTTTTGATAGAAAGAAGGCTGGTGTTCTTACAAAGCCACAACCCAAGCCAACCCCCACAGAGGCAAAGCCAGGCGCCGCTACAGCAGAGTTTGAGGACAAAGGCATACTAACCCCTACCTTGCTTAAAGAACCTCCAGAAAATTTTCCTTATCGTGAAGTTATTGTCGATGTTTCCAAGGAAGATGTGCTGGCTGAACTGGAAGAAAAGTTATCTCAATTAATTACACAATTGCCAAAAGAGAATCTTTTAAATGCCGGTCTTACACGACAAGAAATAAAGATAATTAAAGACAATATTAAAAAAGTTAAATCAACGGCAGGTAAAACTATCAAGACGAGGCGTTATCAGGTTGTTGATAAAGGACTTAAAAAACCAGATTTAAAGCCTGCCCCAAAAGAAGCAAAAGCCGAAGTTGCCGAAAAAGCAGAGGCAAAAAAAACCAAAGAGGTGAAAACTTTTAATGACCAACTTAAAAAAGCAACCAAACTACATAAAGACAGTTACGGGCTTAACCCAAAAAATTCATTACAGCGACTACTCGAAGCAAAGCAAATATTAAATGAAATAGGCTATCCAAAAAATAACGAATTATATGTCGAAAATGACAGGTTAATTGAAAACTATAAAGAACAGCTTGGAATAAAAGAAGAAGCCAAAATTGCCGAAAAACCAGCAAAACCAAAAGAATACCCATTAATAAAAAACAATGAAGTTGATGGCAGAACAGTTCTTACAGATGTCCCGAACACAGATTCAATAGAAGCTACTCTGATGGATTACGATGTTTTATCAGGCATTAGAGAGGTTCCAATGGAAGCAATAGCGGTTACAGCTCCGAATGATTTATTCTACGCTGCGGATGACATGCGAAATGTTAAGGCGTTGGCGCAAAAAATAAAGGATAATAAAGAAATATCTCCGCTTATAGTCGTGCAAGATAAAGACGGGTTGTATGTTTTAGAAGGTGTTCACAGGTTAGGGGCATTACATGAGATAGGTGCTAAGTCGTTCCCAGCGATGGTTGTTAGAGATTTAGAATCGCTCAAGGCCAAGTCTGCCGAAAAACCAGTCGGAGAAGTGCCTAAGTTTGCCACCAAAGCGACCAAACCCCAAGACACCATAACCAGAAAAGACCTGAAAGAAATGTTCTCCGGCATGAAGAACATCGCCACAGGTCAAGACAAAGACGGTAATTTCTATTTTCAGCACTTCGGCAAGCCTAAAGTAATTATTTATGAAGTAAACCACATAGATGGTTACATGGATACCTCAAGTGGCAGAATACCAGTGGGCTCTTACCTAAAAGACACCATACAGCTTAAAACAGGCGGTGTGGGCCCAACTGCCGGCGTAAGTGAAGGATGGCATGAATTTTATCATCATCTTATTAAAATTGGGGTGGTATCTAATAACGATATTCAAGCCTTAAACAGAGCAATAGGCAAAGCTGAGACCACAGAGGATGACCAGGCTTATTATATCGGTGACAGGTTAGCTGAATGGCAGTCTCAAAAGAATTTTAGGATTAAGCGGATACTGAAAAAGATAGCTGATTTTATGAACGCTGTTTGGGAATTTGTATCGAGGACGAGGACAGCGAGAGGAGTGCTTTCTGATATAGAGTCCGGCAAGATATTATCTGAAAAAGAAGTATCAGGCATTAACCAGTTCGCTCAGGATGTAAGCTTCTCTTTGAAGAAGGCTGTTGCTAATATTCGGGATAATCCTAAGTTTGTTAAGTGGTTTGGGAAATCCAAGGTGGTTGACGAGAACGGTAAGCCGTTGGTGGTGTATCATGGTGGAGATACCAATATAAGGGATTTTAGCCGAGGTTCTAATCGTGGTGATATGGGAATAGCGTATTTTACTGATGATTTGGTGGTTGCTCAAAAATATGCCATTCTTGGAGGTGTCCGCGATGAAGAAACTGGAACATCGTCAGTAAGTGGATATAGGAAAAAGCTAAAAGAATCTGGTCTTAAAAGAACACCTAAAGTTACAAAGGTTTATTTGAGTATAAAAAACCCTGCATCTATTGATACCATTATGGGTCAAGATTTAATTGACACTTATGGGAAGGATACCGTGAAGGGGTGGGTTTCTGACGATACCAGCCTTATGGAAATGGAAGAGCTTCAATATGGTGGATACGAGCCAAGTAAACTATCCGAAAAAGGGTATAAAAGTATAGACGAATATTTGGAAGATAATTTAGCTGAATATATTGATGATGAATATTCAAAACAGATTGAAAATATAGGGTATGATTATCAATCGTTAGGTGGGAATCAATCTTCTGGCTTTACCCTATTGAGTTTAAAAAGTATGCTTCCTGATTTCCTTAAAAGAAACGGATACGATGGTTGGATTTATGATGATTTTGAAACCAACAAAAAGACATACGTCCCTATCTCCCCCACCCAAATAAAATCCATATTCAACACAGAGTTTGACCCAACTAACCCTGATATAAGATATGCACAAACAGCAGAACGTTTTTACAGCCAAGTAATCAAAACAGTCGAAACCAAAATGCCTGCCAAGATGCAAGCCTCAGCCGTAATTAACTGGCTCAAGAAACAACCAGGGGTTAAACCTGCTGAACTTGAATGGATGGGCATTGAGGAAATGCTTGAGGGGAAGAAGATTATTGGGAAAGATGATCTTGTTCAACTGTTAAGGCAAAATGAGGTCCGGGTTGAGGAAGTTACGAAAGCAGATATCGTTCAAAGAGAACCAATAGAAACCGCAGCAAGAGAAAGATTTGAAGATGAGTTTGATCTAAATGAATATTTGGGTGGTGTAAGCTATAAGCGAGTTGAAGCACAAATAGCGTGGAATGACAGTACCCACCGAATATGGGAAAGTACAGGTGAAACAAAAGAAAATTATGATAATTACGAAGATTTTGAAGATACTGTAACGCAATTAGACGCTGAGGATATATTTACAGACGAAGTAATCGCAGACATGACAGAAGACGCATGGGCTGATAGCGCTACAACCTATAAGGATGCAGAAGAAGAAAGACGTGCTGGGATAGAAGAAGGTACCCAATTTTCCAGATACCAGCTCCCCGGCGAGAAGGAAAACTACCGAGAGCTTTTGTTTACGCTGCCGACTCCGCCCCAGACTAATGCGGAAATGGCGCAAGAAATGTTTGGCAAGAAGTGGAGCGAATTATCCGGCTCTGAAATGAATACTATAATCCAGAAATCGGCAGACGATAGTGTCTCTGGCCGTGGTATTTTCCGTAGCGGCCATTGGGACGAACCAAACGTTTTTGCACACGTTCGCATAAACGAAAGAATTGATGCAGATGGGGCTAAAATATTATTTGTGGAAGAGGTGCAGAGTGACCAAAATCTTTCATATAGAAAACAGTTGACAAACATAGAAGAATCAGTTACTAACGACTTTAAGACAATAGTGAAGAATATGACAAAAACAGGAGTCTTAAAGGAGGTTTGTTAATGAAAAAATATTGTGTTTATATCCACCGTAGGAAAGACAACAATTTACCTTTTTACATTGGATGTTGTAGTTGGCAAAAAAAAAGAAGAGCTACTGGATTAAGGAAATTCACAAGAGCTTTTGATTTTACCCTTAGAAGACCAAGATGGTTTGAAATTCGTGATGAAGCTGGCGGGGTGAATGTAGAAATCCCTTTTGTTTTTGATGACAAAAAAGATGCCTATAAAAAAGAATATGAAATGGTAGAATTTTATGGAAGGGAATGCTTTAGCAACGGACTTCTAACAAACGAATGCATGGGGGGGGCAGGCGCTCCAGGACAATATAACACACTGGAAACCAGGGAAAAGAAATCTATTACAAAACTTGGGAAGCTAAACCCTATGTATGGTAAGACAGGGAAAGACCACCCGGGCACAAGGCGTGTAATGAACGTTAAAACAAGTAAGGTTTATGAGTCTGTATTAGAAGCCGCCACCGCTTATGGATTTAAAATGAAAACACTTTATAATTGGCTTTCAGGTCACAGGAAAAACACAACTGATTTGAGGTTTATATAATGGCTTGTACCTATACAATAGAAGGCAAGACGTACGACAAAGACGGTTTTATGGAATACTTGTTAAACATGAAACCTTCTGAAGCGTCAAAATATATGCCTGGTGTTACTGCTGTTCCCGACTTCCCTTTCAAAACCAACTACCACGAAGTTGTACTCAAGCGCATTATCCGCATGGCAGCAGAGCAAGGCTTTGAAAAGATCGGCTGGATAACGGGTGCACAAACTGCGGATCGTTATGATTTGAGTAAGCAGGTTGACCTTGTTGAATACCATAAAAATGGAACGTTAATAGCATCACAATTCGGGCAAGAAAAAATAAACGAAACTAATGTTAAAGAAAGTGATCTTGAAAAATATGTAGGAAAAGAAATAGCTCAAAGGCTTATTGATTCTGATGAGCGTGTTGTTGATGTTGATGGAAAAGAAGTGAAGGTTAGGGCTGTTGAAGGTGAAGACCTAAAAGTAGGCGGGGAATGGGCAACCCACCTATACGACAAAATGATACCGCAATACCTCAAGAAGTTCGGTAAGAAGTTTGGGGCTGAGGTTGGAGAAACTAAAATTCCTTCTGATAAATACAAAGGTTATATCAACTATGAGTCTGGGACATCAGGGATTGGTAATCCTGCCGTTTTTGGAATAAACAAAAACAACGAAAAGGTTTTGGTTGAACAATTTGGCAAAGAGGATAAACAAAAAGCAGAAGATATGGCTGACAGGTTAAACGCCAACAGGGACATCGGGGTCGGTGTCCATTCCTTCACAATAACCCCTGAACTAAAACGTATGGCTCTTTACGAAGGTATGCCGTTATTTGCAATGGCAGGTAAAAAAGCCATAGGCGCACCTACTGGCGCACTTGCTAAAGCTCAGGAAATGCTTGCTGAAGGTAAGAGCGAGAAAGAGGTTTGGAAGGAAACTGGATGGCTCAAAGGGGCTGAAAATAAGTGGAAGTGGGAGATTGATGATAGTGGAGCCAAGTTTAATTCTCAAAAATTGAAAGCCATTGACAAAGGGAAGGGTCTTTTAACAACCGATACTTTAAACCAGCTATTATCACATGATGAGTTATATAAAAACTATCCACAATTAAGGGACATCCTTACAACAATCGAAGTTGATTTTGATGTAAATAGCGATAAGGGTTCATTCACTCCAGCTACGGATAGAAGCGCAGAAGGCTTAGTTGATTTAGAGGCAGAGATTAAAATCAAAGCTAAATCTATTCAAAATGTTAAACCTACACTTCTTCACGAAATTTCCCATGCCATCCAAGCAATCCAGGGCTTCGCTAAGGGCGGGAGTCCTGAAGCAATTAAGGCCAAGTTGTCAAAGACTGCTTCAATAGATGCAGATAAAGTCAGGGCTCTTGCACAACATTTAAGAAAGGTAAAAGAATCGGATGCTTTTAAGGTAATAGAGGAAGAATATTTTAAAGCCAACTTTACCGATGAAGCACTTAAAAAAAGAAACAATACCCCGTTAATGAAAGATTGGTTCGCAACATGGGATTCTCTTGAAGCTATTGCAAAGAACTATAATATTTCTCCTAACTATTTACGGCAAATAGCTATGGACAAAGGCACGTTAATTTCAAACGATATGATTGAAAGCATATCTGAATACGAACAATACAAATCCTTAGCCGGTGAAATAGAGGCTCGGTCAGTGGCAGAGCGTGCCAAACTAACCGCAGAACAGCGCAGAGAAACCATGCCTTACGAAGCTCAGGGCATACCTCGCGAAGACTGGATTGTTACAGATGGGAAGGGGACGAGTTTCTCGGTGACACAAAAAGAACAACCTAAGTTCGCTACCAAGCCCAAAGTTGACTACAAGGAACTGCTTAAACGGTATCAGGAAGCACCTGTTACAGTTGCAGATGAAGAAGTCATCAAGTCATATAAAGAAAAGCATATAGCCTTTGAGCCTAAAAAAATACAATTAACCAAAGAAACATTTAAGGACTTTGCTGCAAAAGTTTACACTAAATTTGTTTTTGCTGAATATCCGGCAATCAGGCTGGCTCTAAAAGGTAAAGACCCAAAGGCTACACAAAGAGTTCAAGATCAAATAAATAGAGTATGGGGTAAGGGTGGTATAGTTGAAGTATTTGTTGCAGGCAAGGGGCCACATAGACTTGATATTGAAGGCAAGCCTGTATATATCGAAGGTTCTCAATCTCTTAAAGATATAGTTAAGGGCCTTAATCCACAGGAATATGAAGATTATGAGACATTACGAATAGCCGAAAGAGATGTGGCTCTTGCACGGTTCCGGCCTGACATAAAAGCTACTGATATTGAAACGTCAACGCAAGTTATAAATGCAATGGAAAGAAAGTATGGGGAAGGGATTAAAAAACTCCGTGATGCTTCAGAAGCACATAGAAAATATGACGATACCCTTTTAAAACTTTTGGTTGAAGAAGGTTGGTTGTCGAAAAATAATTATGAAACAATAAAATCAAAGCCTGAGTCCGAATATTATGCATCTTTTATGAGAGAAATGGATTCAGTTGGGGAGCAGGTTCTTGGTGGTAAAGACCCATTAAAAAGAATCAAAGGTTCAGAGTTAAGAAAAATACCAACTATTGAATCTTCTATATCTAATACATATAAGACTATTAAGTTATTGGAAACAATAAAACTTAATAAATCAGTAGTTGATCTTAAAGATTTAACTCCTGATCTTGCTGAAGTAATTAAAGAGATTAAACCTCATTATATTACAAAAGATATGCCAGGAAGACCTGGGCCAAGGGGTGGAACTAAGGTCTCAATAAGATCGCCCATACAGCCTAAAAACACAATAATAGTTCCGGTTAATGGTGTTAAGCATTTTTGGGAGGTACCTCCGGATGTTCATAAAGCTATAGATTATTATTCACCACAAGAAATGAGTATGGTTATAAAGATACTTTCAGGGCCTGCAAAGCTCTTGCGCGCTGGTGCGACTTTAACTGCTGAATTTATTATGCGTAATCCTGTAAGAGATCAGTTTTCAGCTATGGTTTATTCTAATTATGGATATGTGCCTTTTATAGATTTTGGCAAAGGTTTATTCGAGTTAATGAAAAAAGGTGATTTGTACCAAGAATTCAAAGCTGGTGGCGGAGAACAATCGTATTTTACAAGCATGGATAGAACTACTTTAAACATGACCTCTAAAGATATTCTTGGCTTTAGGAAGGGATTGAAAACATACAACCCAATTGAATACCTTAGAATAGCCTCTGAGGCGATGGAGAAGGTTACAAGGTTAGGAGTTTATAAAAAGGCAAAGGCTAAGGGTGCAACCGTGCCTGAAGCAACAGCAGCGGCAAGAGAAAGCACACTTGATTTTAGACGAATAGGAGAAGAGCGAAGGATTAATCAAATCATAGCCTTTTGGAATGCTAATGTTCAAGGCATTGATATAATGAGGAGAAAAATAAAAAAACATCCTGGTAGGACTTTATTGCGGCTTACAATGGGTATAACAATTCCATCAATCGCTTTATGGTTATTTAACAATAGTGATGATGATAGAAAAGAACGATACAACGCTTTGCCTGGATGGAGGAAAAACTTTTTTTGGAACATTATCATTAAAGATATGCCTGTAATTTCATTTCCAAAACCCTTTGAATTAGGTCTTATTTTTGGTTCTCTACCGGAAAGAATCTTAGATTATATTGCCCTGAATGACCCAAAAGAAATTAAAACAATAGTTCAGTCTATAAAGGATGGTGCTATGCCCGGTCTTATTCCAACTGCAGCCTTGCCTATAATTGAAAACATGACCAATTGGAGTTTCTTTATGGAGCGTCCAATTGAAAGCGAAACCATAAAAAGACTTCCACCCGGACAAAGAGCGAATCAATATACAAATAGCGTGCTTAAAAAAATAGGAAAAGTAACGAACATATCTCCAATTAAAATGGAAAACTGGGTTAGGGGCTGGTCTGGAGGGTTGGGCAAATTAGGGCTTGACATTGTTGACCCATTATTTAAAACAGATGTTCCAGAGGTCTCAAAGAAATGGTATGAAGTAACCCCAGGAATAAAAGGATTTATTGCAAAAGAGCCTATAGGTGGGGCAGGGAAAGATATAACAAACTTTTATGACAATCTTGAAGAAATAACACAGGCGGAACAAGGATACAAAGTTCTTATAAAAACAGACACAAAAGAAGCCCGTGAGTTTGATGAAAGAACAAATAGAATCAGAATATTTGCAAAAACATTTAGAAAAGAATCCTTAAAGTTAGGCGAGTTAAGAAAAAGAAAAGCAATAATTATGGCGTCAAAGATTTACACTTCTGAGCAAAAACGTGTAATGGTAGATAACATTGACGCACGAATGACGAGGATTGCCAGATTGCGAAACGAAATATTATTAAAATATAAACAAAGGAGTGACCAATGATAAAATTAACAGTTAGCCAAGATTCCAATGCAAAATATCCATTGCCTACTATTAAGCCATCAGATTATGTAGATGCAAGGGTTCTTGGCATTACTACGGCGGAAGTAATTACAGTCCCAGCGGAAGCATGTAAGGTTCTTTTTTCATGTACTGGTGATTTTTATGCTCATCATAATGCGGCGGCTACGATTCCAGCGGGCGATGTTACAGATGGGTCTGCAAGTGCATTAAACCCCACTGGATGGGTAGTAACGGCAGCGGATACCATAGGGGTTATATCGCCCGCGGCTTGTGTATTGACCTTAGAATTCTTTGTTTGAAAATATGGGTCTAATTATGAGTAAAATTGATTTAACGGGACAAATATTCGGAAGATTAACCGTTATTAAAGAAGTTGATAGAAACAAGTATGGACAAAGCATGTGGGAATGTTTATGTGATTGTAAAAACACAACAATTGTTCAAGGTGGAAGTTTGCATAGTGGGAATACCCAATCTTGTGGTTGTTTGAGGAAAGAAAAAATAAAAGAAAGCCTTATAAAACATGGAATGTGTAAAACTTCAACATATAATGCATGGGTTGGCATTCTCCAACGTTGTAATAATCCCCGAAACCAAGATTACCACAATTATGGTGGCAGAGGAATAGCAGTTTGCGATAGATGGTTAAAGTTTGAGAATTTTATATCTGACATGGGACTAAAACCAACAGGTTTGACAATAGATCGAATAAACAATAATCTTGGGTATTTTAAAGAAAATTGTAGATATGCAAGCTCTATAGAACAAAATAGAAATAGGCGAGTACAAAAAAACAATACCACAGGTAAAACTGGTGTTCATTGGAATAAACAATGCCAAAAATATCGAGTTATAATCACAGCAAACAACAAACAACATCATATTGGCCTTTTTGCAAAGTTAGAAGAAGCTAAAATAGCCCGCAAACAAGCTGAACAGAAATACTGGTGCCAAAAATGATTTTTATTACATCGGAAGACGGAAGATTTCTTACAGACGAAGATGGTACCTTTTTAATCATTGACCAGATTGCTGCGGCTGTAAGAAGAACGTTCACCGTACTACCAAGAACAACTGAATTTAAAGCTATTCCAAGAACAACTGATTTCACCGTACTACCAAGAACAACTGAATTTAAAGCTATTCCAAGAACAACTGATTTCACCGTACTACCAAGAACAACTGAATTTAAAGTGAAATAGAGGTCAAAATGGCATTAAAAATAAGTCCACGATCAGAGTTAGACAGCATGACATTAGGCGAAGAATATGCCTATGAGCTCGATACTACAGATGAATTAGGCACAAAAACTGTTGCTTCTCACACATATACAATATATGATAGTTCTGAGGCTGACGTAACAACAACATTTGGTGGCGGCAGCTCTGTTACAGCAGGGGTCATAACCTTTGGAATTAAGGCTTATGCTGCGGGGACTTATACATTGAAGTTTATCGTGACATGCGGAGAGTACCTACCCGACGGCGTAACGCCATATGAACTAATTATAATTATGTCTGTATCTATAAGTTAAGGAGACTACTATGGGGACTGTTGTTTTAGCCGACATAACTGAACTTACTACTGTGAAAATATCAGAGCTGGCAGAAGCAACTTCTATGGGTGACACTGATGTTATCCCTGGTGTAAAAGATGCCGCAACTAAAAAAATACAGAAGAGTAATTTCTTTGATGGCTTAATTGCCTCAAATCCAACTTCAGGACAATACAAGATAACTGGAATAAGGTTAGATGCGGATAAGAAAATAGTAATAACTTACGATGAGACACCAATAGCTTAGGAGCTTTTATGAAATTATCTGAAATGAGCCCAGATGAAATAGAGGCAATGGAGAAAAGGGATATTGAATTAATAACTAAAAAATTTCCTGACGTTGACATTGTTGATGTAGCTTATGACGAAAACTGTAAGATTGTTGCATATGGCCATAGGGAAGTCCCCCCATCAGGAAAGATAACCCCTGGAATATTTGATAACATCCCTTGTTGGGGAATATAGTTTAGGAGCTTTTATGATACTTTGGAATAGGATGAAGTATATGTTATCGCC
>Ga0180008_1001054_pt1 | contig 18691 bp, 27 predicted proteins | sample MM_PW_MetaG_FD_121121 | JGI IMG/M metagenome (GOLD analysis project Ga0180008, IMG submission 121121) | Groundwater microbial communities from the Aspo Hard Rock Laboratory (HRL) deep subsurface site, Sweden - MM_PW_MetaG | ecosystem: Environmental > Aquatic > Deep subsurface > Groundwater...
CATCATAACCACTTCCATTTTCTTCTTCGTTGCAATGTTCGCATACATAAATTGCTTGAAAATCTCGCCTGTTTTGTGAAATAATTGTTTTAATCTTCATTTTATTGTTTCCTTATTTAGTTATTATATTCTACTAAAAAACCACAGTATTTACATATTCCGTCAATATAGTTATGTAAACACTTGTCATTTTCAAAGTATTCCTCAAACCACTCTCTAAAGTCATCTTCTTTCCACTCATCAGCGAATACACTATCATCATTTCTTAATTGTAGAAATTCTGCTTTAGCATATTCCTCTAACTTTTCGTTGTTAGTTGATATTTCCATTTTATTGTTTCCTTTCTAGTTAATAGTTATTGTTATTTTTTTACCTATTTTAATAACATTTCCTGATACTTCTATATTTTTGTCTTTACCCCATTTATATAACTCATTTCTTGCGTCAAGTGAAAATTCTCTGCTCATTTCAGCAAATGCGTCTTGCTGTTTAGGAGATAAAAAGCACACTTTAATTAAGTCATATAAGTTATTTGCTAATTGTTCTTGTTTCATCTTATTGTTTCCTTTCTTTTAGTTCTTTGATAAAATTGTCTTTTTTCCTCTTGTTTTTGAATGTAGCAATGTCATAAAAATCACTTCCGTCTTTATGTTTCTTGCCATTGTAGTAGTTGACTACATATTTAGCCGTTCCTACGTTTTGCATTTCTTTTATAATCATAGTTTTATACATTACTTGTTAATTAAACCCCTCTATTGCACCTCTAAACCTTTGAGGAGTAGTCAGGAATTACCAACTTGCTTGGTAGTAAAAGCTATCCGACAAGTCGCCTTTTAATATTTCCTCTAACATTTCCACCGTGTATTTAATATCGTTGTAGTAGTACTCGTCATATTCTGTACTACCGAAGAAGAAGCCTGAACCCGTTGGCAGTAGTTCTTCAGCAATTGAAGTGTCCCTGATAACTTTCCCGTCATTATAATTGTAAACTCTTTCGTTTTTGTCGTTGTAGGTATAGCCATTTGAAACTTTACCCTCGACCAGTTCTGATCCTTTTAGAACAGCTTTGCAAGTGTCTAGCAGTTCTTTTAACTGTTCAGCACTCACATAGGAGTTCTGGCACTCGTCTACACCGTCTTGCACATTTTTTACAAACCAGTTGTGAATTGCGTTGGCTTTTCTCCAGTAGGCAACCTCTTCATTTATATAAGTCACCTTTTTGTCGTTTACTCCCTCGACATTAAACTTCTTTACTTCGTCCCCCTTTTTGTAATTGTTCCCGACATATACTTTTTTTTCTAAATACATATCTAGTCCCATTTTGTTGTCCTTTCTTTTAGTTTATAATTCTTTTACTATTGGTGTTTGTCTTTCTAATAGTTCTTGCCACTCTTTTTCTTCTTGAATATCTTTCTTGCTTTGTGGTAAATCTTCATATTGTAGCCCCTCTTCAAACGGGTAGAAGATTATTTTTTTCTCGTCGAAAGATAAACTACCCTCGACATTGAGTGTCCCGTAGCCGTTGCCCTCTTCGTCGGTAGATAAAAATATCTCGGTATCACCGTACCTTTTTTTCATTTCTTGTAAGAAATGTATTAGTTCACTTGTTTTCATAATTTGTCCTCTCGCTTACTTGGTTAGCACAAGCCCCCGAGTTTTAGATCGTGGGCAAGTGTCAAACAATTAATTCAGAGTGTAGGCATTTACTCCTATTACAACCTTTTTCCCGTCGTGTTCTAGTTCAGTTGTTTTATTGCCTGAAGTGGTGGCAATAATTGTACTCTTCCCGCTCTTGCTTGTGTGTGGGGCAATTGGTAGTTTGATAACCAATTTACCGTCTATGATTTCTACTTCCATTTTATTGTTCCCTTTCTGGCTCGTTCTCTTCAAGCCATTTTATTAGTTGGTCTTTTAGTGTTTCGTGCATTTTCTCCCCCTTTCGTTTAGTTTATCTCTTAATAATTAAGCTTATCCCACCCCCGAAGCTTTCGGGAGTGGTAAAGATTAACTAGTATTCGCTTGCCGTCATTAGTGTTAAAATGTTTCTATGCGTTGCCCCGTGTTCTTTGTAGTCCTCGCCGTAGTCGTCTATCTTCCAGAAGTAATCTACTCCGTCCTGTATTATCTTTCCAAAATCGTGTTCGCCGTATGGATCATTTTCCTCTGTGAAAGTGTCGAACATTTCCACCTTTTCCCGTAATTCGCTTTGTTTCTCCGGCGGTAGCTCACTAACTCCGCAAGTTTGAACGAACATACAACCAACATCCAACGCTTTGCGGATTTGGTCATTGAATTTAGCTTTGCTCATTTTTGCCCCTTTCTTTTTAATGTTCTTAGCTTGACAAAACCCTTTTTTTGTGCTAACTTTAAGGCATTAGCACTTAGCTTTGTATGTTCTAAACTGTTAAGCCCCTTTATTATATCACAACTAGGCACGAAAGCAAGCCACGAACAAGCATAAAACAATGGCTAAGATTAGCCAAAGAATCAACAGCCTGTGGATAACTAAACGAGCCCCAAAATTGAGCCCTAACGCATTTATATTAAATAGACCGCCAATGATACCAAAACATAAACAAATAGAAGCGGGGAAAGAAGCGGAAGAGGTGAAAGCCGAGCAAGTAAACGAAACCCGAACAGATAAGCCAAAGAAACAGGGCGGGAACATAGACAAAGAGAAGCTCAAACAAGCAATTGCAGACGGGCACACCCTCGCAGATTCCGCCAAGTTAGCGGGAAGCAAAGCCAAAACGGCGGGGGCTCTCGCAAGTGTTGCCAAAAATACAATAGCTCGAGATCAGGAACTTGCCCAAGATATTAAACAAGCTTTAGAAGAAAAGCGGATAATGGTTTTAGGGGCAATAACAAAGGAGAAAGTCCGCAAAGCTTCAGCCCCGCAGTTAGTAGTAATGACTGGCATCTTGACTGATAAGATTCAGCTAGTGTCTGGATTACCTACCGAGAGAATAAAAGGAGATATCAAGTTTAATGAGATGAAGCCAGAAGAGGTGAAGCAATTTTTAATAGATAAGCTTTTAAGCGGTGGCAAATAAATCCGCCGTTGTTTTATTATAGGAAATAAGTGGTAGCCCTTTACTAACATATAAGAGAATATAGCCCCTGTTTACGAGGTGAAAGGGGCGGGGGGGATTCCTCACACCCCTCAACCCTCAAACACTAAAAAGGCTAATGTTAGCACAGAACAGGGGTCGTAAAATGGCAGTCCACCCCTTAAGCGTGAGCGAAGCGAACACCTTTTCTTTTAACTATAAACACTTAAAACACTTAAGAGTGTAAGAGGTACAGACACACACAAAACCCCTATAAACACTACATAAAGACAACAACAAGGTGGGTATGGGGGAGGGTAGAGGACTAGATAATTAATACATCCCCTCCCAAAAATTATATATAACAAAAAGGAGTGCCATATCTAATAAAGTCTAAGGAAAGGTAATAAAAATGGGATTAAAAACACCGTGGGAACAAGAAGGAGTAAGTCGTAGGACCTATTATAGAAACAAAAGTGCCAAATCAGTGCCAAGTGCCACGGATAATGGCACTAAATCAGAGAAAGTGCCAAATAGTGCCACACCTGTGGATAAGTCCTATCAGACCGGAGTAGTTGAAGGTATGGAGAAGAAATATGGAAAGTCTATGTCTGATGCCATAGACCACGCTATTAAGTCTGTTAATGAGTCTGAGGGTGTATTAAAGGCTAAGTTGAAGGGAGCGGTATGAACTACGAATTAGCCAAACAACTAAAGGATAAGGGGTTTAAGCAGAAATGGTTACCTGATAAAATCAAACCAGAGGAAATATGTGGTTGTGGTTGTAATGACCCAACCCTAGAAGAACTAATAGAAGCGTGTGAGTTAAAAGCTGATAAGTGGACACTAGAATATGAGAATGGAATGTATGGAATGTGGTATCACGGAGATAAGGAATATTTTGTTGATGGTTGTGGTTCCCCCACAGAAGCAGTAGCTAAACTTTGGATAAAACTACAGGAATAGATGCTTTACCAGATCACAATTATTATCTTATTATTAATATTAATTTGGGCGTTAACTAAGGAAGAATAAGTTTCAATACTGGTGGGTATAACCTACTTTAGTAGCAATCACTAGGCTGATAATGCCTTACCCACCACCAGCTCTTTCACAAGGAAGTGTAATATGTTCATCAGACTGATGTTTCTGACTATGGGAATCATAGTCTTAGTTGCAGGGTTACTCCTGCTCCAATCAGGACCAATCGTTCCTAAGGAGAGGAAAGATGAAAAAGACAAACAAGCACCACATCACCCCAAGAAGTAAGGGTGGCTCATCTAAACCACACAATATTGTTAAGGGTTGTGATCCTGAGCAACACCAGCATTACCACACACTATTTGGTTCAAGAACTCCTCAGGAGATATGTATTGTTCTAGACGAACTATTCCCAGAAGATGTATCAAACATCATCAAATCACATTTATCCGTTTATTGGTGGACTCCTACTGATAGGAGGTAACTACACTTCCTCCTTTTTACAAATAGGATTCAGAGGGTGCGGTAGACTACGAATTACTTTTCTGACTATCCAGTCGGAATTTTTCTAAGGGTGAGGCCCGCACTTAGGGAGTTTCTCACTCCCTTCCTCCAACCTCGCCCCCTGAGTCCTAATGCGTCGCAAAAGATAACTTTTAAGACACCTATATGTATACATACAGCACACCTTGGTTCACATTTAGTGAGGAGAGCGAGATTATTACAACAGACGAGTTAATATTAATAGAGGAATAAATGGATTTAGTCGAAAGAGGAAAATTAATACAATTAGCTGAGAAAGACCCAAACGTCGCTGACGCTGCATATCAGATGGCGAAGAATGACCCTATAGATTTTATGGATATGTTTGGGTGGGTATACGAACCTAGAGCCGGTAGAGAGCATCATATTCCTGTTAAGCTATATGATCATCAAGTAGACCTAGTTAGATGGCTAGAGGAGCGTTATAAGAACCGTGAGGACGGTCTAGTGGAGAAGTCCCGAGATATGGGAGTTACTTGGTGTGTCGCTGCTTTCTGGGGCGTATGGCATTGGTTGTTTGATCCGGACTTCGATATGTTAATTGGCTCTAGGAAAGAGGATGACGTAGATAATCGTATGCCTGACTCAATATTTGGGAAGATAGATTATTATATAGAGCACCTTCCAAATTTTATAAAACCTCAAGGATATCAGATGGTTAAACATAGAAACCATATGAAGATTCTTAATCCTGAGAACAAAAATACTATTGTAGGAGAGGCAACTAATCCTCAGTTCTCTCGTTCCGGTAGATATTCCGTAATATTTTTAGATGAATTTGCTTTTGTCGAGAAGAGCTCTTCCATCTGGCAAGCTTGCGGTGACTCAACAGATGTCAGAATCCCAGTATCTACTCCTAATGGTAAGGGAAATAAGTTTGCTGAGCTGGCATTAGGTGACCAGATACAAAAGAAGACGCTACATTGGCGTTTACACCCAGAGAAAGATGACGCTTGGTACGAGAACCAGAAGAGTAGACGTACAGCTGATGAAATAGCTCAAGAGCTAGACATTTCCTACACCCGTTCTACTGCAGGTAGAGTATATGGTGATGAGTGGGACCAATTAGTAGCAGATGGTAGATTGACTAGCGTACCTTACGATCCTATTTTAGAGGTCCATACTGGATGGGATTTTGGTATTTCAACCACAGCGATTGGGTTCTATCAAACTCCTCCAGGTGGAGCAGTTAGGATGATAGATTATTATGAGAACTCAGGTCACTCTATTGACCATTATTTGAAGGTACTACAGGACAAGCAAGATAAATTAGGTTACAGATGGGGATACCATTTTGGCGATATAGCTGGTAATTCAAGAGAGATGGGTACCAAGAAGACCGTTTATGAGATTATGCGAGATAACGGTATCCGAGTTAAAGGAAAGAAAATTAAAAAGGACGACGGTATCAATATCACAAAAATGTTTGTGAGAAGGATGTCAGTCGACCAAAATAAATGTTCTAAATTTGTAGATGCAATACAGAATTATCACTATGAGTATGATGAAGACAGAATGGAGTTCGCTCCTAAGCCATATCACGACTGGAGTTCTCACGCTTGTGATCAACTCGAGTATATGGCCGTCAACCTAAAGGGTGAAATCAAGAAAGACAATAGACCATTTTTTAAGAAAAAATTTGATAAATATTCTATAAGTACTTACTAAAATATTATGGCAGAACCAAAAATTCTAAGCTGGGTTAATGGAGATAAATCATTATTATATCAACCTTCTAAGAAGGAGTCTGATATAATTGGCGTTATTATGGACAAGTTCCAAACGGCAAGAGGTATGAGAGATGAAATATACCGTAACTTTAATGACCGTTCATTAGTTGAATACGTTAATGACTCTATGGACCGTTGGAATGGATATATAGAACCAAGAGATGACCCTGCTGCAGATTGGGGAGCCAGAGTATTTAATAATATGACTCGTAATAAAGTCGTTTCTATAGTAGCCCAAACAACTGCAGAGCGAATTAAGGGCGAGTACTTTGCACAGAGTAAGGATGATCCAGAGGATAAGGTTGCTGCGGATATTGCAAAGAAGTTTAATGACCACGCTTCTTATATCAACAAGGATGAAGAAGCACAATTCTACTCCACACTAGAGTGTGTGATTAAAGGGACAGTAGTAGGATTTGAAACATTTAAGACAGAGAAGCGTAAAGTTAAGGAGATTAAGAAATACGACGCTTCTACTGGTGTAGTTGAATTTGATGAGAAAGAAATAACAGACTGGAATGATGTATCTTCCGAGATACCTCCGCTTTTAGATATCTACGTTGGGAACATTTATGAGCGAAATATACAAAGACAACCATTTATCGTATGGCGTACAGTGATGAAGATGAGTGATGCTGAACGTGACTGGGGAAGATTCAAGAACTGGAATTATGTCCAAGCAGGTGGAGATTTATCATATGATGATGTTTTTAAGAACCTTATTTCCTCAGATGTTTTAGATGATGAGGTAGAGGTGATTAGATACTTCTGTAGAGCAGATGATGAAATGCACATTGTTGCTAACGGTGTACTTCTAACAAATACAATTTCACCATTTCCTTGGAACCACAAAAAGTATCCATTCTGGGTAGCAAGATTTGAACCATTCGCAATTGACTTCTTCTATGGTCGTTCTTTACCAGACAAACTAAAACCAGACCAGGATATTGTAAATGTTCTATCTAGAATGATGCTTGACCAGCAGTACCTGTCTATTCATAAACCGATATTTACTACAGAGATTGAAGGTATCAATGATACTTATATGTATCCGGGAGCTAAGATTAAAGTTGATTCACTTGATTCTACCAGAGAGTTTAATATTTCTGGGCCAGAGCCATCTAGTTTCAATCTATTAAAACTCACTCAGGAATCTATTAAAGAAGCATCTACTGATGATCCATCTAGTGGCCAATCCGGCTCAAACTCCACAGCGTTTGAAGTATCTGTAGCTAAAGAGGCAGCAACTAAATTACTAGCACTATTCATAACTGCATTAGAATTTGGAGCACAACAGAAGCTTGAACTTCGACTTAAAAACCAATTCCAGTTCTATCAACTACAAGCAGCTAAAACAATAATAAATGAAAAAGAAGCACAGAAGTTTGATGAGTTGAGAAAGATTAGAGTATCAAATACTATTTTACCTGATGGTTCTAAAGGAACTCACGAAATAAATATCCTTGATAATCAAGAACAACTACCAGAGAAAAGACAGCTTGATATGAGAGAAAATCAGATGAGAAAGCAAGGTAAAAATGTCTTTCATAGTTATGTCACTACAAAGTGGTTGAATGACTTAGATATAATGGTTCATATTATACCTAACTCATCTATGAAGATGTCTAAAGCACTTGAGCGTGCACTTGAACTAGACTACCAACAGAAAGTGATGGAACTATATCCAGACCTAGTAAACAGAGAAGAATCATTCAAGGAATTAAATGAGAAATATGATAAAGACCACGAGAAGATGATGGCTCAACAGCAACCTCAAGGGATGCCAGGAGCAGGTATGCCACCACCAGGAGCAGGCGTACCACCAGGTGGGACACAGCCAGCAAAAAGAGAGATGCCAATTGGAGCACCTGGAAATAAATCAGCTATGCAAGGAACTGCAGGCTCAGGAGCAACAGCACTAGGAAATATAACTAGAGGAGTAACTAGAGGAGCAACTAAGAATGGATAATGATCAAGAACTAGGAAAGGAAGTTGCAAGAGAATTATCTCCTATGTTTTTGAATCTCAGTAGAAAGATTGCTGGGCTAGAGATGAAGCCAAATATAAATGTAGCCGCTCCAAAGATACCTGAGATTAAAATACCTAAAATTGATTCTCCAGAAGTAAAGATACCTGAGATAAAGATACCAGAGATTGTTATACCTGAGATTAAAGTCCCTCAATCAATAGTAAATGTAGATGTAGACAAAGTTAGAATCACAAACCTTGATGAGATTCCTGCACCTTCAGAATTAAATATAGATGGAATAGTAAAACCAATTGTTAAAGCAATCAAAGACTTTTCAGGTGGTGGTGGATCAGGAGCAGGTGCTATGGAATTTTATGAAGAAACTTCAGCAAAGTATGTTAGTCCTTCTGCAACAAACCCATTACCTGTATCTGCAACATTGAATGTTGGTGATATAGAGATAGGTGCAGTAGAGATTAAAGATGCTACCACAGACACAAGGGCAACCGTTGGTGCTAATGGATTATACGTTGACGTAAGAGCCTCCGCTCTCCCAACAGGTGCTGCGACATCAGCATTACAGGAAACTGGAAATACTTATTTAGACGGAATAAATGATAGTTTATTATCTTTGAGTGGTGCTGGTTCACCTATGATAGATAGTTATCAGACAGCGACTATAACTTCAAAGACAGGTGCTAATCAGTTAATTGTAAGTTCGGCAGCAGATAAACAGATATGGGTATATGGATTTGGATTTTCAGGAACAGTAGCTGGAACAGTAGCTTTTCAAGATGAAGATGATACAGTTCTTACTGGTGCTATGAATATCGCTGATACTGGTGGTTTTGTATCAAGTCCGTCAGGTAACTTCGCTATGCCACTATTCAAACTAGCAACTAATAAAGATTTAGAAATGGATATAGTAACTACTACCATAAATGGTTGGGTTGCTTATGCCATAGTAAGTGTATAAATATATGAAAATAATAGTACAAGCAGAAAATAAAGAAGAAGAAAAAGCGTTAGAAGCTAAAGAGATTGGCTACAAAGGAGTTACTGATTATTATTTAGATGTTCGTTGGTTAGAAGGTAAGGTTTTAGTGAAACAAGATGGTCGTTCTAGTGGTGATTTATTATATTTGATAGGTAGGTTATATACAGCGATTCTACAACTGAAAGAACTTTGGAAAAAACAATAATATGTCAGTTGCTACTAATGTTGTATTTTTATGGGCGGGAGCAAATGCTTCTATTCCAACGGGCTGGACAAGAGATACAGATTTAGACGGTAAGTTTGTTTTAGGTGCGACCGCAGGAAATGACGGTGGTGATACAGGTGGAACTGCTACTCACACGCACACAGTTGACGCTCATAATCATACAGGTAATGCTCATTTACATACTTTTAGTGGAGCTGCTGCACCTGAAAATATAAATGCCACAGGTTTTGGTGGGACTTCTGCAGCAAGTCATACTCACAAAGCTGCAAATTCTTCTTATGCTACTGCTACTACAGCAAATGGTGCAATTACTTTAGACGGATTTTCAAACGAACCAGATAATCTTGAAGTAATATTTGTAAAGTCAGACGGCACAAATGAAATTGGTGATGATATGCTTGGCTTCTTTGATGATACTACCTTACCAACTGATTGGGCGATATATGAAAATTCCAAATTAAGATTTCTAAAAGGTGCAGTTGCAGATGGAGATGGTGGTGGTACAAATGATACTTCTTTAGAAGCTCACGTTCATACAAATACAGCTCATTCACATACAGAAAATGCTCACGGACACTCTAATTCTACAAGTACAGTTCAAACTGGTAGAGCAACTATAGGTGGTGGTTTTGGTAATAAAAGTAATAATATAAATCATTATCACGGGAATATTCAATTTGTGAATAATGGTGATACTACAACATCTACTACTGCAATCACGATGAGTTCAGTAGATGGTGAACCTACTTTTAAGAAGTTAGCAGTTATTCAAAATCAGACAGGTGGCGAAGATACTCCTGACCAGATAATAGGATTATGGTTTCTTGATAAAGATGATATTCCTACAAATTGGGCGAGGTACTCTGCTATGGATGATTATTTCCTTAAAGGAGCAGACGATACTTCCGAAATAGGGGATACTGGTGGTTCAGACCAACACAATCATACAGCAGACGCTCATACCCACACGGGGTCAAGCCATAATCATAATGTAGGAACTTCAAGTATCAATAATATTTGTGCAAATGGAAGTGGTGCTGGTGGAGCAACAGCAGTTGGACATAATCACGTTTGGACAGTTAATAACACTACATTAGTTTGGCAGAATGCCACGGCAACAATAAATAATAATACAAGTAAAAGTAATTATCCAGAATACATAACGGGGATATTTATAAAATATACGAAGCCTTCCATTGTTCCACAAAGAACTATGGTGGGGGTGGGGATATAGAAAATATATGAAAGAAGAACAACAACCAAGAAAAATAATGGAACTATTAAACGAAGCAAAAGTAATCGTTAGTTTTATGGTTATGGTTGTTACGTTCTTTGTATGGATAAATGTTCAGCTTGTTAGTATTCAGAAAGATATTGATGTAATACAAAACAATCACCTAGTACATATACAAGCTGGTATAGATAAAAACACGGAACAGATAACGGAAAATCAGGAAACTATTGTAGAGATACTGTTAGAACTTAAAGCACACTCCGTGATACTTAATCCTTAATGATTTTATATGAATGAAAAAACTAATAAATAATTTAATACTGAAGTACTTGCTCAGGGACTATAAGGTAATAGAGAAGCAGATGCCTCCAGAAATAGCCAGGAATGGTTTGATAGACTTTGCTAACAATGAGAAGATTCAGAAATACATAAACATAATGATTGGCAATCTGATCCGGAAGCACTTATATATAAGTAATATGGACGAGAAGAATAATCTATCCGGCCAAGTAATGGCACTCAGGAAGCTACAGGAACTAGGAAAAATGTCTAAAGATAAGATAGAGAAGAAGGACCTTAACAATAAAATCTAATTGAGAGTAGTCCCCAAAGGGTTTGGAGATTATTCTTACATATTTTTGTGTAATTCTCGGTTCGTCGACCGAGTCACAAAAAGGCGTTAATAAATTAACATAAAAATATGGAAGATGAGAAAATTGACGTAAAAGAAGAGGAGAAAGAAACTCCTTCGGACCCGTCAGCCGAAGAAAATGAAGTAGAAGACTCTGTAGAAGAATCCGAAGAGGATTTTGAAGAGTCAGAAGAGGAAGATTCCGAAGAGGAAGAAGAATCTGATGATGAAGATACAGAGGACGAGGAGCTCAAAAAGAAGGACGAGCAAATCGCTAACCTTAACAAAGCTCTAGCGGAAGAGAGAGGCAAGACCCGAAAGGTGAATGTCGCTCCTGAACCTAGAACAGCCACATCCCCTGTAAGTAAGGATGAGGACCCAATCTCAAAGAAGTTGGTTGCGGCTAATGAGAGAGAAGCTCTCAAAAAGCTCTATTCCGACTTCCCAGATTTGGCACCTGAAAATGACCCAGGCAATGAACTGTTCAATCAGTTCCAACGAGGATATAAAGTCCTAGTTGAAGCCTACGGCATTGATGTCCCAATTACAGTAGATGAGATTTATTCTAAAGGCAGAGAGGTTATGAACGTTCTTAAACCTTCAACTTCACCATCCCCTAAAGTGGTGAAGGATACAATTAAGGCCGATATGGCTAATGTAGGGGGTTCGTCTTCAACAAAGAAAGAAAGTAAGCACGTCACGTCTTCCGATAAAAGGGCAGCCGCGGCAGCTGAAATGTCTATTGATGAGTATATGAAGCATAAAGACTCTTTCGAAGTTGATGATATACCAATCTAATTAAACAACCGAAAAAGAAATGGCAATTTCATTCAAACACGTTGGTGACCTGAATGGTAATGGGGAACCAGTAATAATGACTGTGCCACTAGACAACGTAAAAGTAAGTGTCGGTGATGTATTAACAGTTGCAAATTCAGCAGCAGCTGGATATGCAGGACTGGGTGTAGCAGGTAAACCAGTATTAGGAGTATGTATGGGATTCGTACACGCAAATGGCGACCCTGTTACTCCTCAGAATCTTGGTGGACACACTACCGCTTCTACAGGTCCTACTTGTTTAGACCTTACGGTTAGTTCTGACGGAGCAGCTTTTGCTCAAGTTAGTGTTAGCCCAACAGCAATCTATTCAGTACCTGCAGCTTCAACACCTTCTACTTCTACCTTTTACGGTGGAACAGGTTGTGACATTGTAATCACAACTGGTGCACAGACAGTTACTCTTGGTACTCCTGGAACTACTACTGCCCTCCAAACGCAAATTATTGCTTATGGAACAGGTGCAGCTGGTAGACGTGGAGTTGATGACAATGATGCAACTCGTGTCTATGTCACAATCCAAGAAAACGAACTCTTCTGGGGTTCATACGCAGTATCTTAATACTTACACTTAAACTCAAACACATATGGCAATAGAATCAAGAGCCACTTGGGGTGACCTCGTAAAAGGTGTGAGTGCTAAGTTTGCACAAGTATTCAACCAATCTAAGGATAGTTATTCCTTAGCTCTAAAAGACGTTGTTGCAACTCCTGGAAACAAACAGACAACTTTATTCAAAGGTATGTCTTCAACTGCTTCCAAAGAAAGAATTGTAAACAAATCTGGTGTTGGGTACTTATCAATCACACCTGAAGGTCAGGCTTACAACAAAGACTCAAGACTCCCTGGATACATTACTCCATTTGTATTTCAAAAATATACAAATAGTGTAACTGTAACCGAGGAAAATCTATCAGATAGAGATTATTCAGAAGCTCTAGGTGAGTTTGCTGATCTATCAATCGCAGGTATGGAAACTCAGGACAAGACTGCTTTCGGTCTATTCAATTATGGATTTACCGCACAAGCATCTGTACCTGTAAATTACTCACAATATGGTGATGCAAAACCTATGTTCTCAGTAGGACACCCTCGTAAAGACGGTGGAACCGCTCAGAGCAACGCATCTGCTACCGGCATTACTCTTACTGAACCAAATTTTGAAACAGCAAGAATAGCAATGCAAGGTCAATTAGATGACCGTGGTAAACCAATGCGAGTAGGAACTGGAAAATTAATTCTTCTTGTTCCACCTGAACTAGAAAAGACAGCCGTTATTATCACAAAGGGTGAGAAACGGTCTGGAACTGCAAATAACGACGTAAATATTTACGACGGTATTGCAACTGTTGTGTCTTCACAATGGATTTCATCAGCACACGGTGGTTCAGCAACCGCTTGGTTCTTAATTGATCCAAGAGTAGCTAAACTATATCACTGGGTAAGAGAAGGTCTATCAACCTCTCGAGCAATCGACAACAACACCAAAGACGTTACTTTCTACATCAAAGGTCGTTGGACCGATGGTTATGGTGACTGGCGTGGTATGTGGGGTTCAGCTGGAGATTCAGCAGCCTACGCTCTATAATTTAACTTAGGTTTTGGGGTTTGCCCTGTATAGACAAAAACCCCGCTCTAATTAACTATCCGTCATCTTGACCTAGCTACCCTAGCTAGAGGAATCCGAAAGGACTATATATTGACGGAGTAAAGGGAAAACTATTATGGGAATTACAGAATTTGACCAAGTAAAAGCAAATGCTTTTATTGGTGCAGTTCCTGGAGTATCACCATTTAATAAAATCATCTATGTTGATGGTACAAATGGTGGTGATGGGAACGATGGAAAAAGCCCATCATCTGCTGTAGCAAGTATTGGTCAAGCGATCACTATTGGTGCAGCCGGTGATACGGTAGTTATTGCTCCTGGTACTTATACGATTACTACGGCAATTGTGCCAAAAGCTCGTATGATATTCAAAGCAGCAATTATGGTTCAGCGTGAACCAACCGTAAGTATCGCAAGTGCAATTGCGCTTCCAGTTACAATTGATGTAGATGGTGTGCAATTCCACGGAATAGAATTCATAGCAACTGATAACGCGGTTACTAACCTCGTTGATATAGCTGAAACAACTGCTGTTAATGGCTTAACCTTTAATGGTTGTGTCTTTAATGGAGCAGATAAAACAACCGTTGTCGCTCTTAATCTTGATGATGGAGCAGTAGCAACAACTGGTTTAGTTGTTACAAACTGTCTATTTAGAGATTTAACTGGTACTCATATCAATGTTGGTGTTCTGGGTATGCCATATGCTTATATCGCATACAACCAGTTCGCAATTGATGTAGCATCCGGAACTGCAATCGCATTGGCAGATACTTCAGCCTTTGCAACTGGTAAAGGATACGTTATTGAACATAATGACTTTACTGGAATAGATGCAACCAAAGATGAGGTTGGTATTACTGTTGCTGGTACTGAAGATACAACTGGTGCTGGTATGATTCGCAATAATTACTTTGCTTATCTTGCCGCCGCAGCTATCACGATTGATAAAATCGGGTTTAGTTGTATTCAGAACTACTATGGTGATGCTACTGGTGGTCTACTTGTAGACGTTGGTACATAATTCTAGCTTTTGAAACAGCCCCTTCGGGGGCTGGACAAAGGTCAGAATAATTAATAACTAAGAAAAAATTATGATCAAAGTAACAAACAATACAGGGAAGACAGTGACTGGTTCTTATAAAGACCATTCATTCTCAATGATTCCTAGTAGTTCTATTGAGGTAGAAGACGAAATGGCTAATTCAATAGCCGAGCGTTTTGGATTATCACTATCAGAAGTAGAAAAAGTAAAAGAGGTAGAAAAGCCAGTAGTCAAAGAGGTAAAAAAGGTTGAGAAAAAAATAGTAAAGAAAGAAAAAAAAGTATCTAAAAAAGTATCTAAGAAGAAAAAATAAGGAGATATATGGAAGAAACAACAATGGGGGATGTAATCAAATCACGAGTTAAAGAATTAGAACAAGAGTTTGATTCTTTGGCTAAGAATAAAAGTTTATTGTCTGAGCAGATTGAAAAAGCAAGAGAAGAGATTATAAAAATGAATACAAGACAATTACAAATACAGGGTGCTATAGATGAACTTAAAAAGCTATCTATGCCACCAAAGGTTAAAAAAGTAACTAAATAACAATGCCCAAAACACTACAACAAACAATAGTAGCATTAAATGCGGTCACAGCGACCACTACTTCTGCTGCTATTCCATTAAAGGGCGTTCGTAAAGCAACATTATTTCTTACAAGAGCAGCTCATTCTGCTGGTAATACTGCATTTACAGTAACGGTATCAGGTGATGACACTACTTATGTGGGATATAATAAGTTGGTTACGAATGTCACAAACACAAACTCACAAACTCCTATCAGAGTAGCAACTGTAACTCTTTCATCTAATACTACAGAAACTGTATCAATGGATTTAGCACTTGATGCTTTGTCATCAATGAAAGTAGTAGCAACTGAAACTACAGATGGTACTCATACTGCGAAAGTAGTATTGGAATATTTATAAAGGTCGATTAAGAAAGGAATAAAAAATGCCTAAAGAAAATCAAGGGATAAAAGGCCACGTTAAGTTTGTCTTACGGGACAAAGATGGCAATATAAAACAAGAGTATGAACACCATAACACCATAACGGTTGCTATGGATGCTTTAGTTGCAGACCAAATGTCAGATGGTGGAGAAGCATCAATCGGTTATATGGCCGTTGGTACTTCAACCGGACAGACCTCAGCATCTACTGCTCTAGCTGCTTTAATAGCTGGTAGTAATAATGCACTTACATCAACAACTCAAGGAACTGGTGGTGATGACAATGACGTTATCTATGTTGGTGATTGGGCTGCTGGTGATGGTACTGGTACAATTACTGAAGCTGGTCTATTCAATGTCGCAGCGTGTACTTCAGGTATGATGGCTTATGATGATTCAATGAGTATCGTAAAGGGTGCAAGTGACACGCTAACTATCACCTGGACTATAACTTTTGGAGCTAGTTAATTGAAATGGTAGAGTATGTCTATATTAGTAGATAATTATAGCGAATCAAACCAAGACGCCAATTATAATTTATTTGATGGTAATTATTATGAATACTTATCTCAATGTTTTGAAGCCTCTATTTCTGGTAAATTATCTACTTGTAAATTCTATGTTTCTAGGTTTGGTGCAGCGACTGGAAATGTATATGCAAGATTACGTAGTATGACTGGTACTTTTGGATCGAGTGGTAGACCCACAGGATCTGTTCTTGCTACTTCAGATGCTGTTGACATTAGCGGTATTTCAGAAAGTTTAGAACTTGTTACATTTACTTTTTCTGGAGAACAATATGACTTAGTAGATGGAAATCGTTATTGTATAACTATCGAATTTACTGGTGGTAGTACGTGGTATAGACTTTTAGTTGGTATTGATGAGTCAAGTCCAACACATAGTGGTAATCTTGCTTATACAGATGATGGTATTAATTGGTATGCTGTTTCTACTGAAGATGTATGCTTTTATGTTTATTCTGATGATGTCATATTAAATATTAGCGATACACTAGATATAACAGAATCAAACGAAAAATCAGTTGGGACTATAATTTTAGACTCATTCACCATTGCTGATGTTCCTTCGTCTAAACCAGGAATTATACTTGGAGATTCTATTACTATGTCTGATTCTCTTGCAATTGTAAGTGGTGGTGTACTAGCATTATCAGATACCATAGGCATAGCAGATACATACTCGGATATTTCAACTTTTAATAGATCACTTTCTGACACATTTACTATACCTTCAGATTCTGTAGCAACAGTATTTGGAGCTGTAGTAAGTATTTCAGACACATTTACAATACCAACTGAAAGTATATCTCTAGTATTTCCACCTACAATAAAAATGGTTGGTACTACAGAAAAAACAATAATGGGAGGTAGTATAAATACGTTATCAAAACAGGGCAAAATAAATAGTACTAAGTTTACTGGAGATAGTAATAATATTAAATTAAAAGGCAGAATTATTAAACAATAAAACTATGGCAATTCTCAAAGCATCTAATCTAACATTAACAGAAGGGCAACCGGAAACTCGTCTAACAGTTGCAGTTGCAGCAGCAGCAGGAACTATAACAGTAGAAAGTATATCTGGTTTTATTGTTGGTAAATACGTCCTATTTGGAGAATGGGGTGAAGAATCAGCAGAGATTGTTGCTACTCACGCATCTACTGCACCTACTGGTACAACAGTGACATTAGCTGCCAATACTGTTAGAGCACACGCAATTGGTACAAAGGTTACTCTAATGGACTATGATCAGGTTGAGTTCTCTCGTTCAGCAACTAGTGGTGGAGCAAAATCTGTAACAGCCACTGTAGCTTGTAGTGCAGATAATCAATACACATCATATACTGAGCTCACAAATACTGAAGCATATTGGTACTTCCGTTTCAAAGACTCAGTTGGTACAACATATACTAGTTACTCTGGAGAGTTTTTATTAGCAGGACTTGGAGCAAACAGTGTAGAACAAATGAAACAAGATGCACTTAATATTACAAATGAAAAAGTCTCAGACCTTGTTACTGAAGACTTCTTACTTAGAGAACTTAATAACTTCCAGAGGGAAGTACAGCGTTCACATAATTGGAGTTGGGAAACAACCACAACTACTCAGACAGTTGTAGCTGGCCAGAGGGCATATTCATTACCAACAGATACAAAACAACCTCACACTCCTCGCTCTATAGTACAAATTAGACTCAAAGACCAATATGCACTCACTTTACTAGACAAAAGAGGTTATGATGAGCAGATGTATAGTTTGAACTCAACTACTCTTGCTGCGAATGTACTCACAACTGATACAACAATAACTCTTACCGATTCTTCCGATTTTGCAAGCTCCGGTAGCATTACGATTGGTTCTGATGATATTACATATACAGCAAATGATACTACTACGAATATATTAACAGTCACTACAGCTACAATAGGTTCAACTCACACTTCAGGAGATACAGTATGGCAAACTCAGGCACTAGACCAACCTACTCACTTTGCAGTATGGGAAGACAAATGGTATCCATATCCAGTTGCTTCATCAACTGAGAATGGATGGTCAATCTATATCGACCACTATAAGAATCTATCTGACCTAACTGGAGATACTGATACTACAGAGATACCGTTCTACTTTATTGCTCAATACTGGCTTGCGTGGAAGATTGAGATTAGAAAAGGAAACCAACAACAAGGTGACTACTGGAAGAATATATACGAGCAAAGGTTGATGGCCGAGATACGAAGAGATAAACCAGTAGCAAACTTTAGATTTACATTAGCTAAACCAATAGGTGGATAATATGCCAAAAGTACGATACCAAGATTTTAGCGGTGGGATGCAGAACGCAACTTCTCGCTTCCTACAACG
>Ga0180008_1001055_pt1 | contig 18636 bp, 19 predicted proteins | sample MM_PW_MetaG_FD_121121 | JGI IMG/M metagenome (GOLD analysis project Ga0180008, IMG submission 121121) | Groundwater microbial communities from the Aspo Hard Rock Laboratory (HRL) deep subsurface site, Sweden - MM_PW_MetaG | ecosystem: Environmental > Aquatic > Deep subsurface > Groundwater...
GATGAACTACTCGATGAACTAGAACTAGTTGCTCCACCTACAGACGATTGTGTATTTTTTATAACTATTTGTATAGAAGTAGCATCTGCATGATTCTCATAATAAGCTACAAATGGTAACTCTACAAATAATCCTGTTGGGCCTGATATTACAGGCGCTTGTGGTTGGTATATAACTTCTGGTAACCATACTTCTAAATACTCATTACCAGCTACACCTGTTCCTAATCCTTTTGTGAGCATAATTTTAATGCTTGATTCTGTATGCCCTATAGCTTTATCATAAAGAGCTACATCCTCAAACATCGCTTTTAATGTCCCACTAACTTTTACCATCCCATCAGGTAATTCTCTTCTTTCACCACTACCACCTATAACATATATTGAACCATCTAAATTATTCTCAAGTGTGAAATTAATTTCTGATATAATTGCTATTGTAGCACCACCTTCTTCAATACTAGCTTCAAAAGCATCAAATGGTATATGCCCATTATTATCAGGTGTAGCATCAAATGAAGCGTTACCTACTGTCTCTTTAGCTCCCATAACTGATATAGAACCATCAATTATTCCTTCAGGCTTAAAATCCATTTTTAATTGGTTGATTTTACAGCCATTGTAAAGGAAATATTTAGGTACTGCTAAATCAGGATATTGTTTTTCTATACATAACCCTACAGGTAAATCGCTAACTGTAAATGTATGCGTATAAGGACCAGCTCCTGTAGTGGATACTGCTCCTAACGCTTGATATATAATCATTGTCATATATGGGTTCCATTCTAAATTAATATCACCCGATATATCATAATTACCTTTACTTGGTCTTTTTTTGTTCCTATCCCCTGTAATAACATTACTCTCAATTAAATTTCTTGATAATCTTAATGACTCTGATACAAATGGTAATATCTCTGCATCTGTTGAATCTGGAGTTGACTTAAAAGTCGTCTCTTGGTCAATAATTATCCTTGTTGAACTTCCTCTTTCTTGTGCCATTTTACATCCTCCTTTTCAAAATTATACTTCTGGTGTTCCTCTTACATGTCTATATAATACACGATAACTAATTAAAATCCCTGCTATATCTTTTTCAGGATCAACAGTAAAAATTTCTGCACCTATCCTATCTGCTATTACTGCATACCCTCCTAGTGTATAATCATTATATACTAATGTATGGACATCTTTTAATATATCTTCTACATCAACATCAAACACTGTCCATACTTCTATATATACATCCCATAACCAAGTCTCATACCCTATAATAGCATTCTCATTCTCTACACGTGTTTCATTACCACCATAAATAAATGCAGCTGGTAATGGTACAGAATTTAATTTTATAGAAGATAATTTATCTGTCTCTACTACTTCTAACGATTTCACTTGTTTAACAATTGTCTTTAACCTATTTATAATACTTTGTCTTTTAGTCATTTAAGTCCTTTATCAATAGCTTTACTTATACCTTTCATTATCCCATTAAGTCTATCTTTAAGTATAACATCTAAAAATACCCTTGCTTTAATAGTAACAGATTTGACTAATACAAACATAGGAGTAATACTTTTACCTGTAACTCTAGCAAGTATAGGAGCTCTACCACTAGTCCTTTTAATAAATACCAAATCTGGGTATGATTCTCTTATAGACCCACTTCCTTTATATACACCAGCTTTTGTTAACATTGGTGATAATGGAATTGCTAACGCTTTACCTGGTTTAGCTAATATTCTTGTTGATACACCAGTAAGGTTAACATGAACACTTGCATATTTAACTCCAAAAAGAACTCCACCAGTTATTTTATCTTTTTTTATTACAACTTCATCTGGTCTAGTTGTCCTTGCTAAAGTACCTGACCTTCTAGCTAATTTTGCTCCTGATAAATAATTCTTTATAATATATTTAGCAAGTAAAGTATCTTGTTTATGTAATTCTTCTCCAATAACAGATGCTATACTTTTATCCCATTGTTCAACTTTTAATTCTAATCCTTTACCTTCAACTTTCCCATGTATATTTATCATATACCACCACTAGTTCTCCTAAATGGGTATAATGCTTTTTTTACTGCAGGTAACCAATCTAATCCACTTTGATACCCAGAATTACCATTAGGCATAGTAGTAGATACTGAGCCTGCATCTAATCTTCTACTAAACTCATAAGCACATTGTTGCACACATAATAATTTAAGAGCATCTGGAACTTGTAATACACCAGAAGAAGATGTATATCCACCTGTATATACAACTTTTAATATTTTAGGCTCTGAACTACATACCTCATACATAAATTTAAGTAAGCCTTCTTGCTCATAAATAAAATAATCAGAATTTACTGTTTTAACTGTACCATCAACTGTTACTACAAAAGATGCAGTTATATCTATAGGGTATGCTGGAAGATAATAATATTTCCTACCACCATCTAAATATAATGTCCTCTCAGAAGTTTCTAAATCTCGATTTAATAAATTCTCTATTTTACTACTTACACCAGACATTAATAATGTTAATAATGTATCATGTGATGTATCTGTTTTGTTTAAATATGATTTTATATCTGTAAGTGACGCGAGCAGCATCTTAACCCTCCTTCACATCCTTTTCTTTTACAGCTTTATTAGATAATATTTTCCTAATTGATGGTTTCTCTCCTGGTAATGGCTCAACTTTCCATGATTGTGTATCATACACTTTAGGATCAATATCAATAACTTCTCCATGTTTATAAAACTTTGACCCTACTGATAGCACATACCCTTTTCTTACTCGTACCTTCATAAGATTATACCCCCTTTATTTATTTAGTTTCTCTATAACTTTTTTCCTCAATAATTATTTTCCATCTTAACATTTTTAGGAAATTACTATATAACAAATTCATTGCTCCTTGCGCCATATTATCTGAACATTCTGTAGCTTTTAAATACCCTTCAGCACAATGGTGTCTATTATCTAATTGACAATTTCTCCATTTCTCATGATAATAATGTCCATGATATGTGTATATTTCTAACCCACACTCAGTATAAAGAGTTTCCCTTCTCTCAACAACCCTTACATATGGTTTTAACATTTGCTCATTAGTCCCTAACCATTGTAATCCAGGTAACCTTACTGTTTTATCATACGAGTCATAGTGTAAGAAAGACAAGTTCATCGCATCCATATCAGGCGCTTTAAAATCATGTGAATGGAACACATAAAAACTAAATCTAAGAGCTTCATACCAAATTTTAGTATCTAAAAATAATGGTGCGTTACACATATCTTTATCATTATAAAAACCTTTAGGAGATTTCCATATCCATTCACCATCAACCAAATGATGGTCATCGTCTAACCCATATACTTTATTTTGCTCTTTAGTAGGCCCTAATATAAATCCTGTTTTTGCAGCAATATCAAAAAACTGTATAGGATTCCTTGCAAAAATAATATCAGCATCTAATATACATACAGCGTCATAATCTTTACCAAATTCTGCTGCATACCAATACCGTTTCCTACAAGTAATTTCACTTATACCTCTAGCATCCTGTATTTCTTCTTCACTTATCTCATGTAAAATGACTTTATAATTTAGCTTATCTAATTGACTTTTAAACTCTTCAGTTAAATGTATCCCTACAAGATGCACATCAAACGTATTGCCTACATAATCTAACGAGTTTAATAATCCTGTAAGCTCTGGAATGTATTTATAATCACCTGCTACTAAGTAAGCGTATTTAGCCATTTTTTAATCTCCTCACTTTTATATTCGGTTGGTAAAATAGAGCATTTAGCTATATCTAATTTAGTAAAACACTCTAATTTAAAATGTTTTTCAAGGAAAAATATTTGCTCAGGATATAACCTTGATAATGCTATATGGAAATTACCACTAACTACACCCACAAACCCTGCTAAACTTCCCATTAATCCTATAAGGTTAGGTATTGTAGCATGTGCTTTTCTTACACTACAATCAATAAAATCAAACTTCTTATTAACAGGATTATGAAATACATGCTCAAAATGAGTCTCAATAGGTATAAACCCACTATCTATAATATCTTGCCATATTTGCTTAGCTGTATTCTCATCAGGGTTACATGCATCAGGTAAACAAGTAATATTAAAATGAACACCTATTAATTTCTTTGGGAAACTTCTTACTAATTTATGACCACAAATAGGTTCTATACCTAATTCATGTATACAACACCATTCCCCTTTAGTATACTCTGTCTGTCCTTCATTCATAGGGAAATGTATTTTAGCTACAATATCATAATCCATCTCTTGCAAATAATTCATATCATCACCTACAATAAATTTAGCAAAAGGGACTATATCCTCAAACCCTAACCCTTTTTGGACAGCTAACTCGAATACTATATTAGGAAATAATTCTTTTAATTTATCAAACGGATTAAGAAACATAACTAAATCCCCTAACCCATGCCAGAAAATAATTAATACACGTTTAGTTGTATCATCAAATTCTTGTACTAATTTAGTTTCTTTATTATATAAAGGTTCAATTACCTTAGCCATATACTAGTACCCCTTTTTTATAATCTATTAAGCAACATTATCTTTCGCAGTATCACACATATTTAAAACAGGTTGTGTGACTTTCTCAAATAGTTTAGAATCTTTCCCCATTTGTTTCCATTCATCGTTAGGGAAAAAGGATTGTTCACCCATATTAGGATCATGCAAATAAATAAACCTATTCGATAATTTCATCGCTAACCTTACTTCATTAGCTCTTTCTTGAGGGCCATCAACAAATACAAAATCCCATTTCCTTCCAGGATATAATTTATCAAAATCAGGTAATTCTTTAGATGATGGATACCAATGGAATACTGCTTTAGCTTTTAATCCTAAATGCTTTTGATACAATTCTACATGCTCTTTCCATATATCTATACCAATAACATCTAACCCTTCATTAACAAATAACTCGCTTGATAATCCTATACCCATTTCTAATACTTCAGTAATATTATATTTACGTATAATATCTCTAACGCTATTCCAACTTGACCAACATACATGCCCTGCTCCCCAATAAATATTGATTATAGAATTAGTTATATTACCATCTATAAACTGCTTTATTCTTAAAGCATCCCATCCGCACACTTTATACTCTTGTTTGTATAAAGTTAAACTATGTACTTGTTCCTCCCTTAACTCTGCATTACAAATTTGACAATTCATTTAATCACCATCCTTTCTTTACTGTTTCTATCTTTACGAATAACTCTAAATGATTTATATCCTGCACTAGCTAAATTAGTAGCATCTGCTACTAATTCTAATACATCCACCTCTTCTATCATCTCTATAGCTCTTTTTACACCCCAGCACATATCAGTATCATGAAAACCTATAACTGATGAATACCCTTTTAATAGCATTCTAAACCTTATATATTCTCCTAATGCGTATGATAACGAATGCTCACTATCAATATTAAGATAATCTATAAGTTTATCTTTAGACCAATTAATAGTCCTCGAATCATCTAAATGGAAATTTACTTTATCCCATAATCCTAATTTAATTAATGGTTCTATAATAGCTGCTCTATCTCTAACATCTATAGAATGTAATTCACCACCATATTTAAGTATATGTGTAATAAATAATCTTGTAGAATAACCATACCCTAACCCTGTCTCTACTATAGTAATAGGTTTACCATTAAACGTTTCTAATCCTTTGTTAATAGCTAATAACTCAGCTACTGACATACCAGCTTCCCCTACATCAGCAAGACAAAACTCTATCCTATCTTCTATAGTAGCATTTTTCCAATCAAACCCTTTAAATTCTAAAATTGGTCTACATTGCTTAGTATGATTAATCAAAATGTCTCCTCCTTTTTAACATGCCTATCACCACTAGGGCCAACTCTAGGAATAGTCCAATCATCCCCATAACAATATTTTAAATACTCAATAGTATCTGATGGTACATAATAAGAGAACTTCTTAATTTCTATTGTATTTAATTTATCATAATGTCTAGAATCAACCTCAGTAGTCATATAATTATTATCAGGTAATTTATTTTTTAATCTTTTATACACAGTACCTTTTTTATGCCAAATATAAATATCTATTTTTACACCTTTATATCTACATACATACATCATTTTAATATCATCTTTTTTCCATAATTCAGCAACAATACCATTTGTTCTAAGCTCATCAATAGCTGTAGTAAATAACCCTACATCTTCTACTTTCATACCTAAATCAACATCATAATCATGCTCTATAAACCAACCTTCTCGTATAAACCCTAAAAGAGTACCATACTCTAACCAAATATTTACACCTTTACTACGTAATATAGATATTACTTTAATAAGCCCTTCTCTAGCATTTGCTCTACTTAACCAATTATGTGTAGCTTTATTTATATATTTCACATTCTTCTCACCAATTATACGAATAAGGCAAGGATCACTATCTTGAAACTTAGAAAGTCCTGTATCTTCATTTTTATAACTAATCTCAAACCCTAATTGTGTTAATTCAAGTAATAATTCTTCTATCTTAATAAACCTTCTATAATGGTCATATATAAACTCATCTTCTCCTACCTTTTCACCTTCCCCATATATATCATCTTTAATACTCCTACATTCAATATATATTTTACCTCTTACACTTAAAACTTTATATGCCCACGCTAATACTTTACTTGCTAATTCTTTTGTTAACGAATGGATAACAAACCTTATAAAAATACTACCGATATTATTATAATCCTTTTTAATTAAATCTTCAAGAAGGATAGTATTTTTAATAGTCTTCTTATCATACCCTATAGCAAGAAATCCTTTCTGTATAAAAAATTCTGTATCTTTACCATCCCCACATCCAAGGTCAAGTATAATTTTATTTTTGTCTAAATAAGGTAAACAAAATTCAGCAAAACTACTATTAGTTATTCTATACATTATTCATTTTCCTTTCTTTTCCTCATTAAACATATACCATACACCTCAGGTATTAATACATACTCAAAATTATATACCCCTTTATTAATTAACTTCTTAACCTCTTTATATGCATCTTGTGCAGGCGCATTCTCACCAAAATCATGTGATATCCAAAACCCTTTACCATCTGATTTTAGTTGTGGATATAAAACATCTAACTCATGTAATATATGCTCAGTATCATGACACCCATCTTGGAATATTAAATCAAAAGTAACATCTTTAAATGTATCTTTAGTTAAATTTATTGAATCCATATTAAGTAATTTAAATGGCAAATCATATTTACTTAAATTCTCTCTTACATACTCAGTTTTAACTATATCTATACCATAATACATATTGTTTGTATTATACCTAGTAGCATTATCTTTAATAGCATTAGCAAGGTAAAATGCCGAGTAACCTTCCGCGTGCCCTAGTTCAAGAATTTTCTCGCACCATAATGCCCTAACTATAAAATATAACATAGGGCCAAAAAATGAGATTGTAGCATTTATATCTTTAAAATGGAGTTTCTGTAATGTCTCCATAATTAAAGAAGGATACATATCAAACAATTCTTTATCTTTTGGATGAAACGGTATCATTTCTTTACTCCTATACCAAACCCTTTACCTGACATACATTCCACAAAGAAGAACCTATCTCCCATGTTTTCTTTAAAGGTTTCCCATGTGCTTAATAAATTACATCCTGCTGGGGTTATATCATCAAATATAATAATACCACCTTGCTCTACCATATCTACAACATTATTCAAATCTTGTATTGCTACAATAGGATCATGACAGCCATCTACAAGAGCATAATCTACTTTTATACCTCTTTCTTTATGTTCAGGTATAGTTTTTAATGAATCACCTACAATAAAATGTAAATCTATATTTTCTGGAGCTATATTTAAATGTCTAAGATTCATTTGAATTAATTCAGGACTTATAAACCCATCATCAAATAAATCAAACAAATATACTTTAATATCAGTATAATCTATCATAGATGAAAGTAATTGACAAATAGATATACCTGTCCTACTACCTATTTCTAAAATATTTTTAGGTTTTATAACAGCACCTATTGACCATAATATATGATAATAATCCATAAATTGAGTCTCACCACATTTATGTAAATGCCATTTATAAGCTTCTAAATATGTATCACCAGGATTAATACCTTTTAAAATACGCATAGTATTAAATACAGCAGAATTAATTGCAGGTGATGGGTTAGAAATTAAGTCTAGTACATACAAGTATTTCTCTTCTGGTGTCATATTCTATCCTTTCATTAAAAAGTTAACCGCCCACCTTCATAATATCTTTCTATACTTCTCATAATATCAGAAGGTCTTATAAGGTTCATACATTGTGGTATATCATTTTTATCTTTATTATGACAATCACTTAATTTACTTTTCCAACATCCATCACCATTAGCAGTTATATCATTACAATTAATACCTTTTACACAACCATTAACATACAAAAATTGCTGGTTAGGATATAATTCCCATCTTGTACCTTCTCTAGCACCTGCAACTACTACACAAGGTTTCTCAAATGAAGCTGCTATATGCATTGGTAATGATACACAAGTGACTAACCCTTCAGCATGGTACATTAATCTAAATAATTCCCTTAAATTAGTTTTACCTACCATATCAATAACATTAGGAGATTGTAAAGACGTATGATTATGCCCTAACGCTCCTATTTGAATAAATTTTATATCTTTAAATCTATTATCTTTAGATATAAGATTCATAAATTCTTGGTAATATGGGTATTGTTTAAGAGTATAATCATCTTTACTCCCAGCATTTATAACCCAATACTTACCTAAATATGCACTTTTAATAGCTACAGGAGATACCCAATTAACTTCATCTTGAGATAAATATATATCAGGACGTAAAGATGTTTGCTGTATTTTAATACCTAAAAGCTGTTCTAACCAATCCCTATGCCCATACCCAAAATGCCATCCACAACTACCACTTGTATGTATCATAGGATAATGCATATCAATTACATCAATATCACCTACTCTAACTTTAGAATTCTCTTTAGTAGGGTTCCTACTTGAGAATTCTTTAATTACTTTATTTATTTCAATTTCATATGTAGCCGCTTCATTTATTTTTTCTATATAAGGATTATAATTAAATATTTCATTACAAGGTGTCCTTATATCTGTTTTATATACCCCTGGATAAGATTGATGTATATCTCTTATAGCATTAGTCATTACTAATATATCGCCAGGAGCTAACCTATTAATAAGTAATAACTTTTTCTTTGTTTTATTTACAATAATAGGAGGTACAGTAAAGGTGTTATTAGCACTTTGTTGGTAAATTTCTTTTTCAATGTTACCCAACTTTTTTTCTATTGCACCTCCTACATCAAAATATTGAGTACTAATTTTCCTTTTCTTATATACTTTAGCAGGATGTTGTAGACCTCCTTTAATCATAGTATTTAAAATAGTGTTTGAATTTAATTCTTCATCAGTAAATAACTCTCCTACATAATCAAAATATCTACTTATTTCCTCTTGTAAATTTACTCCTAAAAATCTATCATCAAAGAACCCTTTACCATCATACCTTATACACATCCTATAATCACTTGAGCAATATACAAATATACCATCATCTTTTAAATTATAATGTATTCTTGATAATATCTCTCTTATCTCTATTGATGGTACATGCTGTAACACATAAACACAATAAGCTAAATCAAATTTAGATGTAACAACCTTATCTATAAATTCTGGTAAACTAGTATCAAAATTTATATTATTTACATATTTTTTAGCTTCTAAAAGCATTTCACTTGACCTATCTACACCCAAAAGCTTAATTTCTTTATCTCTATCTATTTTATTTAATATCTCTTTAGCAATCCGCCCAACACCACAGCCATAATCTAAAATTTTATCTCCTTGTAAGTTCTGTATAATAGATTTAGCAAAATCTGGTGTCTCAGCTTCCCATCTCTGTTGCATTGTAAACCCATTACAATCTCCTACTACTGCATGCTGTGCTTCATTAAAGCCCTTCGGTTTAAATAAGTTGTGCTCCATATATATATACCTTTCTAATAAGTAGTAGGGAAGGGGAACCATTCCCCCTCCCACTTACTACTACTTTCTTCTTGCCTAAGAACTCGTGCTTGAACTAGAGCTACTCGAACTCGAACTACTCGAGCTACTAGATTCACTAGAGCTACTAGAACTAGAACTAGATGAACTAGAGCTACTAGAACTACTCGATTCACTAGAGCTACTAGAACTAGAGCTAGAACTGCTACTGCTACTAGAACTACTAGAACTACTCGATTCACTAGAGCTACTAGAACTAGAACTACTTGAGCTACTAGAACTACTCGATTCACTAGAACTAGATGAACTTGAGCTTGAACTAGATGAGCTTGAGCTTGAACTAGAACTACTAGATTCACTAGAGCTACTAGAACTAGAGCTACTTGAGCTGCTAGAGCTACTAGATGAGCTACTTGATGAACTAGATTCACTCGAACTAGATGAGCTACTCGAACTACTTGAGCTACTAGATGAGCTACTTGATGAACTAGATTCACTCGAACTAGATGAGCTACTTGAGCTACTAGATGAACTTGAACTAGATGAACTAGAACTAGATGAGCTACTTGAGGAACTAGATTCACTAGAGCTACTCGAACTAGAGCTACTTGAGCTTGAGCTACTAGATGAGCTACTAGATGAACTACTCGATGAACTACTTGAGCTACTAGAACTACTTGAGCTACTTGATTCGCTAGAACTACTCGATGAGCTACTTGATGAGCTCGACGAGTGCACTGCAGGATCATTCAAAGCTTCACCAAACACTACAATAGACGAAATCATTACTGTAGGATTAGTCCCACCTACAAATGTCGTAGATTTGGATAACTTAATATAGCTTTTCGCTCCAGCTAAATCAACCCCAATATCAGATATTGCATTAGCTGATTTTATAACCCCAGAAGCCCCTGTTATAGCTGTAAAAACCCCATCAGTAGTAGCACATTCTTTAACTGTGTAAGTTAAAGACATCGACGTAGGAGAACCTCCAATTGCCCCAGTCTGAAACACAAACTTACACCCATCGAACCCACGTCTGTCAATTACAGCACTATCTAAATCACCACCGTAATCAACTTGTGGCACAAGTACTTTGGCGGAAGCTATGTCATTTTCAACTGATTTCATATCTTCTCCTTATACCATCTTTATACTACACTGTAAGAGCATCACTCATCAAACTGAAGCTTACTGCATTCCTAACACCAATATCAAAATCCTGGATTATCCTAACCCAAGTCTGGTTCTTAGCAAATGCATCTGAAGTTTCTTTTGATGCCATTATCTCCATTCCACCCCATTGCCCAATAATCAAATCTTGCCAATTACCAAAATATACCTCACTACAAGTATCTATATTACCTTTAGTAAGATTAGTCGGTATTTGGTTTGATGTAGCAAATGCCCAACCTAAAAGCTCTGCTAATTTGGTATCTGACATTGGCATAATTGCATAATTACCATCTAACTGCCCCGAGAAATTAGGTATACGCTCTTTTTTGAGTTTGTTTTTTGTTTTACTATGCATTACAAACCCAAGCGAACCTTCAAGCCCATTATCATTCTCTACTTCATTTACTAAATCTTCACAAAGTGATAATGTAAGAGCTGCACCATTAGTACCACCAGTTACTGTATTAATACCAACAGTATTCGCTATACCTGTAGGCTCACCATCTGCGCCAGAACCACGTAATCCAAGATAATCTATTTTTAATCCGATTGCTTGAACAATATCTCGTCTTACCATCGCTTCTACAGACGGATTACTCATACTCAATAACCTACCTGAAATCTTTACCATTGCGGCAACAGATTTAGGAGTCATCGATAATTGACCTAATGTTAAATCGCTAGCTGTGATTGCAGCATTCTCAGCTACCATATATGCTGTTGCACCACCAGTCTGTTTCGGTATTTCTACTGGGCTACCTGATAAATTATTTAATATTGTAGCACCCATTTTAGCTAATACCATTTTAGCTCTTAACATTTCAATCAATTCAGCAATATATTGTGTAGGAACAATATACCCACCAGCAGAACCTGTACCTGAGGTCATATCTTTTTTACGAGTCTCTTTAAAAACATCTGCCTCAAACCCTGCTTCTGACCAATCATTACTCAAAATCGCATTAATCGCTTTAAAAAACGAAAACTGCTCTTTGCCTTCATCTACCCCAGGAAGTGATACTGCACGAGCTTGTTGGACAGCTTCAACAGCTTTTAACCTATCTTCAAAAGTGCCTAAATTACCTTCAACACCAGTAAAGCGTTGTTCTATTAAAACTTTCTGCCCTTCTATAGCTTGGAGTATCTTATCTTCTGGAGATAACTCTTTCTTATTTGGCTCCATTATAATCTCCTTTTCTTTTGTTACTATAATTTCTTTTATTAACCTATTTACCATTGCATATTGCCCTTTTTAAAAGGACTATACTGGCTTTTTAATGTTATTTAGAGAAATTATTTACTGCACTTAATATCTTACTAACATATGATTCTTTAATAAAATTATTATCTATCTTAGTAATATCATTAAGTTCTTTTAAAATCTTATCTACACCTTCTTCAGATATACCTTGCATTTGCTCAATAGGCTCCTTAATAAGTTCATCTTCAGGTATATCTTTAAATTCAGAAACTAGATAATCTAATTTACTATTCATTTTATCTATTGCTGTAGCTATAAGAACTATTGCTTCTTCAAAATCTACTGAAGATAATTGCTCATTAGTTTTATATATACCCCACCCTAACCTACCACCTTGCTCATTAATAAATCCATTAGATTCTAACCCATTAATTGTTAAAGGGATACTATCAAATGACATTGTAACATCTATATCTTTATCATTCTGTTTCTCTCCCTTTAATTGCTTTATTTCATCTATAGTCAAATGAAATATATCTTCTAACTCTTTCTCATTATATACCCTAAATTCAGGTACTTTCTCACTAAACTCTTCATAATGTTTACTTAAATGCTCATATACATCCTTTTTCTTATCTTCAGGTATATCTATAGCACAAATATCACTTAATAAGGTAGCCATCGCTGTTATTATACCCTTATAATTTGTCTTTATCTCATTATTCTCAATATCATGATGAAGTACTTCATATGAGCTTAATATCTCTAAAATATCACCATTATGATAAGCAAATCCTTGACTATACTTTTTAAAATCTATTTTATCATTATTTTTTGCCCATTCCCATAAATTATCTTTAGCTTTAACACTATCCCAAGGTATATCTTTATTTAATAATGAGTAAGATTTAAAAGGTATTATACACTGTATCTCATCTTCTTTATTTACCTCTTCTTTATTAGAACCTTCTAATACACCCCTACTTTTAATATCTAATGCCATACTTCTTATAATAGGATCACTAGAATCTAACGAATCTTGTAAAGAATTAGGATTAGCAGGAACTACTACTTGTGAATTCTCTACTAATTCTTGTTTAATATATACACGACGAGGCAAATCTTTATAATCTAACCCATATTTATTTATATCTTCTTCATCTAACTCATCTTTTTCTATCATTTTTAATGGTATAAATCCTACAGAATAAGCTGCAATACCATATTCAGATACTAATTTCCATGCCCAATCAGCTTCTTCATTGCCTTGCCCTACAAAATAAGTCACATCCCCTCTTAATTCTTTACCCTTAATAAATATATCCACTTTCCCTATATTTTTCCTTAAATCATTATAACTATGTGAGCTTAATAATACTGGATGTTTTTTGTATCTATCTAATACCCATCCTTTAGCTAAAATTACTTCTCCATAACTATCCTTAGTTTCATCAGATAAAATTACCCGAGCAATAAATTTATCTTTATCAACACCATTAACTTTAGCTTTAAAAGTTTTTTTAATTGGTTCCATTATACTCTCCTCTTATTTATAGGCATATTTTTATACCTAAATTACTTACTACTTATTCTTCCCCTAATACAGGAAGACTTAAACACCTACAAGAAATTACTTCCCCTGCCGGTGCTTCCATATCTCCAGGGTATCTCAAAGCACTTATTGTATTATCAGACCTAATAAAAAAATCACCTATTTTAGTTATTGATCCATCTAATAATCTATGAGAACTTCTAACTTTCTCATCTCTAGCTGTTACCCATTGATGCTTAATTATACCCTCTTGCTTATACATCTCATATCTACCAGCATTAATAGATGTAGCAGATTCTGTTCTTGCTATAGTAATTGACCTATTAGTAGCAAAATTATATACTTTTCTTACCCTATCAGCTAACTCATTAACTGTCTCACCTTTAATTATACCCTCAATTAAAGTAGCTTGTAATTGAGATTTTACTGTCTCTACTATCTCTTTAGGTATATTTCTTACTTTAGAATTTATTATCTCTAAAAATTCTGGTGATATAGGCTCAAATTTGAATATAGTATTTCCTACTTCTTCAGCTACCATCTCAGCACCTACTCGGATAGCTTCTAAATATAATGGCATTAATATCTCTCTTAATTTAAGTATTTCAGCTTCAGCATTAAACATATAATCTGATATTTCACGCGTTTTCATATCAGATTCAAGAGATTTAAACGTATTAAATAAAGATTCAAGCGATATTTTACGTTGCTCGAAAAAGAATTTTTTAACTTTTTTATCAAACTCTTTCTCAATAGGTATTTGTCTATCAAAAAATCTCTTAAATAGTATATCTTTATCGTCCTCTTTACCTTCCCTATTTACTTGCATCTCTTTTAATAAACATTTAACTTTATGATAAAATTTACCTTCTTCAGGCTCATTAGGCTCCCCTGGCCCTTCAGGTTCATCAGGTTCATCAGGTTCATTAGGCTCTTCAGGCTCATCAGGTTTATCAGGCTCATTAGGCTCATTAGGCTTTAATGGTAAACCATTTTTACCTATAGGAACAAGATTACCTGGTATAAATCCTGTATTACCCCAACCTACATCAGGTAACCCTAAATCTAATCTAGAATTAATTATATTTATTGGATACCCCATTTGAAATAACTTAAATGATGTCTCTACTTTCTTATCAAAATCTTCCCGTAATGCCTCTACAGGGCCATAATCAAACCCGCCCCAACTTGCTCCACCTTCTATTTTAGAGAATAATTTTGACCATAACATCCCTTCAATATAATTAAGTTTAGGTACAAGACAATCTAACCAAAATGTCCTATGTGCAGCACGGATACCTTCATACGATTTAATATCTTCATATAACCCTAATACTACCTCATTAACTTTATATGCTGCAAATATTTCTGCTCTTGTAAGTTTTTTAGTGTTTACAAAATCCATATCTTTTTGAGACATTCGTACTTCTTTAAAATCTGCATTACCCTGTAATACACCTACTTTAAACGCTTTATGCATCCCTTTATGACGTTCCTCAAACCCATTAATTAATTTATTATATTCATCATCATCAAGGAACTCAGGGACTTTAATAAACCCACCAGCTACAGCGCCTTCTTTAAAAAAACTTTTATTATATTGAGACGCATAAAAATCTTGGTCTATACCTGCTTGTGCTGCTTGGATTGGTGTTAATCCTCTTAATATATTATATGGGTTAAATAATTTAAAATGAATTACCTCATCTAACCTAAATGGTATCGTTTTTGGCCCTACCCTATAATTCCATCCTATCGGGAATGATGTTTTAGGGTCTATTATATACTCAAATCTATCAGGCTCTAATACCCATATCTCTTTCGGGATTTGTGTAATATTATCTCTACCCTCTAATACCCACATACACTCGCCTCTTAACATTAAATATATTGCTGTACCTTCAATTAATTGCTCTGGAGATAAAAATGGGTTTGGATTATTAAATAACTCATATAATGGGCCTTGTTCTATAACTATATTTTGACCTTTACCATCTTTTTTACTTTTTTTACCTTCTTTATATATCCGTAACGGAACCCTACTCATAGATTGAGATATTGTAGATACTGACGCATATACCCAAACATTTTGTGAGTAAGGCTGTGTTACACTCTCTATCCCTGAGTTTAATACTTGTCTAAAAGATTTATAGATATTTAAATCATCTATTAATGGCCCTACACTTTTTTTATTACTTAAAAAGTTTAAAGCTTTTTGTCTCATATATGTTTTTATACTCATTTAGTTTCCTTATCCTATCATAAGGTTATTTTATCCATTTAAAAAAAGTATCTTTAACATTCCTTACTTTTAACCCACCTATTACAGCATACCTCTCAGCATCTTGCGCATGGTCTTTAAATTTTACTGGCTCATCTAAAGGTTTATTTGTTCTTAAATCCTTTTTCCAAGAGTACCTTCTTTTCTCTTCTATTATATTAACACTATCTACTGTTATATGTGTCCTAAACCCTTTAACTATATCTATACCATCCTTAACATGTATTTTTTGAGCAGGTTTTATTTTTTTATACCCGCCATTACTTATTTCTTTTATTGAATCTGGTCTTGCTGAGTCAGCAAATATAATTATGTTTTTATCACAATTTATCTCATCCATTTTACGTATTAAATCTGTACTTGTAAGACCTGTTTGGTAAATTAATTGTCGTTCCCATATTTCCCTATTTTTTTTATCTATATGTAATTCTACTAATGCTGTTTCTACATTATACCCGAAATCAAGACCATACACTTTAACTATATCTTTAGGTAAATCAGGTATTTTATCTATTATATCCCAATTAGTATAGACTTTATCCCCTTTATTCCCCCATTCCCCTTCAGCATATATCCCATAAAAATCTAAATCTTGATTAATTAACCCCTCTAATATATTTACATACTCATTTGTTAAAAATGGATTATCTCTATATGTTGAATGGATTACTTCTATATCTTTCTCTATATCAATAACTTTCTCTTTAATCCAATGATTAACATCTTCAGGATTAAGAGACATAAATAATTGGTTACGCTCTTTAACTGTAGGTGCGCTTAACCTAGTTTTAAGTATCATATAATCCATATACTCAAACTCCATAGTTTCTTCCATCCATATATAATTCCACTCTGTAGATTGGATTTTTTTATAATCATCAACAGAGCCAAAATGCATAAAATTCCCTTCATAGGTTACATTAAGCATATTCCTATCCCATTTCAAATATGGATATAACCCAAACTTATCAAATTGCTCTTCCATCACCATAAGACAAGATAATTTTAATGCTGGTAATGTTTTCCTAATAATTAAAAACTTCTTTTTCCTCTCATTCCTAAATTTAGTAGCTAATAATTGAGCTATAGAATAAGATTTACTTGACCTTGCTGACCCTACATTACAAAGGACCATTTTATCGCTATATAAATTTTTATAATATATTGATGTTACTTGTATTTCGTTATTAATTATATTGGGCAATTTTTTCGGCATTAGTTATATTAGTTTTATCTATCCCTACATTAACTATATTTGTTTTAGATTTATTTTTACTTTTTTTAAGCTCTAATGTAACGCCAGGAGCGGGGACTATTTTAACTGACATAGGTTTTGCTGGTGGCTGGGGATGCATATTCCCTTCAACATATCCTCTTGATTTGCCTTTAGTTTTCAGATAGAATATTAGAGCTGATAGGTTACCATTTTTAATATTGTCTTGTAATTTAGCTTCAGCATCGTCTAATTTAGCTTCCTCTAAATCTTCTTTTAATTTGCGTAACCTTAATACTTTTTGTAAAGATAATTCAAACACATCTCTTGTACAGCCAAGGTATTCGCACGCTACAGATAAAATACCTTTACTTTCTTTTAATGCATCTTCTATTTGGTCATAAGTTATTGCTCTTTTTTTATTTTTTATTGCACCCATCATACCCCCTTATTAATTCTATATTAAATTTCCTATTCTGTCAAGAGATATTTTAATAAAGTTAGATATTAAATACTAGAAATTCACATAGAAGTAATAAATAATAGATATGATGTAAATATATTTATTAATTACTTATAAATAAAGGATATATTCATTTCCATGGAAGTGTTATTAAATAACCATTTCTGCATGCAAACATTAAAAATTTTATTCGTAAAAGTATCTATACTTAAAAAATATTACTTTAATTTAAAAATAATTGCGTATTTATTAAAATTAACTAAAAATAATTTAGACTCTAGAATATATACTACTATTATACTAGCTTATTTAATATTTATATTGTTTCCCTCTGTTTCTTACTACTTCTTTACTTTAGGTATCCCTAGATATTACTAATTTGAATTACTATACAAGATATTATCGATTTTTATTATATTCTAATAAGCAAAAATAATTATACTTGTTACTAAAATTAATCTAGCTTAATATTAAAAAAATATATCTATCTATTTACTTAGTGCATATATCTAAAATATATCTACTTGATTAAAAATATATCTATCTATTTACTTAGTGCATATATCTAAAAATGTATACTATCTTACTATCTTATCAAAAAATGAAAA
>Ga0180008_1001056_pt1 | contig 18631 bp, 18 predicted proteins | sample MM_PW_MetaG_FD_121121 | JGI IMG/M metagenome (GOLD analysis project Ga0180008, IMG submission 121121) | Groundwater microbial communities from the Aspo Hard Rock Laboratory (HRL) deep subsurface site, Sweden - MM_PW_MetaG | ecosystem: Environmental > Aquatic > Deep subsurface > Groundwater...
CACGTATCCGTTGCGGCGGCCATGGTGCCGCATGGTGAAGGCGGCAGGCAACGTGCCGATGGCAAGACCCAGGCCGAACAGACTCACGGGCAAGGTGATCCAGGCCGAATTCTTGGCTAGCTGCTGGCCGACCAGCCCACCCAGCGACATCACGATGGGCGCGCTGGCGCCGCCGAGCGCCTGCGCGGCGGTGAGAACGCCGATGTTTCGGCGCGTGATGCTCTGGTCGGTCATGGGCGTCTTTCTTATTCGTTTGTCTGGCCGGAAATATTACACGCATGAATATATATTCAGTTATATGGACATGCGATGCTCACGAACCATCGCGAGCCGGTCCATCCTCGGAAGCCCCGGCGGAAGCAGCACCGTGCAGGGCCAATGCGAGCAGGTGCTCTTTCACCTGGATCAGTTGCTCCATGCGTTCCTCAACACAGGCGAGATGGCCTTGGACAGCCTGCCTTAGCAGCTCAGGTTCCAGGAACCCCTCATGTGCCCAACCCAGTAGGCGGCGCACGTCATCCAGGCCGATTCCCGAGGCACGGTAGTTGCGAATCAGGTGAAGCCGTTCGACATGGGCCGGGCCATAGCGCCGATAGTTGTTGCGTGACCGCTCCGGGGCTTGCAACAGGCCCTCCCGCTCGTAGAACCGAATGTTCTCCGGGGGGGTGCCCGTCAAGCGCGCAAGTTCACCGATCCTCATCCGGTTCTCCGTGCGCAACGATGGGGAACGCCGCCGTTGCGCATAGCCCTTATCCCGGCGACCGTGCGGGTAATGACCTCGGCCACGGGCACCTGCGGCGCCATCGGCGCGCCCGCCGGGGGCGCCGCGGCCTTGCCCTCGTCCTTGGCGTCGCGGGCAGCGATCGCTATCCCCCCGACGGCTGCGATGACGCCTGCCACCACAATGATTCTGATTTTTTTACGCATGGAAGTGACCCTTTCTTGGATGCAGGACTCCGGCCCTTCCGAAGCGCTCTGCAGACATTTGTGTGGAGGCTAGGCGTTACAACGACGGCAAGGTCAAGCCCTCTTGTTGCCTCAGCGGGCAGACGGCACGGACAAGGTGGTGGGACGCCCGGCGTCGTCGCCGTGGTTGGCCTCCGGCGCGCCCTTGAAGCGCAGCAGGCGCAGTGCGTTCAGCGTGACCAGGGCCGTGGCGCCGGTGTCGGCCAGCACGGCAACCCACAAGCCGGTGATACCCAACACGGTGGTGACCAGGAACAAGCCCTTGAGGCCAATGGCGAATACGACGTTTTGGTGAATGTTGGCCATCGTCGCCCGCGACAGGGCCACCAGGTGGGCCACGTCCGTGACGCGGCTCTTGAGCAGCGCGGCATCGGCGGTTTCCAGCGCCACGTCCGTGCCGCCGCCCATGGCGATACCCACGTCGGCGGTCGCCAGGGCCGGCGCGTCGTTGATGCCGTCGCCGACCATCGCCACCTTGGCATCACGCTTCATCTCGTTGACCAAGCGCAGCTTGTCCTGCGGCAGCAGCTCGGCCTCCCACTCGATGCCCAGCTTGCCGGCGATCGCCTGCGCGGTGCGGCGGTTGTCGCCGGTCAGCATGACCGAGCGCACGCCCATGGCGTTGAGCTGGGCCACGCCTTCGCGCGCGTCGCGGCGGGGCTCGTCGCGCAGGGCCAGCAGGCCCAGAACGTTCTTGCTGGCTTCGTCGAACAGGACCACCACGGTCTTGCCGCCATCCTCCAGCTTGTCGATTTCCCTGCGGTGCGCGGCTGTCAGCGTGGCCGTCTGTTCCGCATGGGCGGGCGATCCGACAGCGAGCGCACTGCCGTTCACGGTGGCGCGCACCGCCTTGCCGGCAATGGCCGATGCGCCCGTGGCCTGGGGAATCGCCACGTCCAGGCTCTTGGCATGGGCGACAATGGCCTTCGCCAAGGGATGGTTTGAGCCGGACTCGACAGCGGCGGCAAGCGCAAGGACCTGTTGATGCTTGAACAGCCCGAAGGGCAGGACCTCGGTGATGCGCGGCTTGCCCTCGGTCAGCGTGCCAGTCTTGTCGAAGGCAATGGCGCGCACGCGGCCGATGGTTTCCAACGCGTTGCCACCCTTGATCAGCAGGCCCCGTCGCGTGGCCACCGCAAGGCCCGAGGCGATGGCCGCCGGTGTGGAGAGCACCAGCGCACATGGGCAGGCAATCAACAGCAGTGCGAGGCCGCGGTACAGCCAGGTACCCCAGTCGCCACCCATGGCAAGTGGCGGAACCACCACGATCAACGCCGCGATGGCCATGACGGCAGGGGTGTAGTAGCGGCTGAACTTTTCGATGAAGCGAGCCGTGGGCGCCTTGGAGGACTGCGCCTGCTCCACCAGTTGGATGATGCGAGAAATGGTGTTGTCCGATGCCGTCTTCTCGACTTGTACTTCGAGCACGCCATCGACGTTGATGGAGCCGGCGAACACGTCGGCACCGATAGCCTTTTGACGCGGTACGGACTCGCCGGTGATAGGCGACTCGTCCAGGCTGCTTTCACCGCGGAGGATCTTGCCGTCCGCAGGCACCCGGTCACCAGGGCGCACCAGCACGCGGTCGCTCACGCGCAGGGAAGCGGCGGGCACTTCGCGCTGCCCGCCCGCGGCATCGAGCAGTACCGCCGTCTTAGGCACCAGGGAGGCCAGCGCCTTGATGCCGGCGCGCGCGCGGCCGGCGGCCACGCTTTCCAGCAGCTCGCCGATCGCGAACAGGAACACCACGGCAGCAGCTTCCTCGGCCTCGCCTATCACGAGCGCGCCCAGCGAGGCGACGACCATCAGCGTTTCGATAGAGAACGGCGAGCCTGACACAGCCAGCGCGAAGGCTTTGCGAGCGAACGGCAGCACGCCCGCGATCACCGCAGCGGCGAAGATCCATTCAGCGTAGCCAGGAACGAACTGCGCGATCGCGTAGGCCGAGCCCATCAGGCCGCCCAGGCCCAGCACGTGCTTGCCTTTCTTCGTCTGCCACCAGCGCTGATGGCGCGCCGTCGATGCTGCTGCTGGGGCCGCGGGTGCTGAGCCATCATGGCGGCGCACGTCGGAGACGCCGAAGCCCAGGCTCTTGATGGTCTTCTCGATGTGGCCGAGCTGCGTGGGGCCGCCAGACGCGAGCGTCAATTCCAGCGTTTCTGCGGTGAAGTTTATGCGGGCATCGGACACGCCATCCATGCGAGCGAGCGCCGTTTCGATCTTGCCGACGCAACTGGCGCAGTCCATGCCCTCGACGCGCATGGACACGTTGGGGGGCGTGCTGGGTGCTCCACGGGAGGCAGAGGCCGGCGCATGGTCATGCCCGCTGCAGGCCCCGTGATCGTGACCGTGGTCATGGGCATGGGCATGGCCGTGAGCATGGCCATGCCCATGGTCATCACCGCACGCTTTGCCGTGCGAATGATCGTGCCCGTGGTCGTGGGCATGCCCATGGTCATGGTGGCCGCCGCAGCCGGCGTGGTCATGCGCGTGGGCCGCATGGCACGGTGCAGGTGCTGCGGACATTTCGGACGCGGGCAGTGCCTGCACGTCGAAGCCCAGGGACCGGATTTTCTTGGCAATGTCGCGTGCAGTATTTCGGCTACTTGTGCTGCGCGTCAACGTCAGCGTCTCATTTGTAAAATTAACCTGTACATTTGATACGCCATCAATTCGACCAAGCGCTGTTTCAATCTTGCCGACGCAACTGGCGCAATCCATACCTTCGACCCGAAAGCCCAGTTGTTCGTCCTGCGCTCCTGTGCCGTCCAATGTTTCCAAAGACATATCAATCTCCTGGTTCTCTGAGTAATCGCCGTGGCAGGACGCACAAATCAGCGATCGGAATGTTATGCAAACAAATGAACACTTGTTTGTATGTTTATTCAAAAAAAAGAAAGAATCTCTTTCTGGCTGAACCATCCGACCGCTGCTTTATGCAGCTGCCATTAAGTCATTTTTGTTGCGCAGCATCTGGTAGGTTTCAAATGCGGTGCGGTAGGCATCACTATAGGTATCAGGCGTCTGCTCACCAGCCCAGAATCCAGCCATTCCCGCAACCTGCCAATCTGCCAAATCACTCTTTACTTGAGCACGAGTCAATGCCACCGGAGCCTTGTAAGCCGCACCCAGCTTGAGCTGGAGATAGCTCTCGTAGGCTTGTTGGTAGGCTTGGGTGTGCGAAGCGGTGGTGATTCCGCGCGAGGTGAACGCGTGCATGCCGGAGATTTTCCACAGTTCCAAATCAGCCATCACTTCAGCACGAGTCTTTCCTGCTGAGGGCGCCTGATACATATCACCTTGGGTCAATTGCAAGTAGCGCTGAAAGGCAGCCTGGTATTGAGGGCTGAACGTATCCGGGCCGCTTTCGCCGCGAGACAACGCTTCCAACCCAGATTGCCTCCAAGCAGCCAGATCCTCCTGGACCTGTTGCCGTGTCATATCTGCGGCGAACGGTTGAGCGTTTACTCCAGCAGCAAAAAGTGCGGAAAGCAGAACAGCAAAGCGAATTTTCTTGGACATGGTCAATACTCCTTGACGTTAAAAATAATGGCGTGGTCCTTACGCCTTTCGGATACCCCGTAGACAAATAATAACACACATGAAGATATGTTCAAGTGTTTATTTTTAGAGTGCTTTTTGCTTGGGGTCTTCTAGGCATTCAGCAAGGCGCGCCGGTGTCTCTCTAGATTAATAGCCAAAAAAAGCCTACCCCTTGAAGGCGTAGGCCGGCGCGCACTCACATGTTCAGTCAATCGTCGTGTCTGTCCTCCGAAATGTGAACCGCCATGTCCTGGAGTACCTGGCTGACGTGCTGGTCGGCAATGCCGTAGAAGATGTGCTTGGCTTGGCGCTCGCCGCGCACGAGGCGCGCGCCGCGCAACAGGCGCAGGTGATGGCTGACCAAGGACTGCGACAGGTCTAGCGAGCCAGCAATGTCGCCCACTGCGACCGATCCGCGCATGCACTGCAACAGGATTTTCAATCGCGATTGGTCGCCCAGCAGGCGGAAGGTCTCTGCCAGAACAGCGACGTCACTTTGCGATAGTGCGAGGACATCAGTGGTCGTGCCGTGGTTAGAGGTCGAACATTGCACAATAGCGGCGCTGGTGGTTTTGCGGGATGTCATGGATTCAAACCCTCAAGTGAACTGCGAACCGTCTAGCACGGCCTCAATGCTTGTGACCGGGAGCGGAGTGGTCATGGTCATGATTGTGCTCACTGTGGTCGTGGCCGCTGTGGTCCTGACGGCCTGTCGTGGGTTGCAGGCTGCAGATGTTCTCGTCAGCCTCCGAGTTCCAGTCGATTCCGACTGTGGCGTGTTCGATGCTGAACTGCTCTCGCAGCACCGCCTCGACGCGCTTGACCACAGCTCGCGCCTCCTCGTCCACGTTGGGTCGAACGTGTAGCGTGGCCATCGTGCGACCGGAAGTGAGTTGCCACACGTGAACATGGCTGACAGCCGCCAGGCCGGGCACAGTGCTCATCAGGCCTTGTTCCACCTTTTCCGGCGAAGCGTCCTCTGGCGCACCCTCCAACAGGATATGGATCGACTTGGCCAGGAGCTTCCAGGCGCTGCGCAGAATCAACGCCGCTACTAGAACCGACAGGATGGGGTCGATCGGAGTCCAGCCGGTGAAGTAGATGACGATCGCTGCAACGATGGCGCCGACAGAGCCGAGCAGGTCACCCATCACGTGGAGGATGGCACCTTTCACATTGACGTGATCGGTTTCGCCGCGGGTCATGATCCACAGCACGAGGACGTTGATCAGTAAGCCGAGCACGGCGACGATCATCATCGGGCCGGCGAGGATGACGGGCGGCGCCTGCAGCCGCTCCCACGCCTCGTAGGCGATCCATGCGACGATCGCGAACAGGGTCACGGCGTTCAGGAAGCCGGCGATGACCTCGAAGCGCAGGTAACCGAATGTGCGTTTGCTGTCGGCTGCGCGGCGACCGAATCGGAAGGCAGCGTAAGCCAGGGCAAGTGCCACGGCGTCGGTCAGCATGTGGCCAGCATCGGCAAGTAGGGCTAGCGAGCCCGACAGCACGCCGCCGACAGCTTCCACGAGCATGAAGCCGAAGATCAGGAAGAAGGAAACCAGAACCTTGCGCTCGTTGGCGCTCGTCACTGTGGGGGTGTGGTCGTGATCATGGTCGTGACCATGGTCATGTGCATTGGATTGGGACATGGGCGCCTCTGCTGGTTGAGTGTTTGACTATGGCGAAATATAACACATGAATATGTGTTCATGTGATATATTTTCGCTCACCCTTCTCAGCCTCCGAAGCCATGCGTTGTGATGCCGCAACGAGAAAATGTGCCTATCCTTTCGGCCAGATACGGTGCAGGTCATCCAGAATCAGCTGGTGATGGTGCCTGCCTTGGTCTGCGTGTGTGCGTAAATGAGGGTGATCCGGCGGCAAGCTGGGGTGGTCATGCGCCACGTCAGAAGGGTCGCTGGCCGGCCACAGCCAGAGCGTCAGCGCCACGCCGGCCAAGCCGACCAGGGACATGACAATGAAGGTCGATGGCAAGCCCATGACCGCGCCGAAGCGGCCGGCAAGTGGGTAGCAGATGAGCCAACAGGCGTGCGACAGCGCGAAGTGTGCCGCGAAGATCGCAGGACGGTCCTCGGCATGGGCCGAGCGGCGCAGAAGACGGCCGGATGGCGTTTGCGCCACGCTGTAGCCAAAGCCGATGATCAACCACAGCGGCAGCAACAATGCATAGCTCGGCAGCAGTGCGCCGATCCCCGTGCCCACGACCAGTACGGTAGCGCCGGTGAGCATCGCGGTTCGGTCGGCCACCTTTTCCAGTAAGGATGGCAGAACGAAGGCTGCCACCATCGAACCGCCTCCGAATGCCGCCAGTGCCGACGCCACTTCGACCTCGCCTAGGCCAAAGCGCGCCTTCACGAGAACCACCGTGTTCACGATCACCATGGCGCCCGCCGCCGAGACGGCCAAGCTGATCGCCAGCAGGCCCCGCAGGCGTGGCGTAGCGAGATAGATGCGTGTGCCGCGGGTCGTGCGATCCCAAATGCCGCGGCGCGGTCCGGGAATAGTTGTGGGCAACCGCACGCTGACCACGAGCGCGGCTGAAACGAGGAAACCGAGCACTGTTCCCGCGAACAGGTTGTGAAAGCTGATGACGGTCAGCAGCGCAGCAGCCAGCATCGGGGAAATCAGGCTTTCCAGGTCATAGGCCAGCCGGGACAGCGACAGCGCCTTCGTGTAGTCCTCTTCATCGGGAAGGATGTCCGGGATAGTGGCTTGGAAAGTCGGCGTGAAGCCGGCGGATGCCGCTTGCAGGACAAAGATCAGCAGATAGATCTGCCAGACCTCGGTGACAAAGGGCAAACAGATCGCGACAACCGCTCGTACCAGGTCCAGCGCTACGAGCAATGACCGTCGCGGGAACTGGTCGGCGAAGGCCTGTGCGACTGGAGCGACTCCCACATAGGCCAGCATCTTGATAGCCAGCGCCGACCCGAGCACCGCACCTGCATCGGCCCCGGCCAGCTCGTAGGCAAGTAGGCCGAGCGCTACCGTCATCAGGCCTGTGCCGACGAGTGCGATCACCTGCGCGGTGAACAGGTGGCGGTAGGTGCGGTTCTTTAGGACGGAGAGCATCGAGAGACCTCAGAGCAGTCTGGTTAGCGCCTTCATTTCGGCTAGAACGGAGTCCTCATCATGAGATAGGCAGTGGTCGATGTGGTCATGGATCAGGACGCGCTTGGCCGCTGTGACGGCGCTCTCCACCGCAGCGAGCTGGCGAGCGATGTCCAGGCAGGTTTCTTCTCCTTCGATCATCCCGATGACGTGTCGCAGATGACCCTCGGCGCGCTTGAGCCGTTTCACGAGATCTGGGTGGCTGGTGTGCTTGTGCATCTCTTTCATGCAGCAATCATATCCCCCCCCGGGGGATATGCTCAAGGAGTCTGCATAGCTGTTTGCGCAGTGGATTAGCCCCACCTCGCCTCTCGATGTCTTGCGCCCGACGCCCTCTCTAAGGCGATTGGTGCTCAAAGGATGTAAGGTTTTCTTTCCCATTCATATGAATAGATATACAATTGTTCATATCTAAGCCAGTGAACAGTGGCTTTTCAACGACAAGCACTTGCTCGGAAAGAGAACACCCAGCCGGGGGTAAGTACTGATGCAACACCGATGGAGAATTGAATGCTTCGCAAAGACATACGCAAGGGATGGATATGGGCGGTATCCACGCTTTGGGCCGGCACCGTGCTAGGGGCTGTTGAGAATCACCGTGAGTTGATAACTCCAGCTGCGAGATAGATCATCGCCGCGAAGCTGGTATCCGTCTTGTCGCTGCGCATTGCAATTCGCTTGAACTCCTTGAGCTTGCCAAAGAAGTTCTCTATCAAGTGACGCCACTTGTAGACCTCCCAGTCAATCTCCAGCGGCTCTCTCCTTCGCGGCATCTGTGAGATCACCACCTGTGCGCCTCGTTTGTCCAACTCTTGGATTAGCCAGTTCACATCGAAGGCCTTGTCGGCCAGCAAGGCTTCAAAGTGCACATCGGCGATCAGCTCTCTGACCCCCTTGGTGTCATGGCGCTGCCCTGGCATCAAGACGAACTTCACCAGATTGCCCAATGCATCCGTCAGCGCCAGTATCTTCGTGGTCATACCGCCCCGCGAGTGGCCTATGGCCTGGCCCGAAGTCCCCCTTTTGCCCCCTGGCCGTGCCGATGCACTTTCACAATCGTGGCATCCACCATCGCATATTCCATGTCTGGCTGCTCGCTCACCGCGTCAAACAGGCGTTGAAATACGTCGGCCTTGACCCAGTCTCTGAAGCGCTTGAACACCGTGTTCCACTTGCCGAACTCTGGCGGCAGGTCTCGCCAAGGGCTGCCTGTGCGGGCAATCCACAGCACTGCCTCAACGAAGCGGCGGTTGTCTGTGCCGCTTCGCCCCGGATCACTTGGTTTGCCAAGGCAGTGCGGCTCCATCTTGTCCCATTGCGCGTCTGTCAGTACCCATCGAATGCTCATGCGCCTATTGCATCACATCCATTCACGCATTTCAGATTAATTCTCAACAGGCCCTAGCCCAACAAACGCGCACCTTCTACCAAAAGTCGTTCGCGATGGGCGAGACGGACATGCCGACACGCCTTCGCATCGAGCAGGAGGCCACCGAGGCCGAGCGCGCGGCGCTGCTCGCCAAGGTGGAGCATGCCGCGGCCATCTCGTCCCTGTTGCAGGCACAAGGCACGCTGCCGCAGCCGACCGAGACTTTCACTGACATCTCCGGCACGCGCTGATCGGCGCGCGCTCAACCATCCTGGAACCTTAGAAATGTCGCAATCCTCTTTCTGGCGTGCAGCTGCCTTGTCCAGCCTCCTGCTTGGCAGTAGCGCAACGTGGGCCGGCGACGGCCATGACCATGGCGAAGCCGCTCCTGCCCCCGCAGCGGCCGCGCTTCCGCGCTTTGCCGCAGTTTCCGATGACTTCGAACTGGTGGGTGTGCTGAACGGCCAGCGTCTCACACTCTACCTCGACCATGCTGCCGACAACCGGCCGGTGACCGATGGCGAGCTGACCCTCGAGCTGGGTGGTCAACAGGTAAAGGTCAGCTCACACGGGGTTGGAGAGTTCGAGGCCGATCTGACTGAGCCGCTATCCGATGGCGAGACCTCAATCATGGCCACTATTACTGCGCAGGGCCAATCGGACCTGTTGACGGGCGTTCTCGATGTTCATAGCGAAGACGCCGAACACGAGCATGCCGTCGCATCCGGCCGTGTGGTCGTACTAGGTGGCGGTGCCGCAGTCCTCGGCGTCGGTGTCCTAGCGTGGGCGCTGCGCAGACGTACACGCACCAACGGTGCACTGCGAGGTGCAGCATGAAGCGCAACTTCCGTTTCCTAATGACGACGGCCATGGCGGCTGCATTGGCTCTGGCTGCTCCCGCGTTCGCTCACGACGGCCATGACCACGGCGACGAAGCGCCGGCTGCGTCTTCCAATGGCCCCCAGCGCCAGCCTGATGGCAGCGTGTTTCTTCCGAAACCGTCGCAACGTCAGATCGGTGTACGCACCCAGCTGATCAAGCAGGAGCCCTTGGCCCGCAGCCATGAACTGGCTGGCAAAGTAATCATGGACCCGACGACAGGCGGCAAGGTCCAGGCAATGGTAATGGGCCGGCTGGTGCCCGGGCCGGATGGTCTGCCGCAGATCGGCCAATCCGTGCGCAAGGGCCAGGTGCTGGCTTACATCGAACCGGCCAGCGGTGTGCTGGAGCGCTCAGGCCAGATGGCCCAGGTTGCCGAGCTGCGTGCGGGCCAAGCGCTCGCGCAGAAGCGCTTGGCCCGGCTGCGCGAGCTGTCGGAGACCGTGCCCCGCAAGGAGATCGAAGCAGCCGAAAGCGAAGTGAACAGCCTGACCGAACGCGCCCGCGCCTTGAGCGGGGGCCTCGCCGGCAGGGACGTACTGAAGGCCCCAGTCGCTCGAAACGGCCATGAACGGCCTGCCCAGCGTCGAAAGCGTGCGCTCGGTCTCCAGCGCCGGGCTTTCCTTCATCTACGTGACATTTGACTGGAAGACCGACATCTTCCGGGCGCGCCAGATGGTCTCCGAACGCCTGACGTCCATGGAGGAAGGGCTAGCCCCGGGCGTGACGCCCACTATGGGGCCAATCAGCTCAGTGATGGGCGAGATCATGCAGATTGCAATCCCCATCGGTGCCAAGCCCTCAGGGCAGAAGAACGCAGCCCCGCCGCTGTCGGCCATGGACACTCGCGAGTACGCGGACTGGGTGCTACGCCCCCGGCTGATGGCCATACCTGGTGTTGCCCAAGTCATCCCGATCGGAGGCGAGGTCCGTCAGTTCCAGGTCCAGCCCAACACCACGCGAATGTCAGAGCTGGGCGTGACTGCGTCCGATCTGGATGCGGCTCTCAAGGGCTTCTCCGCGAACACTTCCGGCGGCTTCCTGGAGATCAATGGCCGCGAGTACCTGATCCGCAACCTGGGCCGCACGTCCCGACTCGACGACCTGCGTAACCTGCCTCTCGCGGTGCGTGCGGGCCAACCCATCCTGCTCCACCAGGTCGCCGATGTTCAGTTTGCGCCAGCCATCAAGCGCGGCGATGCGGGCTTCGAGGGCCTGCCAGCCGTGATCCTGGGCATCCAAAAGCAGCCCACGGCCGATACGATTGCACTGACCCGCTCGATCGAGTCAGCGTTGGCGGACATGAAGGGCTCACTGCCGGCTGGCATGGCCGAGCCACAGGTGACCTTCCGACAAGCCAACTTCATCGAGGCGTCCATCAGCACGCTGCAAGGCAAGCTCATCGGCGCATCGGTCTTCGTGGCGGTGATCCTGTTCTTCTTCCTGGGCACTTTGCGCCCCCTGGTGATCGCGTTGACCGCGATTCCTGCCTCGATCTTCGTGACCGGGCTGGTGTTCCACTATTTCGGCCTATCAATCAACACCATGACGCTCGGTGGGCTGGCGATCGCCATCGGCGGTCTCGTGGACGATGCTGTGGTCGATGTGGAGAACATCATGCGGCGGCTCAAGGAGGACCGCACCCGCCACCCTGAGAACCGGCTGACGCCCCTGGTCATCGTTGCCAGGGCCTCGATGGAGGTTCGCTCGGCGATTCTCTACGCCACGATGATCATTGTGCTGGTGTTCCTGCCCCTGTTCGCGCTGCCGGGGATGGAGGGGCGCTTGTTCGTGCCGCTGGGCATCGCCTTCATCGTCTCCACGCTGGCCTCGCTGCTGGTCTCTGTGACGGTCACTCCGGTGCTTTCGTACTACCTGCTGCCCAAGATGAGGACGCTGGACCATGGCGACACTCGGCTTCTAGCCTGGTTGAAGACGCGCTATCAGGGCGGCCTGCAGCGGGTCTTGCAGCGGCCGCGTGCCGCCCTTGGCATGGCCGCTGTGGCTGTCACACTGGCTGTCGCCGCGGTGCCATTCTTCCCGACCACGTTCCTGCCCCCGTTCAATGAAGGAACGTTGCTGGTGGGCCTGCGCCTGAATCCCGGTGTGACGCTGGCCGAATCTTCGGCGCTTGCCCAGCAAGCCGAGCTGCTGGTCGCGCAGGTGCCAGAGGTGCAGCACGTGGGCCGGCGCAGCGGACGGGCCGAGCTGGACGAGCATGCCGAAGGCGTGCATGTCAGCGAGCTGGACGTGGGCCTGCTGCCCGCCTCGGAGCTAAAGCGCTCCATGGAGGAGATCACCGCCGACATCCGTTCGCGTCTGGCTCACTTGCCCGGCTCCATCGGCATTGGCCAGCCGATCTCGCACCGCATCGACCACATGTTGTCGGGGGTGCGCTCGCAGATCGCCATCAAGGTGTTCGGCGAGGACCTGGACGTCCTGCGCGGGCAGGCGGATCTGCTGCGCGCCAAGCTGGCCGGAATTCCGGGGCTTGCTGACCTGGAGATCGAAAAGCAGGTCCTAGCGCCGCAGATCAAAATCCGCGTGGATTATGCGGCGGCGGGACGCTACGGCGTGGCCGCACCGCAAATTCTGTCCACGCTGCAAAGCCTGGTCGAAGGCGAAAAGATCACCGAGGTCATCGAGGGCAACCGCCGCTTCGCGCTGGTGGTTCGCCTGCCCGAGCAGGCGCGGTCGATTGAGGGCTTGAGCCGCATCCTCATCGACACGCCCATGGGTCGGGTCCCGTTGTCGCGCCTTGCCACCATCGAAGACAGCGACGGCCCCAACCAGGTCAGCCGCGACGATGGCCGTCGACGCATAGTTTTGTCGGCCAACGCTCAGGGACGGCCGCTGTCCGAAGTAGTGGCCGACATACGCAGCGTCGTCCAAGAAGTGCGCTTGCCCGAAGGCTACTTCATCACGCTGGGCGGCCAGTTCCAGGCACAAGAGGAAGCCTCGCGACTGGTGGGCCTGCTGTCCATCGTCTCCCTGACGCTCATGTTCGTGGTGTTGTACACGCGCTACAAGTCGGTCGTCCTATCAGCGCTCATCATGGTGAACATTCCATTGGCCCTGGTCGGCGCCGTGTTGGGGCTGTGGCTGTCTGGCCAGCCGTTGTCCGTGGCCGCCCTGGTCGGCTTCATCACGCTCGCGGGTATTTCTGTGCGCAACGGCATCCTGAAGGTGAGCCACTACCTCAACCTCATGCGCATGGAGGGCGAGGACTTCGACCAGAAGATGATCGTGCGTGGCTCGCTCGAACGGCTTTCCCCGGTTCTGATGACCGCGCTGGTCACGGCCTTCGCGCTGGCCCCGCTGCTGTTCGAGGCGTCCCGACCCGGTACTGAGATCCTGCACCCCGTCGCGGTGGTGATCTTCTCGGGGCTGGTCAGCTCCACGCTGCTAGACACCTTCCTTACACCCGCCATGTTCTGGCTGTTCGGCCGCAAGCCTGCCGAACGCCTGCTGGACGACCGCGACGCGGAGGCATTCTGATGCAACGCCTTCTGTCACCCGATTTCAACCACCGTAACCCTATAGGAGCTTTCATGTCTGTTCGATTTCGTTCCCTCACGGCCGGCACCGCCCTCGCCCTGGCATCCGTCACCGCCTTCGCCGCAGGCGACCATGACCACGCGCATGACCACAAGCCGCTGCATGGTGGCGTCGTGACCGAAGTCCGGGACGTGGACTACGAGTTGGTCGTTCAGCCCGCAGCAGCGCAACTCTACCTGCGCGACCACGGCAAGCAGGTCAATGTAAGCAACACCAAAGCCAAGCTCACACTGTTGACCGGCTCACAAAAGCAGGAGGTGCAACTCACGCCTGCCGCGGACGGAAGCCGCCTCGAAGGCAGCGGGACCTTCGCCGCAGCCAAGGGCACGAAGGCCGTCGTCCAAGTCGAACGTGGGGGCAATACCGCGAGCGCCCGGTTCGTTCTGCCGTAGTGTTCAACGTGATCGTCAGGGAACGAGCTGTAATCTGGCGACCACCTGACAAAAGGCGCGACATAGGCGCTCACTATTTCCTCAAAAACTTTGGAGATGTAAATCATGGAAATGCATTTCGACGTCATTGTTATCGGTGCCGGCCCAGGCGGATACATCGCGGCCATTCGCGCTGCCCAATTAGGCATGAAGGTCGCTTGTGTAGATGCCTGGAAGAACAAGGACGGAAAGCCAGCACCTGGCGGCACCTGCAACAACATCGGTTGTATCCCTTCGAAAGCGCTACTGCAGTCGTCAGAGAACTTTGAACAAGCCAAGCACCACTTTGGCACGCACGGCATCTCCACGGGTGATCTGCGCATGGATGTGACCACGATGTTGGAACGTAAGAATCAGGTCGTGAAGTCCAGCAACGAAGGCATCCTTTATCTGTTCCGCAAAAACAAGGTCCAGTTTTTCAACGGCCTGGCGTCTTTCACCAGGACTGTCGATGGTGGCTTCGAGGTGAGCGTCGCCGCCGATGAGGCTGTTACCTTGGTGGGCAAGCAGATCATCGTTGCCACAGGCTCCAACGTGCGGCCACTCCCCAACCTACCGTTCGATGAGCGGGTCGTGCTCTCCAACGACGGCGCGCTGGACATCGCGGCCGTGCCCGATCGGTTGGCCGTCATCGGTGCCGGCGTGATCGGCCTGGAGCTGGGCTCCGTTTGGCGCCGCCTGGGGGCGGATGTCACGATCCTCGAAGGCTTGCCCAGCTTCCTGCCAATCGTCGACCAAGCCATCGCCAAGGAGGCGAAGAAGGCGTTCGACAAGCAAGGCCTGAAGATCGAACTAGGTGCGAAGGTTCGCGAAGTCAATGCAACCGAGGCTGGCGTGACTATTCACTACACCGACAGCCAGGGCCAGACGCAGTCCTTGCAGGCAGACAAAGTGATCGTGGCTATCGGCCGTGTGCCCAACACCGAAGGCCTGAATCCGGCCGCCGTGGGACTCCAACTGGATGAGCGCGGCGCCGTGCTGGTGGACGATGAATGCCGCACCAGTGTGCCCGGCATCTGGGCCATCGGTGACGTGGTGCGTGGCCCGATGTTGGCGCACAAGGCGGAAGAGGAAGGTGTCGCAGTGGCCGAGCGCATTGCCGGCCAGCACGGTCACGTCGATTTCAATACGATCCCCAACGTCATCTACACCAGCCCAGAGATTGCCTGGGTAGGCCGCACCGAGCAGCAGCTCAAAGAGCAGGGCACCGCCTATCGAATCGGTTCCTTCCCGTTCATGGCCAATGGCCGCGCGCGTGCGCTGGGCGACACGCCGGGCCTCGTCAAGGTGATCGCCGATCCTGCCACTGATGAGATACTCGGCGTGCATGTGGTCGGCCCGCAGGCCAGTGAACTGGTGGCCGAGGCCGTGATCGCCATGGCGTTCAAGGCCAGCAGCGAAGACATCGCCCGCATCTGCTTTGCCCATCCGACCCTCTCCGAGACGTTCAAAGAGGCCTCGCTGGCCGTGGACAAGCGCGCGCTCAACTTCTGATTGATCGGAAGCGGCATCCAAACCACCTCACCGAACGCAGCTGCGGGCGGTGGGGCGCATATCGCCATGGAACGTAGGCCACGCCGCAACGGCATGCTATGCCCAACAGTTACTCGTCGTTGTGGTCTTCCGCGATGTGGGTGGCCATATCCAGCAGCACCTGGTTCACGTGCTTGTCCGCCACCTCATAGAAGATCTGTTTGGCTTGGCGCACGCCCTTGACCAGGCGAGCACCGCGCAGCAGCCGCAGGTGGTGGCTCACCAGCGACTGCGAGAGTTCGAGGGTTTCAGCGATGTCCCCGACCGAGGAAGAGCCTTTCATGCAGCACAGCATGATTCTCAGCCGGGACGGGTCACCCAGGAGGCGGAATGTCTCAGCCAAGATGGTCACGTCATTCTGTGACAGCGATTCCAAATCGGCGCTGGGACCCTTCGGTGGGGTACTGAATGGCTTACTTGTATTCATTTTTAAAATATTTCCTAACCTCGAATGGCTGTTTTCGCCCTTCAGAATTAACAAGGCAGCGGCCGCTTAGGCGCGCGCAGCAAAGAACCAGTGCGAGCCTGGCAGGCAAGGCCTCCGTTCCCCGTGCACCGGGTCATTTCTGAAACCTGACAGCATCCGAAAAAGCGCTTGACCTTCCCACGATGGTAAACCCTAAGCTCCCTCCATGTCGAATTTCAACTATGGGAAGCACACCATGAGCATGGCAACAACGAGTAGTGCTGGCGCCCAAGCAGCGGCAATCAGCCTGCCCATCGAGGGCATGACCTGCGCAAGCTGTGTCGGCCGAGTCGAGGCCGCCCTTGCCAAGGTCGAGGGCGTGGCAAGCGTGTCTGTCAATCTCGCCACCGAGCGAGCGGACATTCGCCTGAACCGTCCTGTCGATCGCATGGCGCTGATCCAGGCGATCGAGAAGGTAGGGTACGACGTGCCTCAGGGCACCATCGAGCTGGCGATCGGAGGCATGACCTGCGCTTCGTGCGTGGGCCGCGTCGAGAAGGCGCTCAAGGCGGTGCCGGGCGTCACTGAGGCTGTGGTCAATCTGGCGACCGAGCGCGCTACCGTGCGTGGCGTAGCATCCGTGCAGGATCTGATTGCTGCTGTCGATAAGGTCGGCTACGAGGCCAGCCCGGTCGATACAGGCATGCAGGCCGACGAGGAAGCTGCCGAGAAAAAGGACGCCGAGCGCGCCGAACTCAAGCGCGACCTGACCCTGGCCGCCGTGCTGGCGCTGCCTGTGTTCGTGCTCGAAATGGGCTCGCACATGATTCCCGGCATGCACGAGTGGGTGGCTTCCACCATTGGCATCCAGCAGAGCTGGTATCTGCAGTTCGTGCTGACCCTGCTGGTGCTCGCCATTCCGGGCTGGCGCTTCTATGAGAAGGGCTTCCCGGCGCTGTTCCGCCTGGGTCCCGACATGAACTCGCTGGTCGCGGTCGGCACGGCCGCGGCCTTCGGTTATTCGATGGTCGCCACGTTCGCGCCCAGTCTGCTGCCGGCCGGCACGGTGAACGTGTACTACGAGGCGGCAGCCGTCATCGTGGCGCTGATCCTGCTGGGCCGCTTTCTTGAGGCACGGGCCAAGGGCCGCACCTCCGAGGCCATCAAGCGCCTGATCGGCCTGCAGGCCAAGGAGGCGCACGTGCTGCGCGACGGCCGCATCGTGGACATCCCGATCAACGACGTGGCGCAGGGCGACATCGTGGAAGTGCGCCCCGGCGAGCGCGTGCCGGTCGATGGTGAAGTGACCGAGGGCCGCAGCTTCGTGGACGAGTCGATGATCACCGGCGAGCCGATTCCCGTCGAAAAGGCGGAAGGCAGCACCGTGGTCGGCGGCACCGTCAACCAGAAGGGTGCGCTGACGCTGCGTGCCACCGCCGTGGGCGGTCAGACCATGCTGGCGCAGATCATCCGCATGGTCGAGCAGGCGCAAGGTTCCAAGCTGCCGATCCAGGCCGTGGTGGACAAGGTGACGCTGTGGTTCGTGCCCGCCGTCATGCTGGCCGCGGTGCTGACCTTCCTGGTCTGGCTGGTGTTCGGCCCGTCGCCCGCGCTGTCCTTCGCGCTGGTCAATGCCGTGGCGGTGCTGATCATTGCCTGCCCTTGCGCCATGGGTTTGGCGACGCCGACCTCCATCATGGTCGGCACGGGCCGGGGCGCCGAGATGGGCGTGCTGTTCCGCAAGGGTGAAGCCCTGCAACTGCTCAAGGACGCCAAGGTGGTGGCCGTGGACAAGACCGGCACGCTGACCGAGGGCCGCCCGGTCCTGACCGACCTGGAGATTGCCGACGGCTTTGACCGCAACCAGGTGCTGGCGAAGGTCGCCGCTGTCGAATCGCGCTCGGAGCATCCGATCGCACGCGCCATCGTCGAGTCGGCCGTGGAAGGTGGCATCGCGCTGCCGACGATGACAGACTTCGATTCGGTCACGGGCATGGGCGTGCGCGCCACCGTGGACGGCGCGCGTGTCGAGGTCGGTGCCGATCGCTTCATGCGTGAGCTGGGGTTGGACGTGGGCAGCTTCGCTCGCACGGCCGAGCGCCTGGGCAACGAGGGCAAGTCACCGCTGTACGCCGCGATCGACGGCCGGCTGGCCGCCATCATCGCGGTGGCCGATCCGATCAAGTCCAGCACGCCCGCGGCCATTGCCGCGTTGCACCAGCTCGGCCTGAAGGTGGCGATGATCACCGGCGACAACGCGCGTACCGCGCAGGCCATCGCCAAGCAACTGGGCATCGACGAGGTGGTGGCCGAAGTGCTGCCCGAGGGCAAGGTCGAAGCCGTGCGCCGGCTGAAAGCCAGCCACGGCCAGATCGCCTACGTGGGCGACGGCATCAACGACGCCCCGGCGCTGGCCGAGGCCGACGTGGGCCTGGCCATCGGCACCGGCACCGACGTGGCGGTGGAGTCGGCCGACGTAGTGCTGATGTCGGGCAACCTGCAGGGCGTGCCCAACGCCATCGCGCTGTCCAAGGCGACCATCGGCAACATCCGCCAGAACCTGTTCTGGGCGTTTGGCTACAACACGGCCCTGATCCCGGTGGCCGCTGGCGTCCTGTACCCCGCATACGGTGTGCTGTTGTCGCCGATCTTCGCGGCTGGCGCGATGGCGCTGTCCAGCGTGTTCGTGCTCGGCAACGCGCTGCGCCTGCGCCGCTTCCAGCCGCCGCTGGCGGCGGATACCGCTCATTGAGAAAGGAGGAACACCATGAACATCGGTGAAGCATCCAAGGCCTCGAAGGTCTCGGCCAA